>Ga0182012_10003974_pt1 | contig 15588 bp, 15 predicted proteins | sample 612S2SmetaG_FD_120486 | JGI IMG/M metagenome (GOLD analysis project Ga0182012, IMG submission 120486) | Permafrost microbial communities from Stordalen Mire, Sweden - 612S2S metaG | ecosystem: Environmental > Terrestrial > Soil > Wetlands > Permafrost | place: Sweden: Stordalen | collected...
ACGCTGACCTCAAGTTGATGGCACCAGTGTGTCAATTGAGGATTTCTGCTTCGTTAGCGAAGTGTTTCGGGCGTATGAACAACGCCCAGATCTCAGGACTCGTTTTGTTTCGAAATCGCCGACGCCAGCGAGCGTTCGACGACCTGGGAAATATCGAGCACGGACACCTCGTCGGCCTTGCCGTTGGCTTTTACTGCATCATCGAGCATAATCATGCAGAAAGGGCAGGCCGTAGAGACCACATCCGCACCAGTGCCGAGCGCCTCGTTGGTGCGGTCCATGTTTACGCGCGTGCCGATGTTCTCCTCCAACCACATCCGAGCGCCGCCCGCGCCACAGCAGAAGCCCTTCTCGCGACAACGGCCCATCTCGACCTGGGTCACGCCCGGGATCGCGTCAAGGACGTTACGGGGCTCATCAAAAACGCGGTTGTGGCGACCCAGGTAGCACGGGTCGTGATAGGTGACCGTTCCTTTGTACGCCACACCCGGCACGAGCCGACCGTTGGCTACCAGGTGACTGAGCAGCTCGGCGTGGTGGATCACCTCGTAGTCACCACCGAGGGCCGGATATTCGTTCTTCATCGTATTGAAGCAGTGCGGACAGCTCGCAACGATCTTCTTGGCCCCCACCTCGTTCAAGGTAGCGATATTGGCCTTGGCCATTTCTTGGAAGAGGTATTCGTTGCCTAGGCGACGCGCGGGGTCGCCGGTGCACGATTCGCGTGGTCCGAGGATGGCGAACTTCACACCAGCGCGATGCAACATCCGAGCCGTCGATTCGACCTGCTTGCGGCCGCGCTCGTCGAGCGAACCCGCACAGCCCACCCAGTAGAGGTATTCGACGTCGTCGGGTATTGTGCCGTCGACGATCGGCACCTCGAAATCGAGCGCACTGAGCCACTCGGTGCGCTTGGACGCCCCCAGTCCCCACGGGTCGCCCTGATTCTCCATGTTGCGTAACAAGAGACTGGCTTCGCTCGGGAAGCGACTCTCCATCAAGACTTCGTATCGGCGCATGTCGATGATGGCGTCCACGTGCTCGATGTCGACGGGACATTGTTCGACACAGCTGCCACAGGTGGTGCACGACCACAGCACGTCAGGGTCGATGGTGGTCGGCACCAGTGTCGCAACGTCAACGGATGACTCGCCCGACAACAACCGGTCCGCCGAGGCGAACATGTTGTCGCGAAGTCCCATGATCAATAATTTTGGACTGAGTGGCTTCCCGGTGTTCCACGCCGGACACACCGACTGGCAGCGACCACATTCGGTGCAGGTCGCGAAGTCGAGCATCTGCTTCCAGGTGAAGTCCTCAATCTTGCCCGCCCCAAAGACCGTGTCCTCGGTGACGTGTTCCATGTCCATGTCGGGGGTCTTGTCGAGTCCACCCAGTGCCCGAGGGCGGCGCGAGACGCCGATGTTGACCGGCGCGAGGAAGATGTGCAGGTGCTTGGAGTACGAGACGAAGACCAGGAAGCCGGTGATCACAGCGACGTTGGCGAGCAGAAACAGTGCCTCGAGCACCGAATTCACCCCGGTGCCGAGCGGGTGCAGCCAGATCGCGATGAGGTGGCTCGCGAAGGCCCATTTCGAGTCCCCGTAAGGGAAATGGCCAGTGTTGACCTGGGCCGCACGATAGATCAGGAGCGTGACGATGACCATCGAAATCAGGAAGAGCACCAGCCAAGCGGCCCCTAAATGACTGCCGTAGAAACGACTTGCACGTTCCTTACGTGAGGGAGCGTTCTTGATCCGAATGACGGTAAAGACGACCAGGGAGACGAGCACCGCAGTCGCAAAGAAGTCTTCGACGAAACCGAGCCAGTTGTCGGTACCGATGAGCGGGATGTGAAAACTCCGCTGGAACAAGGAACCGTACGCCTCGATGATCGTGAGCGTCAAGACGGCGAAGCCCCACATTGTGAAGAAGTGCGCTAGGCCCGGCACGGTCCAGCGCAGAATCTTGCGCTGTCCCGCGACTTCGGTGACCTCGGCCTCGCTGACCTTGCGAAAGCCCTGCCAACGACGAGGTGCCGGTTGTCCGCTCCGTATCAAACGCGAGAGCCAGTAGAAGCGACGTCCGGCGATTACGAAGCAAAGAACACTCACGCCCAGTCCGATGATGATCCGAGCTAACACCGTTCACTCCCCATGGTCGAATCTACGATTTCTTGAAATTCTCCGAGTAACGGCTCGCTGTTGGACCGCGCTGTCCTCGGTACTTTGAACCTAGACCAGAGGAGCCGTACGGACGATCTGCGGGCGTCGTCATCTCGAAAAAACTGATCTGTCCGATCTTCATTCCCGGGTAGAGCGTTATCGGCAGGTTCGCAACATTGGAGAGTTCGAGCGTGAGGTGACCGTCCCAGCCCGCGTCCACGAAACCGGCAGTCGAATGGATGAGCAGGCCTAGACGCCCGAGAGAACTCTTCCCTTCGAGTCGCGCCACGAGGTCGTCGGGCAGCGCCACGCGTTCGATGGTCGAACCAAGCAGAAACTCTCCCGGGTGCAGAATCATTGGCTCCGTGGGTCCGACGTCGATGAGCTCGGTGAGGTCTTCTTGCGCTTCACGTACGTCGATCACGCGTTGGGAGTGATTACGAAAGACACGAAACAACTGGTCGATGTGCAGATCGACCGAAGAGGGCTGGATGCAGTCCTCGCCCAGAGGCTCAATAATGATCCGACCCTCCTTGAGGGCCTCTTTGATTGAACGATCAGAGAGCACCATAACCATGGCAACGTTAGCCCCTGATGAGTTCCCTGCTTAAGCACGTGCCACGGGGTATCGCACCATTGCAACTTGCGAGAGGAGCGACAGAGAAGCCCTCTACCAGGAGTTTTACTCGGTCGTGCCCAGCCCCTCTTTGGGTGGAAACCTTCCCATGTCCGCACCGACCTTGAGACCGATGTTGGCAACGTGCAGATGGATCTCTTCGAGCAGGTCCGTGTTGGTCTTGACCTGAGCGGTCAATTCGGTGTTCTCCTGGATCAACTTCTTGATGTCATCGGTGTTCATTGACGTGTGTACCGCGACTTCGGAGGAGATCGAGTCTGATCGTTTCGCCGCTATGAGAAGAGCAGCAGCCTGGACGCCAGCCATCATCGAAAGGAAGAGGTTGAGCAATATATATGGGTAGGGGTCAAAAGCCTTCTTGTGCAAGATGTGCTCAAGAAACAGTGTGTTGGTCAGTGCCCACGCGATCATCACGGCGAAGAAAGCGAAGACGAACGTCCACGAACCCATCATGTTGCGCATGCGGTCCGCGGCACGCTCCCCCAGAGTGAGTTGATCGCCCGTTCGAACGCCAGGATGTTTGTGCCAGAGAGTCGGCCAGGAAGATTGCATGTAAAGCAAATCTTCGCACCGGCGGTCAGCTCCAACGGGGATTTGTCTTCTGCAACTGAGGCTTCGGAAGGAATCGCTTCTCAGATGGAATGGGATCACTGCACTTGTGACTCCCTGGGGTGAGCACCTACGCTGGCGATAGCATTGTGCCATCGCGGGCGTAGTTCAGCGGCAGAACATCAGCTTCCCAAGCTGAGAACGCGAGTTCGATTCTCGTCGCCCGCTCCAAGGATATTCACTGAAACCCCAATGATTGCAAGGGTCTTGCTTGACCATTGGTGACCACGGTTGACCGCTGTTGCCCGCTGTTTAGTGCCCAATAAGTGCCCGTTAGTGCCCGCGTAGTGCCCAAAAGTTGAGGCGCTCGAGCAATGAACGTATCGACTTTTTAATCAGCGATGGACGTGCTCCCAACCATTGGGTAAATGCAAAGCAATCAAGAACGTCTTTACTTTGCGAGCAGGATGGTCCGTGGCGTCGCCGACTGCCTAATTGAATTCTCGAATTATTCCGGCGGAATGGAACTGTGAGATTTGATGGAGTTGGGACTGCTGTCGATTCGGTTGACACTTGAAAATCCGACCGTAGCCCTAGTTGGGTCTGGGCTGGCCGAACGTCAAAATCCCAGATCAAGAAGGTCGGATGACATTTTCGGCACCCGCAGGGCTATGCCGCCTGTTTCGAAAGTGCCCTCATGAACGTGGCGAGGCGTTGTCACACTGACGCTGGCGACGTCGCCGTAGATTCGAAAATCAGTCTACTGTCGAACGGCGAAGGTGGATTCGTGCTGGCGGTTACCCTCGACGAGACGTTGTCGTCCGTGGAAGGTCGCGGCACGGCGGTCGCGTTGATCAAAGAAGCACATATGGTCTGTCCATATTCGATTGCGACTCGAGGCAACATCGACGTCGAGTTTCTTCTCGCCGGCACTCCGATCTAGAAGGAGACGCGTGTTCGGTTCTCACTAGAAGTCCGACGTCGCTCCTCATCATGATTCGTTCCTAGGTTTACTGGGAAACCCAACCGCCGTCGATTGAAATCGGTGCACCAGTCATTGTGGCGGCCGCGTCGGAACAGAGAAAGACGACGAGAGAGCCCACCGACGCAGGTGACGTGAAGGAAAGCATCGGCTGTTTTTCTCGTAGGAGTTCTTCGGACTCGTGGGCGACGCTGGTGCCAGCGGCGTTGGCTCGGTCTTTGATTTGTTTCTCGACCAAGGGCGTGAGGACCCAGCCGGGGCAAATGGCGTTCACGGTGACACCGTGGTTGGCGAGTTCCAGGGCAGCCACCTTCGTGACGCCGACGACACCGTGCTTGGCCGCGACGTAGGCAACCTTTTGTTGGCTCGCGACCAAGCCATGCGCTGAAGCGATATTGATGATCCGGCCCCAGCCCTGGGACTTCATCGTGGGAATCGCCGCTCGCATTCCGAGGAAGACAGACGAGAGATTGAGCGCGATGATCTTGTCCCACTGCTCGATCGGGAAGTCTTCGATGGAGGAGACGAACTGCACGCCGGCGTTGTTGACGAGGATGTCAAGGCCACCAAAGGTCTCAATCGCCGAGTTCACCAGGCGTTCGACCTCGCTCGCTCTCGTCAGATCGGCGTCCACGTAGGCAACGTTGACTGTGAATTCTGCAACCATCGATGCACGAAGCCGTTCGATCTCTTCGGGGTCCCCAAAGCCGTTCAGCATCACGTGCGCTCCCTCGCCACATAGCGCCCGAGCGACTCCTAGCCCGATGCCACTGGTCGAACCAGTCACGAGCGCCCGCCGGCCCGTCAACGACATAACTTCACCTCCATTGGGAACGTCATGATGACGTCGTCTCTATTGTCTTGTGTCGTGCGCGCGCCAGGCGAATCCGTAGCAAGGCCCCGGCGAGGCCGCCGGGAACGAAGAGCACGAAAAGGATGAAGAGCGCACCCAGCAGGAATTGCGGCTGGGACAGCGGGACCCGCAAGACAGCCGGTAGCGACGCGAAGGTCGGTTCCGCCGCAACTTTCACCAGATACTGCTGAAGATAGATGTAGAGGATGCCCCCGGCGACGGCACCCCAGCGTGACGCCGCGCCACCAAGTACCACCATGATCACGATCGAGAGCGTCAGCGTCGTGGTCGCCACCGCGCTCGGGACCGCCGTGCCGATGAGGAGCACGTAAACCACTCCCCCGCCCGAGGCGATCAGGGACGAGACGGTGTACGCGGCGAGTTTGAAGCCGAAGGGTCGTAGGCCAAGCACCTCGACCCGTTGCTCGTTGTCGCGAATAGCGACGAAGACGTGGCCAGTCGACGACTCGGTCACCACCCAGACCACGACCCCGGTCACGACGAGGAAACCCAACGCGACCCAGTAGAGATTGCGCGTGTTTGAGACCGCCCCCGAGAGAAACGCTGGCAGGCGGTTCGACAAGAGCGAGAGCCCGTCGTCACCTCCGGTCAGCCCGTGCGGGTTGTCCTCGATGAGGAAGTAGAAGGCTTGAGCAAAGGCGAGTGTCACCATAGTAAAGGCGATGCCCGAAACCCGCAGTGAGACCGCTCCCACGACGAGGCCGAGGAACAGGGCGACGGCTGCAGTCAAAAGGAGCGCCGAGAACACTGGCCAGTGCCAATCGGTCAGGGCGATGTCAAAGACGTAGACCCCCGCCGCGAAATGCATCACCACCCCAAGAGAGAGCAAACCGGTGTACCCGAACATCACGTCGTAGCCCAAGGCCACCCCGGCGAAAACGAAACAGAGCGCGAGCACGTCGAGCGTGCCGGTCGAGTTCACCACGTCGACGACGCCGGGCAGGATCCAGGGAATGTGCAACCCGATGAAGGGCAAGACTATTGCGAGCAGCGTCGCGCACGCACCTACGATCAGTCCGACGCGAGCGCTCTTCACAATGTCCTGCCGAACAGGCCGCGCGGGCGCCACTCGAGGACGACTGCGAGTAACAACACCACTGAGAGGTTCCCGAACTCGGCGAGACCCGAGTGGGTACCGAGGTAATAGTTAGCGAAGTCCTGCACGAGTCCCACAATCAGACCAGCGACGGCCGAGCCGCGGATGGAACCAAGTCCACCGATCACGACCACGATGAAGGCGAAGATCAGGAGGCTATCGCCCTGCAAGGGCGACACCAGGTCGCCGCTGAAGACGACCGAGTACAAAAGACCCGCAAGACCAGCCATGGCCCCGCCGATCACGAAGACGAGTGTGAACGCCCGACCCACGTCGATCCCGAGTGCGCTGACCATCTCTCGGTTCTCAACTCCGGCGCGGATCGTGATGCCATAGCGTGTGCGACGCAAAAACCATTCCAAGACGACGACGACGATCAGACCCGCGACGATCGCGATGAAGTCCGCGTGCGGCAGGATCACTTTACCGAAGCGACTTGCCTCGATCGTCCACAGCGGCACCGGTAGCGTCAGCGAGTTGCTGCCGAAGCCACCCAACAAGAGAGCCACGACAGCCAGGTCGAGTCCGATCGTAACCAGGACCTGGGCGAGAGGACGACCATAGAGCGGTCGAATAAGGACGAGCTCAGTGATCGCCGCAGCCAGTGCACCTCCGACAATTGAGACCACGATCTCGACAACGAGAAGCCAGACGCCACCCCACGAAATGGGGAGGTGCGAGGCCACATCCCAACCGGCGTAGGCACCCAGGGTCATGAACATCCCGTGTGCGAAGTTGAGTATGTCCATCAGTCCGTAGATCAAGGACAAACCTGACGCGGCGAGGAAGTAGATCGCGCCGAGCGCGATGCCACTAAAGGCGAGCGAAAGGATGACGCTCACGACGCCCCCGCCACACCGAGGAGTTGCTGGGTCAACAGGGCGTCGCCCAGATCGCTAGTGGCGCCCTGGTGGACGACGTCGCCGTGGTCGAGCACCACGATGCGTTGGGCGAGTCGAGCGACAACGGCCAAGTTTTGTTCGACGAGCAGAATGGTCGCACTGGCAGCGACGCGCTCGAGAGCCTCGGCAAGTTCGGTCACGAGTTTCGGTGCCAGACCCTTCGAGGGCTCGTCCACGAGCAGTAGCGGCCAGCCGTTCAACAGCACGCGAGCGATGGAGAGCATCTGTTGTTGACCACCCGAAAGAGAGCCGGCGCGTTGTCGAGCTCGAGTCTTGAGTTCGGGAAATAACGCGTAGACAGCGTCGTAGTCGGGTTCGCTGGCACGCTCGGCGAGACGTAGATTCTCAGCCACGCTGAGACCAGCGAAGACGTCGCGGTCCTCGGGCACATAGCCGATGCCGAGGCGCACAATGTGGTGCGTCGCCATTCCCCGCGTGTCGGTGCCGAGGACGCGCACGTCGCCGGTACGCGCCACCAGTCCGAGGACCGCGCGCAACGTCGTCGTCTTACCCACACCGTTGCGCCCAAGTAGGGCCGTGACGCCACCTTCGGGCACGTCGAACGTGATGCCCTTGAGGACGTGGGACCCTGCGATGCTGACGTGCAGGTCGCGAATCTCCAGTGCGTTCGTCATAATGGCTGTCCCAGGTACGCGCGTTGCACTTCGGCATTTGCGACGACCTCGTCAGGTGAACCATGGGCGAGTAGCCGACCGGAGTCCAACACGGCGATCGTATCGACGAGGCCCACCACCACGGCCATGTGGTGCTCGACCATCAGCACCGCACGCCCTTCGCTATGGAGTCGACGAATCAGGTCAGTCAACCCCGGTACGTCCTCAGTGTTCACGCCGGCCATTGGTTCGTCGAGCAGCAATATCCGCGCGTCCTGGGCGACGAGGATCGCGAGTTCCAGTTTGCGTTTGTCTCCGTGAGACAGTGAGCCACTCGGCCATTGCGCTAGATGGGAAAGTCCGACGACTTCGAGCGCGGCTCGCGCAACGGAACTTGCCTCGTCGTCCATCGAAGGTCGGTGCCAGAACCGTTTAGCGCCGCCGAGTCGAGCTTCGGCGGAAAGTCGGGCATTCTCAAACACGTTCAAGGTGGCGAACAGGCTCGAAGTCTGAAAGGTCCTTCCCACTCCTAGCTGTGCGCGCCGAACTGGACTAAGCCCGTTGATCTCGTGACCGTCCAGTTCAATCGATCCCGACGTGGGGTGTAGTAACCCACTGAGAAGATTGAGCAGGGTCGATTTGCCCGCGCCGTTGGGACCGATGATGCCCAGAAAATGACCGGGAGCCACCTCAAGGTCAATGTCCTCAAGGATCTCGACGCCGCCCACCTGAAAACCCAGACCCCGAACCTGAAGGGCCGGGGTCTGGGTTCCAGCTATGGACGTCACGGGGAAATTATGACGAGTTTTGGCGCTAGCCGCCGAAGTGTGCACTGACGGGTGGCGCCGTAGCCTGGGCCGACAGGGTGGCCAAGGTCGCTGGCTGGTACGCACCGGACACTGTCTGGACCATTTGCACCTGGAACATGGGCTGGAGCATTGCGTGGTCCGCGGCCCGAATGGTCTGGGTCCCTTTGGGCGCCTGGAATGTCCAACCCTCGAGTCCCTTGATCATTTTCGAAACGTTGGTCCCGCCACCAGTTTGAATCGCGTGCACGACCATCTCGGCCCACACGAATCCATCCGCCGCGAAGAGATCCGGCACCGTCTTGTACTGCTTCTGCTCTTGTTCGATCAAGAAATTGTTGACTGCGTTGTGCGGTGACTGCCAGGTATAGAGCGAGATGTAGTTAAACTTCAAACCCGCCGTACCGTAGAAGGGATACGTCGCGATGTTCGCGAGCCCGGTGATCACGTGCGAAGAGGTGAACACACCTGCCTGATCAAGTGCCTGGGCCAACGGCGCCCCCGTGAGCCCGGCCCACGCGAGGAACACGATGTCCGGGTTGTCCTGAGCCACTTGCAAAGCTACCGGCGTAAAGTCGGTTGTGGTAAGTGGCACGAGGTCACTCGTCACCGTGTCTCCCAAAGCAGTGAAGGCCTTGGTCACATCCGTCGCGTACGACTGGCCAAAGGCGTAGTCCTGGGCAATCACGAGCACGGTCTTACCCGTGCCGAGTGCCTTTGCATAGGAAGTGGCCGCCGTTACGTCTTGGTAGGCCTGGCGACCTGAACGGAACGTGTAGCGGTTGATGCCAGTGAGTTCATCGTCGGCCGCCGCACCAGAGATGTAGATGACCTTGTTCTGTGCCGCTAGCGGCGCCAGTTCGTCGGCGATGCCGGAGTCGCCCGTGCCACCGATGATCTTGTAGCCCGCTCCCACGAGACTCTTGAAGTCCGAGGCAGCCGTCGTCGGATTGTCCTGATCGTCCTCAATATTGAGTTTGATCCGGTGACCGTCGACTTTGTTGGTGCCCTTGGTCGCCCAATCGAAGCCGATGTTCATTCCCTGAAGCCACTCGGTAATGTAAGCCGAATAGATACCTGTCTTCTCGGTCACGACTCCGACCTTTACGGGTGCCGCCGATGATGTCGCGGCCGACGAGGCTTGACCGACGCCAAACGTCAAACCGAGCAGCGCGGTCGATAGAGCCAGTGGCCCCACCACCAAACACGTCCTCTTCTTCATTGCTTCCCCCCCTTTAAACGCCGCGCCACCACGACGCACGCTGGGCGCAGTTAAGCAGAATCAAAAGAAAATGTCAAGTGATTCACCTCTCACTTTTGTAATAGTCTCAGGAAGCGCTCGTCCAGGGCGCGTTAGAGGGGGAATGGTGGAACTGAAACTGGAAGGCGAGCTCAGCGACGTTGGTTTCGACCCCGGACGGATCGCACGCATCCCGACGTACTTCGACGATCTGGTCGCGGCGGGGCACTTAAGCGGTTGGCTGACGACCATCAATCGAGACGGCAAACTCGTCTGGGTTGGCCGCGGTGGACATCGAGACCGCGAACGTTCCCTCGAGGTCACCGACGACACCATCTGGAGACTCTTTTCCATGACCAAACCGATCACCGCCGTCGCCGCGCTCATGCTGTACGAGGAGGGTAAGTTCGACCTCAACGACGAGGTGAGCCGATGGATCAGCGAGTTCAAAGAACCTCGCGTCTACGTCGAAGGTCCGGCGATCGCGATGACCACGCGGCCAGCGAGCGAACCCGTTCGTGTGCATCACCTCTTCACCCACATGGCGGGTCTGACCTACGGTTTTCAAAGCGTGTCGCCGGTCGACGCGTGCTATCGAGCTATGGGTTACGACGAACTCTCGTGGAAGTTTCCCGAGGGTGCAGACCTTGCGAGCGCGGTTCGCGACTGGTCCACGGCTCCACTCCTCTTCGATCCAGGAAGTGCTTGGAACTACTCGATCGGCCTCGAGGTTCTTGGCCGACTAATCGAGATCTGGAGCGGCCAACGTCTTGATCACTTCATCGCCGAGCACATTCTCGATCCTCTCGGCATGACCGACACCGAATGGTACTGCCCACCCGAAAAAAAAGAGCGCCTCGCGATGTTGTACCTCAACTACAACGGTGCCGCGCTGGCAATCGAAGAGATCGGGAGCGCGTTCTTGAAAGAGCCGACGCTTTTCCTGGGCGGCGGCGGACTTGTGTCAACGGCTGGCGACTTCCAGAGTTTCATGTCAATGCTGCTCAATCACGGCACCTGGAATGGGACAACGTTTCTCGCACCGCGCACTGTCGAAATGATGACCCGCAATCACCTGCCCGACAACGCAACGATCGGCGACCTCGGCCGAGGGGTGTTCAGCAATGACGGTCAAGTGGGCAATGGCTACGGCTTGGGTGTTGCGGTCACCGTCGATCAGATCCGCAACAAGAGCCTCATGACCGAGGGCTCATACTTCTGGGGCGGGGCGGCCTCCACCTCGTTCTGGATCGATCCCGAGGAGGATCTCAGTGTCGCCTTCTACGCGCAGCTTCTGCCCAGCACCAGCCATACCTGGCGGCGCACTCTGCACCAACTCGTCTATTCGTCGTTGCGTTGATGCACTCGGCCAAGACGAAAATATTCTCCGCTCGGCGACCGCACAACTCCTAAAGTTGCTGAAATGAAGGCGAAAGACCAACTATGTCAGCCAGGCAGAGACTCGTGAGCGCGGACCGCACCGTGTCGCCCGGGGCGCTCGATCCCCAGCAATTTACCGCCGTGCCTGAAGATGGTGTTCTTATTGGTACGCGCCAGAGCAAGGGTGAGCGCACACGTCGCAAGTTGCTCGAAGCAGCCGAAGGGGTCTTTGGGGCGCTCGGCTACCACGACGCTTCGATCGTCAAAATCACCGAAGCCGCCGACGTAGCCCAAGGGACGTTCTATTTGTACTTCGAGAGTAAGCGACAAGTCTTTGACGAGGTCGTCCTTGACCTCAACCAACGAATCCGCCACGCGATGTCCGAGGCTGCGCGCAAGGCGACGACCCGTCTCGAGGCGGAGCGTTTGGGTTTTGCCGGTTTCTTTCAGTTCACGGCGGAACACCCCGCCCTCTACCGAGTGATCCGCCAGGCTGAATTTGTCTCTCCCTGGGTGATGCATCACCACTACGAGACGATCACCGGTAACTACGCACCGTTCCTGGAAGACGCCATGAAGACCGGCGAGGTCACGCCCGGTGACCCTCTCGTACTCGCCTGGGCACTCGCCGCGGTCGGTGAAATCATCGGGTTACGGTGGATCCTCTGGAACGAGGAGGGTGAAATGCCCCCGGAAGTCTTCGAGGAGATGATGGCCATCATCGCACGCATGCTCGGTGGATCGACAAACCTAACTGATTCGTCCCTAACCGGGACCGAGACGCTGGTCGAGGAGATGAAAGAGGACTCGTGAGTGCGCCGACGAACTCCAGGACTCGACAACCCTCGAACGACCCGCACACGGTCGGACAATGGGTCAGTGATCGTGCGCGACGCCTCCCGAACAAGGCGGCCATAATCTTCGACGGTCGCACGTTCACTTACCGTGATCTCGACGTTGCCTCCAGTCGATTAGCTGGCCGTTTGCTCGCCGAAGGTCTGGTACCAGGCGATCGCGTCGGATCACTTGCTCAAAACCAACCCGAACAAGTTGTCCTCCTCTTCGCGTGCGCCAAGGCTGGAATGATTTTCTTTCCGATGAATTGGCGACTTACCAATGTGGAGCTGGCGGCCCAGTTGGAACTGGTGATCCCTGGCGTGTGGTTCGTCTCTCGTGGGCAACGATCACGCGTCGATGAGTTCTTGATCGCGGTCGGCGGCACGCCACTGGAACTGGAAGCGTCGTGCGACGCTGGGCCGGCGTTCCAGGACACCGTCCTTCCTGATATCAGCGCCGACAGTGCACTGGCCATCATCGCAACGTCGGGCACAACCGGCGGTCCCAAGGGCGTACTCCTTACCCACTCGAATTTCTTCTGGACGAACCTCAGCCTCGATCTGGTGGCTCCCATCACCCACGACGACATTGTCTTGCAGGTGCTGCCTCAGTATCACATTGGTGGTTGGAACGTGCAACCAATGCTCGCGTGGTGGAAGGGCGCGACCGTGGTACTGGAGTCCACCTTTGATCCCCGGCGTGTGCTCGCCCTCATCGCCGAGCATCACGTGACCACGATGGCGGGTGTGCCTACGAACTACAAGATGATTGGTCAGCACCCTGATTTCGACCGGGCCGATCTCACGAGTCTGCGCTCAGCTATCGTCGGGGGAGCAGCGATGCCGTACACGCTGGTCGAGCAGTGGCACGCGCGAGGGGTCGCCCTCTTCCAGGGTTACGGCCTCACCGAGTCAGCCCCGAACGTTTTTTGTCTGGAAGACGCCGATGCTCTCAGTCACCCGTGCTCGGTCGGTCGCCCCTACCCCTACGTCGAGGTCGCACTCCTCGACAGGGAGACCTGCGAGCACGTCGAAGGACCCGGCCAAGGGGAACTCTTGGTGCGCGGGCCAAGTCTCTTCGCTGGCTACTGGCGAGATCCCGTCGCGACCGAGGCCGCGTTGATCGACGGTTGGTTGCGCACCGGTGACGTGGCCGCTCGAGATGCCGACGGCTACTACCGCATCGTGGGCCGCGCCAAGGAGATGTTCGTCACCGGCGGCGAGAACGTCTATCCCGTCGAGATTGAGAACGTCATTGCGTCATTTTACGCGGTCGTGAGCGCCGCCGTCGTGAGCGTGCCAGACCCGACGTGGGGTGAATCGGGCGTCGCGTTCGTCGAGAGCGCTCGAGGTGGATCTATCGATCTCACCGCACTCGCTGAGCACTGTCGAACCCGACTCGCCCACTTCAAAGTGCCGATGCGCTTTGAAGTCGTCACGGAACTACCGCGCAACACCGTTGGCAAGATCGACAAGGCAACGTTGCGGACCCGTGCGATGAGTCAGGCCGCCGAGAACCTCTAGAGAGCGATTGTCAGACTCGCTTCGGTGGCGGCTCGTACGTCGTCGACACTGATTCCCGCTACCAACTCGACGAGCACCAGACCCTCGGGCTCGACGTCGATGACCGCCATATCAGTGATGATCCGCTGCACGCAAGCCCGACCGGTGAGGGGCAGGCTGCACTCGTTGACTATCTTGGCCTCGCCATCTTTGGAAACGTGCTCCATCATGACGATGACTCGCTTGGCCCCATGAACGAGGTCCATCGCCCCGCCCATTCCCTTGACCATCTTTCCTGGAATCATCCAGTTGGCCAGGTCGCCGGCGGCCGACACTTGCATGGCCCCTAAGACCGCGACGTCGACGTGACCTCCCCTGATCATGGCGAAAGACGAAGCGGAGTCGAAAAAGGAGGCCCCAGGCAGCACCGTGACGGTCTCTTTGCCGGCGTTAATGAGATCGGGGTTGACGTCCTCGTCGTTCGGGTACGGTCCGACTCCGAGGATCCCGTTCTCCGAGTGCAATATGACGTGCAAGCCATCAGCCACGTAGTTCGACACCAGCGTCGGAAGTCCGATTCCGAGATTGACGTACTGACCTTCCAGTAATTCTTGGGCGACCCTCGCCGCCAACCCCTCACGCGTCAACTTGGTCACGATTTTACGGTCCTTCTCTCGATGCGCTTCACGACGTCGGGCGTGTGGACCACCCGCTGGACGAAGATTCCGGGAGTGTGCACGTGCATGGGATCGATCTCTCCTGGCTCGAGCAATTCCTCCACTTCGGCGATGGTCACGCGACCCGCTGCCGCGCAAAGCGGATTGAAGTTCTGCGCACTCATCTCGTAGGTCAGATTGCCGTGACGGTCACCGTACTTCGCGTGCACCAGAGCGAAATCGGTTTTGATGCCTCGTTCAAGCACGTACGTCATGTCGTCGAACACTCGGGTCTCTTTGGCCGATGACGGGATGGCAATGCCGCCACGACCGTCGTAGCGCCACGGCAGCCCACCCTCGGCCACCTGCGTACCGACGCCGGCCGGGGTGTAGAAACCAGGAATTCCTGCTCCGCCGGCGCGCAGTCGCTCCGCGAGCGTCCCCTGGGGTACCAACTCGACCTCCAACTCGCCCGAGAGAAACTGGCGTTCGAATTCCTTGTTCTCGCCGACGTACGAGGCGGTCGTGCGACGGATCCGTCGTGCCGCCAGGAGGATTCCGAGCCCCCAGTCGTCGACGCCGCAATTATTGCTCACTGTCTCGAGGTTCGACGAACCGCGTTCGAAGAGCGCGTTGATCAATACGTTTGGAATGCCGCAGAGTCCAAATCCGCCGACGGTAATCGAAGCACCATTACCAATATCTGCAACGGCTTCCGCTGCGCTCTCCACCACCTTGTCCATGGCTTCCTCTCATCTACCAACCGCACCGTGGTCTCGTTCCAGAACATCGACTCGAGTCTCGTGATGTCAGTGAGTCGAGCGCTGCATTATGACACTGTCACGACGATCGACGCCACTCTCACTGTCTGCGCGGCCGCCGCAACATTGGGCGCACGGGTGTTCAGTGATTCGCCGAACCAGCATTTTCGGCCTAATCGGCATTTCAATTCCAGTATGAAGACCGATCCACAACCGCATCATTAAGAATCCTTTGGGTTGACGTCCCCTGAAGTGGTGTAATTTCTTGGCCTTTTGCTGAAGACGGGCCACCGGAGTATTTCTTTATGTGTCCGGCTAGACACGAAAGGAAAACTCCGGTGGCCCGTCATAACGGCGGACCCAAGGAATTACACCAAATCAGGGGACGTCAACTCGCAAATGTCCACTGCTAACTAAGACGGGCTCTTTCAATCAATCTCGTAATACTTAGAACCGTTGCGATTTGAGTCTCGCTTGACAACGACTTATCTTGGCCGTACAATGGCCGTACAACGAGAACGGCAGGGGAGAACAATGGCGACGACCATCCGAACGAGGGACAAGCGACTCGAGGTCAGGACAACCCT
>Ga0182012_10003975_pt1 | contig 15587 bp, 10 predicted proteins | sample 612S2SmetaG_FD_120486 | JGI IMG/M metagenome (GOLD analysis project Ga0182012, IMG submission 120486) | Permafrost microbial communities from Stordalen Mire, Sweden - 612S2S metaG | ecosystem: Environmental > Terrestrial > Soil > Wetlands > Permafrost | place: Sweden: Stordalen | collected...
GACCCGTATCCCGAGCAGCACTTCTTTGAGCGCAGCGACAACTACGCGCTGGCATTGCAGGGGGTGGTAGCGCATACCGCGGCGGGATGGGGAACGCCGCCGACCTATCATCAACCTGACGACGACATGGATCACCTCGATCTCGCGTTTATGACGCGGGCCATACAATCGCTGATTGAGCCGGTGCGTTGGCTGGCCAGCAGCGACTTCCGCCCGCAGTGGAACGCGGGCGGTCAGCCGCAGCGTTGATCATGCGGCGAGAACATCCAGCGAACCAAGTATGACGATGGCGATGAACGCTAAAACCGGATCCCAGCGCCTGAGTCAGAGTCGCGGGGTCCGGCTCCGTCATGCGGTGTCAGGAGATAGCCGAATTGCAGAAGTGGCGAAACGTGAATCCTACCCTGACCGTCGCTTTGGCTCTCTGTCTAAGCGCGACTGTCGCCTCGCTTGCACAGAACGGTAAGCAATATCCGTCCTTCGAAAGACTGACGCACCGCATGGATGTCGATGTAGACGGAGCTCCTAACGCCTACGGTCCGCCTGGCATGGAGACACTCGACATCCTCCAGAATGCGCATTACCTCAATCGCGCGAACAAGGAAATCGTCGGTTATTTGATTGACGAACACGGTCGCCCAATTCCGCAAGGCCCAAAAGATCCCTTCCCGGGCTATTACATTTCTCAGACCGCCTTTACCGATATTGAGAATCAAAATGAAACCGATCCACGACGCTACGTCGACGCACGCAATATCAATTACGTCGTTCGCGGCAACGTTGCCCGGCGGCGCGGCGTCAGGGTGGGTGACTTCGTGTCTGTCTATTCGAAGCGCACGCGCAAGGGCGTGTTCGCTATCGTCGGAGATACAGGCAATCCCAGCGGCGACGAAGGATCGCTTCACTTATTGCAGGATCTCGGATATCCATTTCACGACGGCAAGAATGACTCGGTCGAAAAGCCTGAGATCGTCATCCGGTTCTACCCCAACTCCAACCCAAAGCATCGGTTTTTCTTTACTCAGGCCGAACTGGACGATGCAGCTATGAAGCTTGGCCTGAGCCGGGATTTCTCCGCTGCTCCCATCACGAATCGATAAGGCCAACCGTGGCACTCGAGGTGCTTGGTGAGCGCTGAAACTACTTGCCCCGGTCGTATGGTCGGCGGACAATTCCCGCCTGGGCTTCGTTCGCTTACAATCGTTTGCAAACGAAAGTTCCCACCCATACGAGGTCTGCCTGATGCTCATCGATCGAGCTGTGTTTGTTGTGAGCGTGTCTCTCACGCTCAGTGCCTGCGTTGTTGCCCAGAGCGGCGCACCGAAGCCGCAGTATCCCAACTATCCCAGTGAGACGCCGGCCAAGCTGACGCCCGCCACGCCGAACTTCGACTACGAGCGGCTCGAGGCGATGATCCCGATGCGCGACGGCGTGAAGCTGCATACGGTGGTCCTGGTGCCCAAGGGCGCCAAGCGCGCGCCCATCCTGCTGACGCGCACGCCTTACAGCGCCGATGAGCTGACCAGCCACGCGGCCAGCGCGCACCTGGGGCGGACTCTGTATGGATATGACAACGCTACGGACGTGATTGTGGAGGGCGGCTACATTCGCGTGATTCAGGACATTCGCGGCAAGTACGGCTCTGAGGGCGACAACGTGATGAACCGCCCGATTCACGGGCCGCAGAATCCGACGCCGGTGGACGAAGCGACGGACACCTACGACAGCATCGACTGGCTGATCAAGAACATCCCCGAAACCAATGGCAAGGTGGGGATTCTGGGGATCAGCTACGACGGTTTCCTGCCGCTGATGGCGCTGGTGCATCCGCACCCCGCGCTGAAGGTGTCGGTGCCCATGAACCCCATGGTGGACGGGTGGATGGGCGACGACTGGTTTCACAACGGCGCCTTTCGCGAGCAGAATATGCCCTACATCTGGGAGCAGGAGGCCACGCGCTCGAACGACTCCAAGTGGACCGTGTCGCACTTCGACGATTACGACGAGTACCTTTCGGCGGGCTCGGCGGGCGATCTGGGCAAGCAGCATGGGCTGGAGCAGGTGGGCTTCTGGAAGAAGATTCTGGAGCACCCCAGTTATGACGCGTTCTGGAGCGACCAGGCAGTGGACAAGGTGCTCGCGGAGGACTTCAAGGCGGAAGGGATCAAGGTGCCGATTCTGCTGGTGCACAGTTTGTGGGACCAGGAGGACATCTACGGCGCGAATGCGGTTTACAAGGCGATCAAGCCGCTGGACACCAACAACGACAAGGTGTTCATGGTGCTGGGGCCGTGGCATCACGGGCAGGAGATTGAGGATGCTGCTTCGCTGGGGTCGATTCGGTTCGGCAGCGATACGGGAACGTGGTTCAGGCAGAATGTGCTGCGGCCGTTTCTCGATCGCTATCTGAAGGACGACGCGCCGCAGGGAGATGTTGCGACGGTGACGGCGTATGAGACGGGCGCGAATCGGTGGGAAAAACTGAAGGCGTGGCCGGAAGCGACGGCGACGAAGGCGCTGTATCTTAAGCCCGGCATGAAGTTGGGATTCACGCCACCATCCGATTGGTCGGATACGTCCGACGGAGAGGGTTCAGAGTATGACGAATACATTTCCGATCCCGCCAAGCCAGTGCCATATCGGGCGCGGCCCAGCCAGCCGGTGGGATACGACCTGCCGCTGACCTGGCCGCAGTGGCTTGTTGACGATCAGCGCGAGGCATCGGGCCGGACCGATGTGCTGACCTATACCAGCGATGTTCTTACGGCGCCCGTGCATATCGCCGGACAACCGATTGCGAACCTCGTAGCTTCAACCAGCGGAACCGATTCCGATTGGGTGGTGAAGCTGATCGATGTGTATCCGGATGAGGTGGCCGACCACCCGGAGATGGGTGGATACGAACTGGCAGTCGGGATGGATATATTTCGCGGTCGCTATCGCGAGAGCTTTGCAACTCCCAAAGAGATTGAACCGGGCAAGCCGCTGACGTATCGGTTTGCGCTGCCGCCGGCGGACCACGTGTTTCTGCCGGGGCACAAGATCATGGTGCAGGTGCAGTCGAGCTGGTTCCCGCTCTACGACCGCAACCCGCAGACGTTTGTGCAGAACATCTTCTGGGCCAAGCCGGGCGACTACAAAAAGGCGACGCAGCGGATTTATTACACAAAGCATTTGGCGAGCCGGATCGAGCTGCCGGTGCTGGAAAGATAAGTTCGATCCGGAAGCGGTTCTACCGGCCAAGTACCGCGCGCTGGGCGGCGAAGATCTCCTTCAACCCCGACTCGGCGAGGTCGATGAGACTGTTGAGCTGCGCGCGGGAGAAGCTTCCCTTCTCTGCCGTGGCCTGGGTTTCGATCAGGCCGCCATCCTCGGTCATCACGACATTCATATCGACCTCGGCCCCTGAATCCTCTTCGTAGCAGAGGTCGAGCAGTTCGTTGCCTCCGACGATGCCGACCGAGGTGGCGGCGACGAGTTGTTTGAGCGGCGACTTCTTCAGCGTTCCGGCAGCGACCAGCGCATTGAGCGCCAGGGCCAGGGCAACGGCCGCGCCGGTGATGGCCGCGGTGCGCGTGCCGCCGTCGGCCTGAAGAACATCGCAGTCGAGGATGACGGTGCGTTCGCCCAGGGCCTGCATGTCCACGACCGAGCGGAGGCTCCGGCCGATGAGGCGCTGAATCTCGTGAGTTCGACCGCCGATTTTGCCTTTTTCGCTTTCGCGCGGAGTGCGGGTGACGGTGGAGCGCGGCAGCATGGCGTATTCAGCGGTGACCCAGCCGCGGCCGGAGTTGCGCAGCCAGCCGGGCACGCCCTGCTCGATGGTGGCGTTGGTGAGCACGCGGGTGTTGCCGAAGGAGACCAGCACCGAGCCTTCGGCGGTCTGGACAAAGCCGGGAGTGAGGGTAAGCGGGCGAAGCTGGGCAGGAGTCCTGCCGCCGGGACGAAAGACGAGGGCGTGCATAGGGCGATTGTACGGGAGCGGGGGCGGCGGCGGGGAATGGTTGGGATGGGAGGGTCCAGTTTCAGAACGGGAAGCCGGCGCTTTATCAATCCGAAACGGGAATGACCAGATAAACAATTGAAAACAAATTATTTAGATCCGATCAGACGAAGAAGGGAGTTCCGTTTCGGGACGGATTGGCCGGAATGGGCGGGGCGCGAGTGTACGGGAATTGGACAGTAAGGTGTTCCCTTATCAGGAACTTAGAGGAGACGTTCTAGTTTGGCACTGTACGTGTAATAGAGCAGGCGACAGGGAACACGGAACAGGGAATAGGGAATAGGGATCAGGGATTGCATTGGGAAGGGGAGCAGGCCATGCAGCAGGTGGAGCGGACGGCGAGACAGGGTGGCGCAGAGCGCAGGCGGGTAGAAGCGGTAGTGGAGACGCTGGCGGCGCTGCAAGGGCAAGGCGAGAGCCTTGCGGAGGTGGCGCATGACGCCAGAAACATGGTGACGGCGCTGGGACTTTACTGCGATTTGCTGGAGGAACCTGGGGTGCTGGCGGCTCCGTTCCACCATTATGGAGACGAGTTGAGGCTGGTGGCCACTGCGAGCCGCCGGCTGGTGGAAAAGCTGGTGGCATTGGACGCGCACGAGGCTCCGGAAGGAACGTTCGCGGACGGAATCGCTGGCGCAACGGGAAAGTGGCCGTCATTCGATGCGAACGGTAAGCGACCTGAGCGTCTCGGGACGGAACGGAGCGAATCGGAACGATCCGGATTGGGACATTCCAAGGTTTGGGAATTGCTACCGTCCCTGCCGATTGAGAATATGGCCACCGAGCTGGCGGCCAACAAGAATCTGCTGGACGCGCTGGCAGGCCCTTCGATCGCGTTGACCCTCCACTGCGAAGGCGGAGCGCTGCCGGTGAGGATGTCTGGAGAGAACCTGATCAGGGTGCTGGTGAACCTGGTTAAAAACGCCGCGGAGGCGATGCCGACGGGGGGACAAATCATGCTCGGTCTGCATGAATTTCACGCAGGCGAGCAAGCAGTTCCGTGGGTGGTCCTGACCGTGGACGACAGCGGGACCGGCATCCCCGCCAAGGCGCTCGAGGAGATCTTCGAATCTGGCTACAGCACGCGATCGGCCGGGCAGTCCGCCATTCCTGGCTGGGCTTCGGCCCATCGCGGACTGGGGCTGTCGATCAGCCGGTCGATTGTGGAGGCGGCGGGCGGCCGGATTCATGCCGCGAACCGCGTTCCGGCAGGAGCGCGCTTCGAAATCGAGCTGCCGGTCCGCAGCCGCTGAATACGGGCTGAAACGCAATCCGGGAAACACTGTCTGGAAATTCGATCGACCAATGATAAGGTGAGGCGAATACAATGCTGGCAACAGTTCAATTCTCGAGGAGCATGGAATATATCCCGCAAGTTGCGGAGCCGGCGGCACGGCTGCACCTGCTGGTGGTGGATGCGGATCCGGCCATGCGCTCAGCATGCGCGGAGATCGCGGCCAGCATGGGCTACGCGGTGGAAAGCACCGGCGACATGGGCCAGGCGCGCAGCTTACTGCGTGGACGGGCGGCCGACATCCTGCTGGTGAACCTGCCTCCCGGAAACAGCCAGGGGTTGGAGTTGGTGGCCGAGGTGAAGCTGCTTTATCCGCAAACCTCGGTAATCGCCATGACCGCCTCGGGCTCGGTGAATGCGGCTGTGGAGGCGATGCGCTGCGGCGCCCAGGACTACCTGACCAAGCCGTTCGCGATGGATGAGCTCTCCACGGTGCTGGACCGGGCGGCGGCGAACCTGACCACCGACACTGCTTCCCGCCAGTTGAGGGAACGGCTGCGGCTTTCGCAGGGGCTGGGCGCCATGATTGGCCGCTCGGTGGAGATGGAGAAGCTTTACCGCATTCTTTCAAAGGTGGCACAGAGTTCGCACCCGGTGCTGGTGCTGGGCGAGAGCGGAACGGGCAAGGAACTGGTGGCGCGGACCATTCACGCCTACGGGCCCAATTCACAGAAGCCGTTTTTGCCGGTGGACTGTGGATCGCTGGTGCCGACGCTGATCGAAAGCGAGCTGTTCGGCTACGTGAAGGGCGCCTTCACCGGAGCCAACCACGCCAAGGAGGGTTTGCTGGTTTCGGCCGAGGGAGGCACAGTGTTTCTGGACGAGATTGGCGAGCTTTCACTGGACTTGCAGGCCAAACTGCTGCGTGCGTTACAGGAAAAGGAAGTGCGGCCGGTGGGAGCCACGCACAGGGTGCCCATACGAGCGCGCATTGTGGCGGCCACCAACCGCAACCTTGCGGAGATGGTCGAGAAGGGCACCTTTCGTAAGGACCTGTTTTACCGGCTGAACGTAGTGAATCTGCGACTACCCTCGCTGCGCGACCGGCGCGAAGACATTCCGCTGCTGGCGGCGCACTTTCTGGATCGCATCAGCCGCGAGCACGGGACCAAGTTCACGCTGAGTGACGAAGCATTGCGCACTATGATGCGGCACGACTGGCCGGGGAACGTGAGGGAGCTGGAAAATTCGGTGGAGCGAGCCTGCGCGCTTTCTTCAGGGCCGGTCCTGCACCTGGGCGACCTGCCAACACAGTTGCAACAGCAGGGTTTGGATGCACGGCGAACTGCCGGGGCGGTGAGCGGGGCGGAACCGAACAGCGAAACGCCGGAAGTGAAAACGCTGGCCGATCTGGAACGCGACGCGATTCTGGGAGCCATACGCGTGCTGAAGGGCGACAAACTGCAGGCCGCGAAGCTGTTGGGCATCGGTAAGACGACTCTCTACCGCAAACTGAAAGAGTATGGGATCGCCGACCCATTTCAGGAAGAATAAGCCGCAAGGAAACTGCACCCTGGGGCCGGTACAGGAAGAGCCATGATTCCGCTGGAAATGGTACCTGCGCCGACCAGGAAGACAAGCTGGACACACAAGAGTGAGCCGCATATTCACCGGAGCGAGCAAGGAGCTGGGCATGAACTTGGGAATGAACATTCTGATTGTGACCGGAGTTGAGGGCGCCCGGAACTGCGCCGCCGCGGTGGGCGCACAACTGGAGATGAAAGTGGAAGTGGCCGAAGGGCGTAAGGCCGCACTGGCCGCGCTGCGCCGCAAGGAGTTTGCCGCAATCGTGGTGGATGAAACCATGGCCGAGTGCGATCCTGCCGCTGCCGAAGCGATATGGGAGCACGCCGGCCTGGCAATTCCGCTTCAGATTAATTTTGCGCTCTCCGGCGCGGCGCGGCTGACCAGGGAGATTCGTGCCGCGTTGCATCGCCGGGAGCGGGAGCAGACCCTGGCGCGCAGGGCGGCGGCCGCGGCCATCGAGATGGATTTGAAGACTACAATCGCAGGGCTTCTGCTGCACTCGCAACTGGCGCTTTCGGAGAGTGAAACGGCGTCGCCCATTGCGGAAAAGCTGCGCGTGGTGGCGGACCTGGCCGGCAACCTGCGTAAGCAGTTAAGCGCGCCGCAGATGGCACGCGGAGATACAGCGGCCTGAGTGGGGCCGGCCTGGTTGAAGAGTTCAGGTTGAAGAGTTCTTGGGGTTGCACGCGCTTCGCCGGGACAGAATTCGTCCCGGCGTTTTTTTCCCCGGCGTTTTTCTTTGAGGGAAGGCAGCAATCCTGCCGCGCTGGTGCTAAGGTTTCCCCGCCGCCCTTGAAATACGCCGATGGATTAATCTGAAAGAACCATGAAACATACGGCTGTACTACTGATTGACTGCCCGGATCGGAATGGCCTGGTGGTATTCGATTGAGGAAGAGGTTTTCCGACTCGCCGATATAACTTGCTGATCGGCATAACTCCTCAGAAATTTGCGTTGATAAACTTCTGTAACTGCTCGATGCGATACGTGGCGTCGCCTGACTCCACGCCTAGGAGAATCTGTGTGGAAGTTAGCTGGTTGCGGAAGTCGAGCGCGGCGGAAGTGTCTGCGCCGGCGACCAGCTTGAGGTTCTTATCGACCTCGCTGCTTTCCTGTTGAAGAGACTTAAGCCGGTCCTGCTGGGCTCGAATCTGCTCGGTTACTTGCTGGCGAAGCTCCTGCATGCCGCGCTCGACGTCGCCTTCCTGCACTTTTTTCCAATCGCCGTAGGCAGTGACGGAGCGGTCGAGGTGCTTATCGATGGCGCGGCCGGCAAGGTTGTAACTCACGGTGACTTCGCCGTAGGGTTGAGGGCCCTGAGATACAGGATTGACCTGCTGATGGGTGCCGACGGTCAGGGCGACATCCCAGTTGTTCTGGCGGGTCAGGTTGGCCAGCGACTTTTGATCTTCAACGTCGGCGGCCTGCTTGGCGGCAACCTGCTGCTTGAGCGGCTGACTGGTGAGTGGCGGAATATAGAGGGCTGCGATCTTCGATTGCGTGTCTGCCCTATCGGCGTCCAGCTTGATGCGGTTGGTCTTGAGCTCCCACAACATGGGCCGGGTCATATTCTGCGCTTCGACCATTCTTGCGGTTTGATCGCTGATCTCGTCAAGAGACTTTGTGGCCTGGGAAATGAGGTCGAGACGATGATGGAGCGCGTCCTTCTCCATGCTGGGCAAGGCAAATTGAAGAAGCTGCATGACGCTGGTGGAGGTTTTGTAGAGCTCGCAGTTCTTGCGGGCGACATCGAGCGTGATGCCGGCCTTTTTCAAATTGGAAAGGCTCAACTGCGCTCCGGCCACCAGTTGCTGGGGCAGCCCGGTGTCAGGCTGCGTGAATGAACCGAGAGCCGTCGGCGTACGCAGGAAATCGGTCTGTGCTTTGGCCTGTTCGGTGAGATAGGCGCAGTAGGCCTGCTGGTCGGTCTGGACGGATTGAGCCGTGGCGCAGACGGAGAGGATAGGTAAAAGCAACACGAGGGCAACATACGAGTTATGCCGTGACATACTTCGACTCCATGAGAGTTACTGACTAGAAGAAAAGCGGTTTGCGGCCGAGAAATACGGTCTGTGATTTTGCGGATTCGGGGTGGGACAGATCCATGAGGATGGTGAGACCGCGCACCTGGGTCTTGAAGATGGGATGGCTGATAACTTCTTCGCCGAGGAATACCTGCTTCACCGTTCCGACTTTGCGGCAGAGAACCATGTTGAGATAGCAGTCGTAGATGGGCGCGCCGACCTTTGCGTCGGCCTGATTGTCGTAGGGGACGAAGGCGAAGTAGAGGCGCTGGTTGCCGCTGGCGTTGAGGTAATACGGGCTCTGCTTGGCGGTATTGATAGCGTCATGGAGGCGATCGATCTGGCGGTTGTCTTCCTGCAACTGTTTTTCGGCGACGCTGAATGTTATGTCCAATTGCGCAATCTCCGAGCGCAACTCGGCCTGCTTTTCGAGCACATCGAGGGCCTTGGTGCCGACGGTTGTCTTGTCGAGAACATTATCTGAAAGCAGAACATCGGCGATTTTGCTGTCGGTGTAGGCGTCCTCTGCCTGGTTGAGTGCGGCCAACTGCGTTGCGGCGTCACCCTTGGTGATGAGGCCGGCGGCAAGGTCGCTGTTGATGCGCGACTCAAGCTGATGGATCTGGGCAACGATGGCTTTGGTCTTGGCGTTGTCGGCCTGCTTCTCCACATCAAGTGCGGCTAACTGGGGGCCGGTAACGCTGTCATGCGCGCGCTCGCGGGCGATGGCTGTTTGTAACTCGGGGTCGAGAGCGACAAGCGCGGCGCGCTGCTTGTTCATCTCCGCAATGGTGCTTTGCTGGCGAGTTACATCGACCTTGAGATCCTCGATCGATTGGCGACTGATGACCAGCTTCTGCATGAAGTCGAGGCTCTTTTCATCGTATGCGGAGAGGATGATGGGCGCGACCCAGGTGTGGTTGAGGGCGTAGAAGCCCATCACAAACGCATAGCTGAAGACGCCGACCAGCACCGCATACAACACCGCGATGGCGAAGACCCGGTAAACGGTGATGACCGTCTTGTGGGCCAGCGATTGCCGGGGTGGACGGGCCCTGGGTGCGGGGGCTGAGGGTTCAACTGCCGGTGTTGACAACGGGTACCTCCTCGAGTTGTTCCTTGGTGCGCGTGCCCCAGTCCGCGGAATCCATGGTGCAGAGCGCGAGGGGCGTGATGAACAGCGAGCTGGCGATGGACCATGCGATGTAGGCGCCAAAGGCCAGCGGATGCTGGAGCGTTTCTCTGGCGCTGAATTTCTTGATCGCCCAACTGAGCACGGCGGCGATGCCGAGATAGATGACCAGCGGTGCGGGACCGAACCAGGCGAGGGGATCGGAGGTGAGCATGGTTACGACCACAAGGAGCGCAACAATTGCGCCGAGGGGCGTGAGGACCAGGGTGAAGACCGTGTTGGGATGCAGTTTCCATACATGCTGCGGCAGGGTCCTGAGCGTGTAGAAAAAATCGCGCACGATGCTGCGGCGCCAGCGAAGCTGCTGTTTGAAAAGGACCGAAAGCGTATTGGGTACGGTCGTCCAGCAGAGCGCGTCAGTGTTGATGTATGTGCCGTAGCCGCGCAGCAGCGTTTGATGCGTGAGGAAGCGGTCTTCGCCCTGGTTGACGGGGATACCGAACCAGTGACGGGCGCGGATGGCCGGCTCGATTTCAAGCAGCAGTTCGCGTCGAATCGCGAAAAGGCATCCGCTGATGCAGCAGACGCTGCGAGTCCAGTTTTCAGGGATTTTGTAGAGCTCGAATGCAGCGTAATAGACGAGAGTCTGGATGGCCGTGATGACGCCGTCGTTGGGATTGCTGACGCCGACACGGCCGCCGACGGAGCCCATGCGCGGCTCGGCAAAGCAGGCTGTCAATTCGCGGATTGCATCGGGGTGGAAGATGCAGTCGGAATCGATAGAGATAATTACTTCGGCGGTGGAATGTTCGAGAGCATTACAGACGGTGCGTGCTTTGCCGCAGTTGAATTGGTTGCGGCCGGCGCGAATGGGAATGTTGGTGAAATCGCGCTGCGCTTTCAGGATCCATTGATAACTGTCGTCGACCGAGCAGTCGTCCTGGGCAATAACTTCGAAACTGCCGTTGGGGTAATTGCTTTTGCTGATGCTTTCAATGGTTTGATAGACGGTGCGGCCCTCGTTGAAGCAGGGCATAAGGACGCTGACTGGCGGCTGATAAGTGTAATCCTTGCGGACCTGCGTGCCGGGGAAGGAGACTCTGAGAATGAGCCCCATGAGGTATTTGACTAGAGAGATCAGGAGGCAGAGAACCATGATCAGCCAGAGAAGAATCGGCGCCACGTACCTGACCTCCGCAAATGCAATCCGTAGTTGGTAGTCTCGCGTATTGGACCGGCAAATGAGCTCGCCGGTTATTGAGCGAACCCCACGCAAACTGCTCAATCCTTGCTTCGTAATTCTAGGACGAGTTTAACTCAGTCCTTCCGCTTCACCACATTGTGCGACTCGTGTGATTTAGGTCACCGGATAAAGGACCAATTTGGTCGTATATTGAATAAGGACTAAATCGGTCGGATATATGCGGCGCCCCTTCGAGGGCTCGCGGTAACCCCGAATAGGCCGGTTCTGACCCATCTTTCTTGAACTTGGAGTCTTGTTTTGAAACATCTCTTCCTCACTGTTCTCTTGCTACCGCTTTTGGGCTACTTTTGCGCGCCCATCCTGGCGAACCCGGATTACACCATCGCCGGCACCGTCCACGATGCCAGTGGAGGCCGGATTCCTCATGCGCACGTTGTAGTTCACGGTCCGGGCCCCGAACCTGCCATCGAATCGACAACCAACGATTTTGGCGAGTTTCGCTTCCAGGTCGGTGCGCCCGGCCGCTACCTGGTAGAGATTGCCGCCGAGGGGTTTGCGCCCCTCAGTGCAACGGCCGAGCTCACCGAAGCGCAGCCGATCGCCAGTCTGGACCTCACACTTCAAGTCGCCGCCACCGCCCAGACCGTGGAAGTGACCGCGGACGCGCTTGCCGCGGAGACAACCAGTACGCAGCTTGGCGAGACTCTTGAATCGAAGAAGATTGAGAGCGTTCCGCTGAACGGCCGCAGCTTTACCGACCTGATGGCGGTGCAGCCGGGGATTGTGCCGATGAACACGGCTCAGCCGGGCGCGGTGGTTATGACGGGCGTGGCATCGACGCCGCCCTCGGGCGATGCCAACCCCGGGAATCTCTCGATCAGCGGGCAGCGCGAGGCGTCGAACGGCTTCCGGGTGAACGGGAGCGATGTGGAGGAAGACGTGAACATGGGCACGTCGATCGTGCCGAATCTGGACGCGATCGACAGCTTCCGCGTGCTGACGTCGAACTTTGACGCCGAGTATGGCAATTCAAGCGGCGGCCAGGTACTTGTAACGACCAAGGCGGGCACGGCGCAGTGGCATGGGTCGGCGTTTGAGTTTCTGCGCAACACGGCGCTGGACGCGCGCAATTACTTTTCGCAGGACAGGGCAGCGTACCGGCAGAACCAATTCGGCGGCACGCTCGGCGGTGCGCCCTTTCGCAAGAACCTGACGCTGTTTGCCGACTACCAGGGTACCCGGCTCACGGAAGGAATCGATACCGGGAACATCGCGGTGCCGTCGCAGGCCGAACGGAGCGGCGACTTCACTCAAAACTCCCTCACCGGATGCGTGAGCGGACCTTATATTGCTTGGCTTTTGTCGCAGGAGCTTGGGGCCAGCATTGCAGCGAACGATCCGTATTCGCCTCAGTCGAATGGCTGCAACGAGGGCAGATCTCCAGTCTTCCCCAACAGCCAGATTCCGCAATCGGCGTGGTCCGCGCCGGCAAAGTATTTGCTTGCGTCGATTCCACAGCAGAACGCCGGGACCGGAGTTTTCGCGACAGCACTCCAGGCCGAAACCCTTCAGGACAACAAAGGCGCACTGCGCGCTGACTGGGTGCATCACAAAGGCACACTCACCGCCTATTACTTCATCGATGGCTATTCGCTGCTCAATCCTTATCCAACGGGCACAGGCGGAGCGAGCGTTCCGGGATTCAGTGCGACCTCGAACGGGCTGGCGCAACTCATGAGCCTTGGCCATGCGATCACGTTTGGCGATGCGACGCTGAACGAATTCCACATGAGTTCCATGCGCAACGCGAACGCCGTAGGCCAGCCGAAAGGCGGCGTCGGCCCTTCGCTGGTGTCGCAGGGATTCACCGGGATTGTGCCGCTGCAGCCCTCGACGGAAGGCATCGCCAATGTGGCCTTTAACGACTTCACCATGGGCGTGAATACGACGGCCCTGGTGCAGGCGGAAAACATCTACGAAGTGAGCGACGCGTTCTCGCGCATCCTCGGCAATCACGGCCTCAAATTTGGCGGAGAGATGCACGCGAACCAGATCAATACGCATCCTGACGTGGTTTTCAACGGGAGCTTTTCCTTTAATGGCTCGGAGACCGGGGTCGACCTCGCAGACTTTTTGCTGGGAGTTACTTCGAGCTATACACAGGGGCAGGCGAGCAGTTTCTATAACCGCAATCTGTACGCAGCGGCGTTTGCGCAGGATAGCTGGAAGGTGTCGAGCGAGTTGACGGTGAACTACGGCGTGCGGTGGGATCGCATCCGGCCGTGGCTGGAGAAATTCAACCAACTGCAGACGCTGGTGAAGGGCGAGCAGTCGAAGGTTTTTCCCGACGCGCCGCAGGGGCTGGTCTTCCCCGGCGATCCGGGTGTGCCGCGTTCACTGGCTGCGGCGCGCAACGATTTTGCGCCGAGGGCAGGCATTGCGTGGTCGCCCACTTCGATGACACCGTGGCTGCATGCGCTCACAGGAGGGCCGGGGCAGACCAGCATTCGCGCGGGCTATGGGATGTTCTACACGGCGTATGAAGGATTGTCGGCGGGGATCATGAGCGCGAATCCGCCCTACGGGTACACGTACACTTCGGCGGCGCCGCCGCTGTTTGCATCGCCTTTCACCGTAGCTGCTACTGGCGCAGACGCCGACGCAGGCCAAGGCTTCCAGCATCGCTTCCCGCTCCAAAAGGTCGCCTACGGCGCCACCACGGCCAATCCCAACAGCAGCGTCACTTGGGCGCAGTTCGAGCCGCTGGTTGGCATCCCCGCAGTCGATCCAGCGGACGTGACGCCCTATGCGCAGCATTGGATGGCCAGCATTGAGCGGCAATTCCACGGCGCGGCGCTCGTCTCGCTCAGCTATGTCGGGACCTCTACGCATCATTTGCTGGTGCTTGAAGAAGCCAATCCCGCCAACCCGGCGCTCTGTTTGGCGCTGGGCTCGGCGGTTTGCGGGCCGTTCAACGAGCAGGCCGCGCGCACGCAGTTCAGTCCCGCCTTCGGCAGCGTCGAGTTGCAGCGCACCATCGCCAACGCGAACTACAACGCGCTCGAAGCGACGGCGAAAACCAACATGCATGGGCTCGATTTGCTGGCCAGCTATACGTTTTCGAAGTCCATCGATCAATCGACTGGGCTGCCGGAGCCGGTCAATCCCGTCAACCCCTCACTGAGCCGAGGGCTCTCTTCGTTTGACCTGCGGCATAACCTGGTGACCAGTTTTCAATACGCTTTGCCGGCTCTCAAGGCTGGGAATCGTTTTAACTGGATCGCGTCCGGATGGGCGGTTGCGGGCATCGCGCGGTTCACTTCGGGATTGCCGGTGACGCTGCTCAACAACAACGACACGTCGCTGCTGGGAACGATTCCGAACGGGATCAACAACAACGGGGTCGACACACCGGCGTGGTCGGGGAAATCGCTGTCGATCCACACCAATCCGCGCGGGAGCGTGCCGGTGTTTGATGCCAGCCAACTGACGCTGCCGGCATTGGGAACGATGGGCAACGCGCGCCGCCGTTTCTTCTCCGGCCCTGGGCTTGAGAACCTGGACGCTACCATCACAAAGATGCAGCATTTGCGGGATGGCAGTTCGATCGAGTTTCGCGCGGAGGCATTCAACGTCTTCAATCACGCCCAGTTCTTCGGGCCGGCCAGCGTCGAAGGCAATATTTCGTCGACGACATTTGGACAGGCGGTAAGCGCGATGCCGCCGCGCCTTGCGCAACTGGCGCTGCGCTACCGCTTTTGAACTTCCTCATGCAAAAAGCCCCCGGGCCAAATCGCCAAGGGGCTTTTGCTTTGTGTCGCAGTGAGTGTTAGGCGCTGAAGAGGAGAATGCCTGCGGGTTTCTCGTCGGACACGGCCTCATCTGCGCTGACGGGGCGGTAGAAGAGCTGGTTGTTTTGGAGGTAGACCTCGAGGAAGGCTGGGCGCGCGGTAATCTGGCCGGCGATCAGGGCTTCCGACAGAGGATCTTCGACGTAGCGCTGCAGGGCGCGACGCAAGGGGCGTGCACCGTAGCTGCGGTCAACCAGCGTCTTTTCGAGAATCCATTTCTTGGCATCCTCGGTGACGGAGATGGTGATGGCCTTCTGCGCCAGGTTTGCATTCAAGCTCTGTACCAGCAACTCGACAATCTGGATCAGGTCGCCATCGGTGAGCGACTGGAAGAGGATGGTCTCGTCGAGGCGGTTGAGAAATTCTGGATTGAATGCCTTCTTTACCTCAGCCATGACATTCTTTTCGACAGTTTCGTTAATCTGGTCTTCACCATCGCTGTGGAAGCCAAGCGACTTCTTCTCCTTCACCAGGTACTTGGCGCCAATGTTCGAGGTCATGATGAGGATGACGTTCTTGAAGTCGACCGTGTTGCCGAGGCCGTCGGTCAA
>Ga0182012_10003977_pt1 | contig 15583 bp, 17 predicted proteins | sample 612S2SmetaG_FD_120486 | JGI IMG/M metagenome (GOLD analysis project Ga0182012, IMG submission 120486) | Permafrost microbial communities from Stordalen Mire, Sweden - 612S2S metaG | ecosystem: Environmental > Terrestrial > Soil > Wetlands > Permafrost | place: Sweden: Stordalen | collected...
CGCGGTGCCGACCGGTATCAAGATCTTCAACTGGATAGGAACGATGTGGAGAGGAGAGATATGGTTCTCCACCGCCATGTTGATGGCCCTCGGCTTCCTGTTTACGTTCTTGATCGGTGGCCTCACGGGCGTGTACCTCGCCAGTCCGCCGCTGGACTTCTTCACCCACGACACCTACTTCGTGGTGGCGCACTTCCATTCGATCGTCATGGCCCTGGTGTTAGCGGGCATGGGCGGACTGTATTACTGGGGTCCGAAGATCACTGGTTACATGCTGAACGAGCGCCTCGGCAAGATTCAGTTCTGGTTCCTCTTCATCGGCACCCAGGTCTTCACCTTCCCCCAGTACATCCTCGGACTTGACGGCATGCCGCGACGCGTCGCCGTCTACCTCCACGACCCGCAGTGGAAGACGCTCAACGACTGGAGCACCTTCGGCGCGGTCCTGGTCGGCATCTCTACGATCATCTTCGTCGTCAACGTCGCGGCGAGTTGGAAGAAGTACCCGGTCGGCGACAACCCGTGGGACGCGCAGACCCTCGAGTGGTTCACGACCTCTCCTCCGCCGCACCACAACTTCTACCGTCTGCCCCAGATCCGCTCGGAGCGTCCGACGTGGGACTACAACCATCCCGAGCACAAGTCCCTCGCGCACGGTGGTGGGACGGATGAACCGCCGCCGCTCGCCGCTACCCTGACCTCAGCCCTCGAGCACGGGCAGGAGGAGGACGGATGAGGGTCGAAGCCAAGATCCTCCTGAGCCTCGGCACCTTCTTTGGCGTCATGTGCGCCGTCTACTGGAACTGGAGCCTGGAGAACGCCGGCGGCGTGATGATGTTCGCCGGCATGCTGCTCTGCTTCTTGCCAGGTAGCTACTACTACTGGTGGAGCCGACGCATGAAGGCCCGTCCCGAAGACGACCCCCACGCCACCCAGTCGAGCGGTGCGGGCGTGGTCGGTTCCTTCCCGGGTACGTCCATCTTCCCCTTCACGCTGGGCATGGGCGCCTTCTTCGTGGTCCTCGCCCTGGTCTTTGGCATCTGGTTCCTCGTGCCGGGGATCGGTCTCTTCGTCTGGGCGATGCTCGGCGGCACCGCCGAGGGCCGTCGCGGCGGCAACGTCTAACCACGACGCATCGTTGGTCTCGGCCAACGTGATCGCCGTGGCGACGCTACGCGGTACATCGACAACATCGAACCCGGTGGGATCAATCACACCCTGTGCCAGACTCAGCAGATGAAACGTCGGCCGCTGAACGACGCACAACGCATCGTCCTCGTCGTCGCACTCGGATTCGCCATCTACTTCTTCGGACAGTGGCTGCTCGAGACGTTGGAGTTCGGTTCGCGCGGCGTCACTGGCTGGGTCGGCTACGCCCCACTGAACAATGCGTCCTTCACGCAAATACGAATGTTGTACCCATGGGTCATCTTCTTGTTCTGGCTGATTCTGATCGCCGTGTGGACGGCGGCGTCACTCGTGATCCTGCGCCGTCGCCACGATGCGTCGTAACCTCACGAGGTTCACCCTCTCCTTCATTCAGCGCCTCGAAACTGGTCGTGAGATGACGTCGATCTGAAAGGGTGACCACGACGTCACGGAGTTCGCCTCGTCTACTCTGGCGACATGAGTACGCCGAAAATCGAAGGGCGTCATCAGTGGTTGACACCGCGCCGATTGGCCGCCGCCACCGCCATGGTGTTCTTGCTCGCGGCGTGCGTTTCGGATTTCATTGTCGGATCCTTTTGGGCGCGCCACACGATGTTCACCGCGATCGCGTCGACCATTTTGGTGGCGCTCGTGTCCGTGACGGTCGTGGAGGTCGTACTCGACCAACGCTCCGAACAGCGTTGGCGCCTGCTGGCGCAATACGGTCTGTTCGAGTTGGCCGATAACGCCAACGTCACGTGGCTCACCATCCTAAAGAAACTCGATGTCGCCGGCGCTGGCGACCTCGAGGCATCACAAGTGCACGCGCTGCTCGATTCCCCTGACGTCGTCCAAGGAATCCGGACGTTCCTCGACGAAGCACTGGGCGACGCGGCTCGCCGAGAGGGAATGCTCAAGGTCGTCGAGGAGTTGGTGATTCGAAATCAGGCACTCATCACCCGATGGAACGTCGTCATGACCGGTTCTCGCACGTACGTCGGGCTCTTCGATCGTCACGTCGAACTCTTCACCCGCGTCAACTTCCTTCAGTACTACCTGCGCCGCGGCACCCTCATTGGACTGAAGTACTGGACGACGACGACCGTGGACCCCGAAACCACGTTCTTCTATACCGTTATCTCGGTACTGCACGTCGCGGTCGAACTCGAGGTCGAGACGTGGACACGAGCACTCAAGATTGCGAACAGCGCGTGGTGGTTTCAGCGAAGCAGTGAGCTCATCGCGGTGCATACGACGAACGCCGAGTGAGAGCCACGTGGTCAAGGGAACGCGCCGCTGGATGGTCATTGGCACGGTGTTCGCCACGCTCGTCACTCTGACGTCGCCGTCGCTCGCGGGCGCCGTGGGCGACGCCAAGGTGAGCGCGTACGTGATGAAGGACCCGATTGCCGGCGCCGTGGCGTTGCCGACATCGACGCTGCAGCCCTATCTCGCCAAGGTGCTGGCCGGTCTCGTTTCGCTCGAGCCCACCTACGGCGTCGCCCACGTCGCCACGAAGGGATGGATCTCTCAGTCCAACGGCATTGAGGACATTGTCGAGATCGGCGCATTCACCCAAACCATCGTGAATCCCACCGCGCAGGCGCTGTCCGAAGTGCTCGTGAGCTGTAATGCTGCCACCGGCGTGACGCCAAAGAAGACGACCGCGCTGAAGGGAATACCCGGATCGACGGAGGCCCAGTGCGTCACGAAGAAGGGGGTTCGCCTCTCGACGTCGATCGGCTGGTCCTACGCCAACGTCATCGTGCTCGATCTCGTCTCGGGCACCACCAAGTCCGAAGCACAGACGTGGACCCTCGAACAGTTCAAAAAGGTGCCGTCGACGGGCATCGTCGTGGAGACTCCAACGCCACTCTCGACGCAGTTCGCCGCCGCCACGGTGCCGATGTATGACGCCATGAACCGGTGGCTCGTCGAGTTCCAGGCCTGGGGGAACCGCAATGGATCCGCGTTCCAGGCCGCGCCTTTTGATCATCCCTTCGTCCTGGCGCTCGACGCCTGCGCCGCGAAGCTCTCGGCCGATCGTTGGTCCGGTGCCGCGCAGTCCAACATTGATGCGGCCGTCCAGGCCATCAAGCTCCTCTCAACGCATGTCAACGATCTCGCCTTCGCGACGCCGGCGACGGCACGTTCGTGGGGCACGACGTATGGTCACGATCAGATCGCACTCCTGACGGCGCTGACCACCGCGCAACGTTCAACGATCTAGGTCACCAACGTTCGTTGTACACATAATGTCCGGGTCCCTTGTCTTGACATTGACGACGAACTCACAGACGTTGTAGTCATCCCTCACAGGCGCCTCACAATGCCACTCGATACGTTGGCTACAGGGAGAGAAACACTCCTCCCACGTGAAGTGATCGCGGCAAAGTATCTGCAGTGCGAAACACTCTTCACCGACCACATGAGATGAACTCTCAGTTGGTCGTTATCGGTCGGAGGACCACTCATGTTTTCCAACGACATACGCCCAGAACTGTCACTCGCGCCTACGGTGCTCTACGTCGACGACAACGTGCAGAGCATTGACATCATTAGCCGTCTGCTCCACGCGAAGACGGACTGGCGACTCATCACTTCGACCCTCGGTTTCGAAGGTTTGGACATCGCGACCACTCTCCAACCCGATCTAATCCTGCTCGATCTCCAGCTCCCGGACATCAGTGGGCTTGGCGTACTGACCCAGCTGCGCACCGACGTGCGAACGACGGATACGCCAGTTGTCATGCTCTCCGCCGAGGCCCATCAGAGCAAAATCGATGAGTGCCTCGCCGCCGGGGCCAACGACTATTTCGTAAAGCCCTGCGACCTGCACGAGTTCTTGACCGCGCTGCACGCCTTCATGAGTGGCGACGTGCACTGGACGCCCGTCGGCGTGTGACCACGTCGCTCTGGGCTAGATAAAACCAATCCGAGATGGGGGCCAGACTCGGAGAAATACCTTGCCGATGATGTCCGAACGCGGCACGGTGCCCCAGAATCGACTGTCGCACGAATCGGCTCGATTGTCGCCCATCACGAAATAGCGGCCCTGTGGAACCGTGACGTGACCAATGGGAGTCCCGATCGTCGGAAAATAGGTCCACGGCTCCTTCAGGGCTTTGCCGTTCACGTAGATAGTGTTGCCCTTCGACGTGAGGAGCTGGCCCGGAAGACCGATCACGCGCTTCACGAGGTCCGCAATGCCTTCGTCGTTGCAGTGCTCACTTGGTGGGGCCTTGAAGACGATGACGTCACCGACGTTGATCGATCCAAATTCAACGCTGAGTTTATTGACCAGTATCCGGTCGCCGACGTGCAGCGTGGGGTTCATCGACTTCGATGGAATGACGAAGGTTTGGACCGCGTACGTTCTGATGAGGAACGAGGCCGTCACCGCAACCACGAGTATCACGGCCCACTCAATGAAGACTTTTCGTCGCGAGCGCGTCGTCTCGGGCGGAGCCGAACTGACGCCTTCCGACGTGACTACATCGTCGGAAATCTCACTCGGCATTACGAAAGGCTAGCGACGAAGCTGCCGACGATTCCTCCCCGAGGAATTCTTGCTATTCCAAAATGAGATTGCGGCGGCGAAATATGCCTCCACTGTCGTTTCTGAGAGGAATGAGCTAACGGGAGGCACTTGTATTGCTGCCTAGTATTGACGGGGCGCCTGAAAGTAGGCCCAGGGCAGCAAGGGGAGAGAGTGGCCGCTGTAGAGAGTTCGACGAAGGTAGTACTGGGCGGCACTCGCGGTGGACCCGATGTTCCAACCTTGCGCCAGGATCGCTGGTGGGTGCAGCCGGTCGTCACTGCGTCGATCCTGACCGCCTTCGTGATCTACTCCACGTGGGCCGCGTTCCAGAATCGCTACTACTACGTCGGGTCGGCCTTCGGCCGCGACCTGATCAGTCCGTTCTACTCCCCGTGCATCGCGGGCAGTTGCGTCCCCGGGGCGAAGGCCGGTTTCGCGTTCGATTGGTTCCGACTCTCCCCCGCGCTCGTGATCCTCATCTTCCCGCTCGGCTTTCGCCTGACTTGCTACTACTACCGCCGCAGTTACTACCGCGCGTTCTGGTGGTCGCCGCCGGCCTGCGCCGTGACCGACGCCCACGCCGCCTACTCCGGCGAGACCAGGTTCCCGCTCATCATGCAGAACCTGCACCGGTACTTCTTCTACGCCGGTCTCGTCTTCAACACCTTGTTGACGATCGACGCGGTGGAGTCGTTCCGCGAACCGGGCATTGGTTGGGGCGTCTCGGTCGGCACCATCGTGCTCTGCGTGAACGCGACACTGCTGTGGATGTACTCGCTCAGCTGCCACGCCTGTCGCCATCTCTGCGGTGGCCACGTGAAGAGTTTCAAGGCGCATCCCATTCGCTACCGGTTCTGGAAGTTCGTCTCGCCGCTCAACGCGAAACACATGAACTTCGCGTGGGCCTCGCTCCTCTTCGTGGCGTTCACCGACGTCTACGTGCGCCTCGTGGCTTCGGGCGCACTAACCGACTACAAGCTTTTCTAGAAGGAATCTCAGTGACTGACTCTGCCTACGAACATCACGACTACGACGTACTGATCATCGGAGCGGGTGGCGCCGGACTTCGTGCGGCCATTGAAGCCAAGCAGCGTGGCTTGAAGGTCGGCATCATCACCAAGTCGCTGCTCGGCAAGGCCCACACCGTGATGGCCGAAGGCGGCATGGCGGCAGCCATGGGCAACGTGTACGACGAGGACAACTGGATGGTGCACTTCCGTGACACCATGCGCGGAGGCAAGTACCTCAACAACAATCGAATGGCCGAACTGCACGCCAAGGAGTCGCCGGACCGCGTCTGGGAACTCGAGCAGTGGGGCGCCCTCTTTGACCGCACGAAAGAGGGCAAGATCAACCAGCGCGACTTCGGCGGCCACCGCTACGCCCGTCTCGCACACGTGGGCGACCGCACCGGACTGGAACTCATACGAACGCTCCAGCAGAAGGTCGTCTCGATGGACACCGACGTCTTCATGGAGTGCAAGGTCTTGAAGTTGGTGCACGACGGCGACGGACGAATCGCGGGCTGCGTCGCGTACTGGCGGCCGACGGGCGAGTTCGTCACCTTCCAGGCCAAGACCGTCATCATCGCGACCGGCGGCGTCGGCAAGTCCTGGAAGTTCACGTCGAACTCCTGGGAGGGCACCGGCGACGGACACGCCATGGCGCTGTGGGCCGGCGCGAAGCTCATCGACATGGAGTGCATCCAGTTCCACCCCACGGGCATGGTCTGGCCCAACAGCGTGCGCGGGCTCCTCGTCACCGAGAGCGTGCGCGGCGACGGCGGGGTCTTGCGCAACTCGGAGAACCAGCGCTTCATGTTCAACTACGTCCCCGAGATGTTCCGCGCCGAGACGGCCGACACCGAGGAAGAGGGCGACCGCTGGTACGACGACCATTCCGCCGGACGTCGACCACCCGAGTTGCTCCCGCGAGACGAAGTGGCGCGGGCGATCAACACCGAGGTCAAGGCCGGGCGTGGCACTCCCCACGGTGGGGTCTACCTCGACATCGCGTCACGCCGGACGCCCGAATTCATTCGACGTCGTCTCCCTTCCATGTACCACCAGTTCATGGAGTTGGCCGGCGTGGACATCACCCGAGAGCCCATGGAGATCGGTCCGACCTGCCACTACATCATGGGTGGCGTCCAGGTCATCGCCGACACCGCCGCGACCGCGGTACCGGGACTCTTCGCGGCCGGCGAGGCCGCGGGCGGTATGCACGGGGCCAATCGCCTCGGCGGCAACTCACTGAGCGACCTCGTGGTGTTTGGTCGTCGCGCCGGTATGGGTGCGGCTGAGTACATCGAAGCCGGTGACGTTGCGACCTCCTTCGACATGGCCGAAGCCGAAGCCGCGGTGCAAGAGGCCCTGGCGCCCTTCGACCGCGCCACGGGCGAGAACCCCTACGACATCCAGCGCGACCTCCAGGACATGATGCAGGCGTTGGTGGGCATCATCCGGACCGGTCCCGAACTCGAAGAGGCGAAGGGCAAACTCGAGGAGTTCAACGAGCGCGTGCACAACATCTCCGTGAAGGGTGGCCGTGCCTACAACCCGGGATGGAACCTCGCGACGGACCTTCCCTCCATGCTCACCGTTTCTCGCAGCACCGCGCTGGCGGCCAGTTTGCGCAAGGAGTCACGCGGCGGTCACACCCGCGAGGACTACCCGAACCCCGACCCGGAGTTCGCGAAGTTCAACTTCGCGCTCACCAGCGAGGGCGGCAACTGGGACAGTCCCATCACGGCGACGGAGTCACCGTTGCTACCCATGCCCGACGAACTCAAGGCACTGCTCGAGGAGGCACACTGATGGCCGACGTGACCATGCGAGTCTGGCGCGGCGACGCGACCGGCGGCGACTTCGAGAACTACACGCTCAGCCAGAACGAAGGGGAGGTCGTCCTCGACGTGATCCACCGTATTCAGGCGACCGAAGCACCAGACCTCGCGTGTCGCTGGAACTGCAAGGCCGGAAAGTGCGGCTCCTGCTCGGCCGAGATCAACGGCAAGCCCCGACTCATGTGCATGACGCGCATGGACCAGTTGCCCGATGGTCCAGTGACCGTCGCGCCAATGAAGACCTTCCCGATCATCCGTGACCTCGTCACCGACGTCTCGTTCAACTTCGAGATGGCGAAGAGGGTTCCGGCCCTGTTGCCCCCACCCATGCCCGAGGGCGGCTACCGGATGTTCCAGCAGGACGTCGAACGAGGCCAGGAGTTCCGCAAATGCATCGAGTGCTTCATGTGCCAAGACGTCTGTCACGTGATTCGCGACCACGAAGAGAACAAAGTGCACTACGCCGGTCCTCGGTTCTTCATCCGTTACGCCGAGCTTGAGATGCACCCCCTCGACACCAATGACCGTCGAGAGCTCATTCGCGAGGAGATGGGGCTCGGCTACTGCAACATCACCAAGTGCTGCACCGAGGTCTGCCCCGAGCACATCCACATCACCGACAACGCAATCATCCCGTTGAAGGAACGAGTCGTCGACGCCGACTACGACCCCGTGGCGTGGCTCGGCCGCAAGATTCGTCGCCGAACGAAGAAGTCGGCCGCCGACGCGGCGATCCAGCCGGCCCCCTAGTCCGTGGCGGACTTCCTCTCGGTTGAGTGGATCGAACAGTTGAACGACACGCTTCGAAACGCCGGACCGGTGCCCTTCGAGAGTGCCGCGTCCACCGTGCGCGTCGTGCTGGAGTTCCCCGACGCTCCCAAGTCCGCTCCGCACGCACTGACTTTCACGCTGAGCGGCGAAGGGGCGAGCGTCGAGGCCGGTGACCACCTCGCGGCCGACGCCATCGTGCGACTCTCCTACGAAGAGGCGACGTCACTCACGAATGGCACGATTGACAGCGCGTCAGCGCTGCGCGATGGTCGGATCAAAGTACGTGGCGACATCAACGCGATCGTGCCGGTGCTCGGTTGGTTGCAACGCGCCCATCCGAGCGCCCATTAGATTTCTTCGGTGGACCTCCCCCTTCACGAAGATGACCTGACCGAGCCGGGTGTGCTCGAGGCCCACATGTTGCACCGCAACGGAGCGAACGTTCCCCCCGTCGCGGTGCTCTGTTTCTTCAACGAGCTCCTCGAGAAGTTGGAGGGCGAAGGTCTCCTCAGCGTCAAGTACGTCTTACGAAGCGAGATCGGCCGAAATCCCATCTACGAGTTCCAGACCGACGACGGCGCCGTGTCTGTCGTGCACCCCGGCGTCGGCGCGCCGCTCGCCGCCGGTTTCGTCGAGGAGGTCGCCGCGCTGGGCGTGACGACATTCGTCGCCTGCGGGGGCGCGGGGGCGCTCGTTGACGACTTGGCGCTCGGACACGTCATGGTCGTGGCGTCGGCGCTGCGCGACGAAGGTACCAGTTTCCACTACGCGGCGCCGAGTCGGATAATCGACGCCGACCCCCTCGGCGTAGCGATCCTGGACGAGGTGCTCACCGAGAACGACGTCGACCACTTCGTCGGGCGCACGTGGACGACCGACGCCTTCTTTCGTGAGACGAGAAGCCGCGTCGAGCGGCGGATCGACGAGCGCTGCACCATGGTCGACATGGAGTCTTCGGCGTTCATCGCCGTCGCACGCTATCGCGGTCTTCGCTTCGCCCAACTCCTGTACGCCGGCGACTCACTCGCGGGCGAGGAGTGGGACAGCCGGTCATGGGACTCGGCCCAGTCGATTCGAGAGAGTCTGTTTCGACTCAGTGCCACGGCCGCACTGCGGCTACACGCGGCGCTCTAACTCGCCGATAACTCCGTCATGGAGTTCGATCCCTGATTGGCCACCCAGACTCGGTTCCCGATGAACGTGATCGCGTTCGAGAGGTCGAAGTGGTACTGCCCGCCAGAGAGCACCGTAACCACCTTGCCGGTCGCGGCCGAAATCTCGCTCACCGTCGTGCCCTTGGGACCCGACGTACCTAAGTTGGTCGCCCAGACGTCGTTGCCGTCGGACGTGAGGGCCGAGACGACGCTCAGCCCGAACTGAGCGCCGTGGATGAACCGTATGAATTCGCCCGACTCGGCGTTGACCTCGGTGAGTGAGTTACTTCGACTGTTCGCAATCCAGACGTGATCGCCATCGGTCGTGATGGCCAGCGGACCATCCAAGCGGTACGCCTTGCCCTTCAACACCGTCGTCAGTCGCCCGCTACCCGCTTCGAGCTCAACCACCGTGTTGGTCAAACTATCGACCACCCATACGTGCTTCGCGTCCGAGGTCAGGTTGTTGATCTGCGCGATGCCCAGCGGTTTGGTCTTCACGACCTGGATGAAGTCACCCGTCGACGCGTTGATCTCGGCGAGTTCGTTGCCACGGAGATTGGATATCCACACGTCGACACCGTTGGACGTGACGAATCCGGTTCCGTGCAGTTTGTACGTCGAGCCCTTGATGACGGCGATGAGTTTTCCCGTGTTGGCGTTCAGTTCCGTGACCGAGTTGCCGGCGTCATTGGCGACCCAGACGTGGGTCCAGTCGTCACTCAGCCGCTCCGGTCCCTCGAAGTCGAATTTCTTGTCCCTGAGGACGCTGATGACGGTACCCGAACCGGATTTGAGTTCGGTGACCGAGTTGTTCGACGTGCTGACCGCCCATACGTGTGCGCCGTTGGACGCGATAGCCGTGATGTTGTCGAAGCCGTAGGCCGGCCCCTGGATGACTTTGACGAGGGCGCTGGGCGCCGCACCGGCGCTGAGCGCTACGAGTCCACTCGAGACCGTGAGCGACAACGCGAGTATGACTCGCATTGGGTGTGTCACGGTATCTCCTTCGGGGTGCTCGAATCTGCGGTACTTGACGGTGAACGGGCCACCACGAAGAGCGGCGCCAGCGTGCACCAAGCGTAGGGCATCGACGGTCGGATTTGTCCTCGCGCCTACGATTGCCAAGGACAGAACACGACGCAGTGACCGGGGAGACGCCATGAGCGACAGCAACGAGAACACCGCCGCGCCGGCCAACGCTGCCGTGTCGCCGGCGACCAGTGGACCGGCCAACGAAGAGGCATCCGACGTCGCCACCTGGTTCGACAACATTCCGCGGGGGCTGAAACTTGGCATCGCCTTCGTCATCATCGCGGTCCTCGCCATCGTCTTCGCCACGTGGCACGACTTCTACTTCCACTGGTTTGAGATCCACACGGGCACCGTCAATGAGTCCGGTCCCTATTACGGATTCTGGAGTGGGTTCGGCTCAGACATCGGAGAGGCCACGATTCTCGTCGGCATCGTCACGCTGTACCGACACCACAACTGCCATGTGAAGGGGTGCGCACACCTCGGACGTCGCGTCGACGGCACGCCGTACGTCGCCTGTCCCAAGCACCATCCCGACCACCAAGGTGGCAAGCGCTCCATTTCGTTTGAGGAGTTGAAGGCCGCGCACCGCAGGGCCCACGAAGCAAAGCAGTAGTTGCACGGTCGCCGTGTTGGCGTATCCGCAGTTCAGTCGGGGCGAAATCGTTCGATGTCACTTTCGATTCGAGCAACGTGGCCCGGCTCGACGCCGCACTCCTCAGCAAACTCTCTCCACCGGCTCACCGCTGCGTCCACGTCCCCAAGAGCCGAGCGCGCGCCTGGCACGTTGAATCGTTCAGCCAACTCGAGGAGATCGCCGCGCGTGATGTGTTCGAACTTCGCGTTGACCGACATTTGATGTCGTTGCGTCCAGAGCCCTTCGGGATTGTAGGAGTGATTGACGTCGTAGGCCGGTGCCAGGGCCCACTCCCCGTTGGGTTGACAGACGAAACCCAGGTTCTTCGTGTGGTCGTCGCGATTGGCCGCCGCGACGTTGAATGCGCAGCGTCGAAATGCCTGTTCGAGTGATTCACGACCGAGCTCCAAGCGGTCAATGACGTCGAAGTACTGCGCGTAGCTGTGCGTATCAGTCGCATTGAAGTCGAGGTGATCCATTGCACAAAGACTCTGAATATGAACTTTGGCGCCGTCGACGTCGCGGTCGAATCGCTGCGTCATGAAGTGGGCACGACCGCTTTCTTCGAGGAGACGGCACGGCATCATGTCGATGCCCGCGGCGTGGGCCATCCTCGAATAGGCGAACTCGATGCGACCATAACCTTGCGTCGCTCCGAACTGTCCCAGTTCGTCGACGCCGTCGAGTTTGAGTATCCAGTACTCGTACCCTGACGGTGCGTCGAACTGTCCCGAACGGATCTGTCCGGTTTCGGGATTGAAGGAGATCACGGCTTTGGCCCGTGCGCCGCCGGCCGACGTGCCGACCGAGATCAGTTCGGCCAGCGCCGATTGGATTTGGTCGTCGCCGCTGAACTCCCCGCGCAGGGCCGATCTCGCGGCGACCACGAGGTCGGCCACCTGAATGATGGTCGATCCCTCGCTCGGACTTCCCATTGGCGGCGCGAACTCCAACGCCCCCATCGAACGGGTACCCGCGTAGGCCAATCGGTCCAGCGGGGTGATCATCTCGCTACGCACACCCTGGGCCACCAGTGTCGCGTTCACGAGGGCGTTGCCGAAGTTGTCGGGCAACGCGTCGGCCAAGAGCGCTGGAAGTCGATAGAACGTCCGCTGCGCGAGTTCGGGGAATTCGAAGACACCTCGTTGCGCCGGCATGCGAAGGGGCGCCAGCTCGATGCCGGTGCGAAGCCACGCGGGCGCGTACTCAAAGGCGTAGAACTCGCTCGCCGGATCGAGTGTCACGGCACCCACCGTCCGACCCCACGCTCGAACCTCGATGACGTCGGCTGGGACGTAGGTCACGTCGTCGATGGACGCGACACACCGTGGCGCACCCTCGTCCTCTTTGCCGCACTCTTTTGTTCGCGAAGGCGTTGCATGGGGCTCAGCGCGGGAGTCAGCGTCGGTTGCAACACGTCCACCCAGTGATCACTCCCGAGCAACCGCGAGACACGCAGTAGCGTCCGAACGCTCGAACCCCGGCCGTGCTCGAGGTTCTGAACGGCGCCCAGACTGATGTCCGCCTTCTTTGCGAGATCTTCTTGCGTCAAACCGGAGCGAACGCGGCGGTCTCGTAGCGCCGAGCCGATTGCACTGAGCTGCTCGTCAATCGTTTGACGAGTTCGTGGCATATCCGACATTGGTACCTCTCAATATCTATATTTGTATATCAATATACCTGATATGGGGCGCGTGGCAGACACAAATATCCATTCTTTTGTGTTTTAACGCCATTATAGGTTATAATACATACTTTTCTGTATGCATTATTCACCAAAGTGGCCGGTGCAATAGTCCCCGGTCAGCAAGAACCTACGTAGTTGCGCGACGTACGAACCTTTGATCAGGGTGTCGGCGTAATAGACCTTGTTGCTCAGTTCTCCAATCGCCTGGAAGCGCAACACCTGACCCCAAGCCATCGAACCTCTATCGAGGGCGCACTCGTCGGCGACCCACGCCGCGAGGGAGCCAAAGGGCCCAATGCCACTGAACGAGGGACTGTGTTCACCCTTCGCGTAGAGCGTCGCTTGCCTCAGTAACGAAACAGCTTCTGGTCGGATCAACGACGGGTACTGACCCGTGACGTCGGTGAGCTGCGTTCCGTTGAAGGAATCGAGCACGATGGGCATTGGGGTGCAGGCAAAGCAGCCAAACGTGTAAGCGAATCGATCGTCTTCGGTCCGCAACAAGACCTTGGAGCCGACGAGCATCGGTCGAAAGCCGCCGTTGTCGTCAAAGGCCAGCGCGTACTTGATCTCCGTCGGCGTCAAGTCGAGGACTTTGACGAAGCGGTCACTCGACGGCTGGAGGTAGTACAGGACGGGGAGTTCGCAACAGTGCGCTCCCCCGGTGAAGCCCTCGGTCAAGACAGCGGGCCCCTGACCCTTGGCGAACGAGATCACGCACAGATAGTCGATCTGATAGTCCTTCGTCACCGACGGTCGAGGGAGCGTCCAGGTTCGAGTACCGCTCGAGACCGTGAGCGTCCCCGTGAAGGGCATGCCGATTGGCCCGAAAGGAATCGTGTCCTCCTTGGTGGCGGTGGCACGAAAGGTGGCGCGAAAGCCGTCGAAGGAGGCACTGGCGGATGCGTGGTGTCCCAGTTTCACGGTCGGGAACGTGTTGGGGGCGCACGTGGAACCGGCCTCGTCGGTCATGGCACGCGGTGGCTCGGAGTGTCCGGCGAGGACCACGAGCGCGAAAGTCAGCGCCGCGACCACGACGACGATGAGCACCACCGTGATTCGATTTTCCACGTGCAGCCGCGATGTGGACTTCGACATTTTTCATCTCCCGATCCTGATGTTGTGCAGACACTAATGAGACATGTGCGAACGTCGCGATAACTTTCGCATGAATATCGCGACCCAGGAAAGACTCAGCGAGACTGCGTGAATTCGAAGCGGCGATTAAATCAGTCCGAGTGAGCGGACCTCATCGCGCTCTGACATCAGTTCGTCGGTCGTGATCTTGATGCGGTCCTTCGCGAACTCGTCGACGTCGAAACCCTCTTTGACTCGCCACGAACCGTTGCCTTGCGACGTGATGGGGAAGCCGAACGTCAAGCCCTCGGGAACGCCGTACTCTCCGTGGCTCGTCACCGCCACCGACACGCAATCGTCCCCGGCGGTTGGCTGCACCAGACTGACGACCGTGTCAATGGCGGCGTTCGCCGCCGACGCGGCGGAACTTTGGCCTCGTGCTTCGATGATTGCGGCTCCGCGCTTCTGGACGGTCGTGATGAACGCACCGCGGAGCCAATCCCGGTCGTCAATGACCTCGGGAACCAAGGAGCCGTTTATCGTCGCGTTCGCGAAATCCGGGAACTGCGTGGCGGAGTGGTTGCCCCAGATGGCGACGTTCTTCACGTCCTTCACCGGCACGCCCGCGCGCTTCGCCAACTGACTCTCGGCGCGGTTCTGGTCGAGTCGGGTCATGGCGAACCACCGGTCGGCGTCGATTTCGGTCGCGTTGGAGCGCGCAATCAGACAGTTCGTATTGCACGGATTACCAACGACGAGGACGCGAACGTCGCTCGCGGCGTTCTCGGCGATCGCTCGACCCTGGGGCTTGAAGATGCCACCGTTGACTTGCAAGAGGTCGCCGCGCTCCATGCCGGCCTTGCGCGGTACCGATCCAACCAACAGCGCCCAATTCGTGTTCGTGAAGGCCACGTTGAGATCGCTGGTCGCTTCGATACCCGCGAGCAACGGGTACGCGCAGTCGTCGAGTTCCATGACGACGCCCTCGAGCGCCTTCATCGCCGGCTCGATTTCGAGGAGTCGTAGGACGACCGGGGTGTCAGGACCCAAGAGCTGTCCCGACGCAATGCGGAACAACAGTTGGTAGCCGATCTGACCGGCGGCGCCGGTAACCGTGACGTGGACGGGCGTGGTCATACTTCCTCCAGTTGGATTAATTACAGACGATCAACAATGGCCGAGCCGAACTCGGAGCACTTCACTTCGTGGGCGCCATCCATCAGGCGGGCGAAGTCGTAGGTGACAATCTTGTCGGCGATGGTCGCTTCCATGGCGCGCACGATGTCGTTGGCCGCGTCGGTCCAACCGAGGTGCTCGAACATCAAGACACCCGAAAGCAGTACCGAACCAGGGTTCACCTTGTCCATGCCGGCGTACTTGGGCGCGGTGCCGTGGGTGGCTTCGAAGATGCCGTGACCCGTGAGGTAGTTGATGTTGGCGCCGGGCGCGATGCCGATCCCGCCCACCTGGGCGGCCAAGGCGTCCGAGAGATAGTCCCCGTTGAGGTTGGTCGTGGCAATGACGTCGAAGTCTTCGGGACGGGTGAGCACCTGCTGCAACGTGATGTCGGCGATGTTGTCCTTGACCAGGATCTTGTCACCGGGCTTGCCACCACAGTCGTCCCAGCCCACGGCCACGTCGGCGAACTCCTCACGTACGAGGTCGTAGCCCCATTGGCGGAATGCTC
>Ga0182012_10003978_pt1 | contig 15582 bp, 16 predicted proteins | sample 612S2SmetaG_FD_120486 | JGI IMG/M metagenome (GOLD analysis project Ga0182012, IMG submission 120486) | Permafrost microbial communities from Stordalen Mire, Sweden - 612S2S metaG | ecosystem: Environmental > Terrestrial > Soil > Wetlands > Permafrost | place: Sweden: Stordalen | collected...
CAAGTCCGGAGAGCGCCCGTCCTCGGGCGCAGCCAGGTTGGCCGGCGGGGGATGGTGGGTTAATTCCATCCAACTTCCGCGGACGGGAGGGCTGCGCCCGGGGGATTGGGGTGGGGACGGGCTCGTCCCCACATCCGCCCACCGCCTCGTCCCCCCGGCCCTTCGGGTTTGCCGTCCAGCGATCTCCCCCCTGTGCCCGGCATGCCGGTTGGGGCTCCATCCGCCGCAGCGTTTGCTCATGTTCCGACATTGTCCCTTGGCGCCTCACTGCCCCGGGCGCATCTCGGCCGTGCCCCGTGGGCAGTGCCAGGATGCGCCCTTATGCGCAATTCAGCATAAGTGCCAAAACTCCAGCGGGTTACACATGCCACCGCCTTCGTCGTGTGTGCCGTTGCCTCGCTCCCGGCCGGGCGGCGGCGTGCGTTCACTCTGCCAACAACCCCGAAAAATTGCGTAAGTTACTTATTACAATCGTTTTACAGCGAATATTTGGATGAAAAATAACCAAAAATAACCATAAATAACCAAAATAACAGTTTCGTTTTTTCTGGGTGTTAGCGGGTACCCCCCAGCCGCCGCGCCTGATCGACACCGTGCGGGTGCGCACCGCCTCCCGCCCCGCGGACAAACCCGCCGTCCGCCCGCCCAATCAGCTCGCCCGTCCAACCTTGCCAACCACCTCGGGAGGCACCGTAATCTCCGGGGCGTGATCATTTTTACTGGGCGGGGGGGCGGGTTTCGGGTATCAAGGGAACCTAAATATGAACGAATTAGCCAATCAAGTGGCGGTCGTCACCGGCGCGGGCCGGGGCATCGGGCGGGCCATTGCGCTGGCGCTCGCGGGCGCAGGGGCGGATGTGGCGGTGCTGTCGCGCACGGCCGCCAATGCGGAGAAGGTGGCGGAGGAGATTCGCGCGCTGGGCCGCCGGGCCTGGGCGCAGGCGGTGGATGTGGCGGACGCCGCCGGGGTCAACGCGGCCGCCGAGCAGATTCTCGCGGCCGCCGGACGGGTGGACATCTTGGTGAACAATGCGGGGGTGACGCGCGACGGTTTGCTGATGCGCATGAGCGACGCGGACTGGGACACGGTGGTGGACACGAATTTGAAGGGGGCGTTTCTGGTGACGAAGGCCTTTGTCCGGACGTTGATCAAACAGCGAAGCGGGCGCATCGTGAACATTTCGTCGGTGATCGGGCTGATCGGGAACGCGGGGCAATGCAATTACGCGGCGAGCAAGGCGGGACTGATCGGGTTCACGCAGTCCGCCGCCCGGGAGCTGGCGTCCCGCGGCATCACGGTCAACGCGATCGCGCCGGGGTTCATTGAGACGGACATGACGGCGGAGCTGGGCGAGGCGCTGCGGGCGGAGCTGCTCAAGCGCATTCCGCTGGGGCTGCTGGGGCGTCCGGAGGACATCGCGGCGGCGGCGTTGTACCTGGCCGGACCGGGCGCGCGCTACGTGACGGGGCAGGTCTTGACGGTGGACGGCGGCCTGGTGATGTGAGGGCCGAAAAAATTTCCTGATTCCAAGCTTGACGGTTCCACCCCAAATGGCATAGACACTCCACCATACTATGGCAGACAAACCTATTGACCAACGCGTAAAAGACATCATCGTGGAACAACTCGGCGTGAAAGCCGATCAAGTTACCCCGGAAGCCAAGTTCATCGAGGACCTCGGAGCCGATTCGCTCGACACCGTCGAGTTGATCATGGCGCTGGAGGAGGAATTCGGCATCGAGGTGCCGGATGACCAGGCGGAGAAGCTGCTCACGGTCGGCGACGTCACCAAATACATCGAAGACAACCAAAAATAGGTCGGTTTGATACATTTCGGGGGCACCCAGGCTGGCATCAGCCCGGGCTGCCCCGTTCGATTTTTTATGGCAAGTCATCAAGAACGCCGGGTGGTGGTCACCGGTTTGGGCGTGGTCACGCCGCTCGGATACGCGGTGGATGTTTTCTGGAACAACCTGCTGGCCGGCAAGTGCGGCGTCGGGCCGATCACGGCGTTTGACACCACGGGGTTTGACACCAAGATCGCCGCCGAAGTGAGGGATTTTGATCCCACCCCGGCCTTCCCCTCGCCCAAGGAAATCCGGCGGACGGACCGGTATTCCCAATTTGGCGTGCATGCCGCCTGGCAGGCGCTGCGGGATTCAGGGCTGGACCTCGCGCAGGAGAACACCGAGGAGATCGGCGTGTTCATCGGCTCGGGCATCGGCGGCCTGGCCACCACCACGGAGCAGCATAAAATCCTGCTCGAACGCGGGCCCGGCCGGATGTCGCCCTTCACCATCCCGATGCTGATCAGCAACATGGCCTCCGGCCTGTTCTCGATGTACCACAATTTGCGCGGACCGAACTTCGCCACCTGTTCCGCCTGCGCCACGGCCAACCACGCCATCGGCGAGGCTTGGCGCACCATCAAGATGGGCGACGCGCCGGTGATGTTCGCCGGCGGCGCGGAAGCCACCATCATCCCCATCGGCATCGGCGGGTTTTGCGCCATGCGCGCCATGAGCACGCGCAACGACGATCCGCAGCACGCCTCCCGGCCGTTTGATAAGGACCGGGATGGTTTCGTGATGGGCGAGGGGGCCGGCATCCTGGTGCTGGAGGAATTGGAACACGCCCAAAAACGCGGCGCGAAGATTTATTGCGAAATCGCCGGGTACGGCAACACCGCCGACGCCCATCATCTGACCGCCCCTTCGCCGGACGGTGAAGGCGCCGCGCGCTGCATGAAAGCGGCCTTGCGCTCCGGCGGCCTGAACCCAACGGACATTTCCTACATCAACGCCCACGGCACCTCCACGCCCCAGGGCGATGTCTGCGAAACCACGGCCATCAAAACCGTCTTTGGCGAACACGCGCGAAAGCTGGCCGTCAGCTCCACCAAGGGCGCCACAGGCCACATGCTCGGCGCGGCCGGCGCGGTGGAGATGGTCGTCTGCGCCCTGGCCATCAAAAACGGCATGGTGCCGCCCACCATTAATTACACGACCCCCGACCCGGCGTGCGATCTGGACTACGTCCCCAACACCGCGCGGGAAATGACGGTGAATGCCATCGTCAACAACTCGTTCGGTTTCGGCGGCCACAACTCAACCATCGCGGCGAAGAAGTTCGTGGGTTAACCCAGCGAGGCCAGGATCTTCTCCGCCGCCGCCCTCGGGTTTTCCGCCGCGTAGATCGGACGGCCGATCACCAGCCAGTCGGCTCCGGCGGCGATGGCTTCGCGCGGGCCCAGCGTGCGCTTTTGGTCGTCGGCTTTTTCTGCGCCCGTGCGAATGCCCGGGGTGACCAATTGGATATGCGCCGGCAGAAAGGCGCGCAGGGTGACGATTTCCAATGGCGAACAAACCAGCCCGCGCAGCCCGGCCCCGACCGCCAGCCGCGCCAACCGCGCCACCTGGGCTGCCGGGTCCGGCTCGCAGCCGGTTTCCGCCAGCGTCCCGGCGTCCGAACTGGTCAGCACCGTCACCCCCAGCACCAACGGCCCGGGCCGCCCCAGTTGGTGCGCGGTTTCGCCGGCGGCGGTTTCCGCCGCCCGCATCATTTCCGCCCCGCCGCTCGTATGGATGGTCAGCATTTGGACGTCCAATCGCACCGCACTGGCGACAGACTTGGCGACGGTGTTGGGGATGTCGTGAAATTTCAGGTCCAAAAACACTGCCGCGCCCGTGCCGCGCACCCGGCGGACCAAGTCCGGGCCGGCGGCGGTGAAGAGCTCGCTGCCGATCTTGAACGCCCCAACCGCCGGGGCGAGGGCGGCGGCCAATTGGAGGGCTTGTTCCGCCGTCGGCACATCCAGCGCCGCGATGATGGGATTTTGTCTTTTTGTAACCACGCCCAAAAGATAAGCACAGAAAAAAACCGAAGCAAAGCACATCCTGCCATCCCCCGCTGCCGCTTGAGGCTTGGAATTTGAATCTTGCTTGGATTTTGAAATTTGATTTTTGGATTTTCACCATTCCTCCCGGCTCACCGCCTTTTGACAATGGTCGGTAATTCCCTTAGCCTGAGCCGATGAAGACCATCCGTTTCACCGGGGCGAATTTTGCCAAAAAGCTGGCGGAAGTGGCCGCCGCTTCCAGTCTGTTTGATGCCGGCATTGAAGAACGCACCCGCGCCATCCTGCACGAAGTCCGGACGCGCGGTGACGCCGCCGTGCTGGAATTCACCGAGAAATTTGACGGGGCCAAACTGACGGCCGACCAACTGGCCATCACTCAGGCGGAACTGCTGGCCGCCTCCATCAAAGCCGATGAGCCGTTGCGTGCCGCCGTCGCCGAGGCGGAAAAGAACATCGCCGCCTTCGCCCGCAAATCCAAGCGCCGGAACTGGCAGTCCGTCAATTCCCACGGCGCGACGGTGGGCGAAAAGTTTGATCCGTTCCAACGCGTCGGGGTCTATATACCGGGCGGCACGGCCCCGCTGGTCTCCACCGCGCTCATGACCATCACGCTGGCGAAGGTCGCCGGCTGCCGGGAGATCGTCGTCTGCACCCCTTGTGGCAAGGACGGTGGGATCAACCCCGCCCTGGTGTTTGCCGCCCGGACGGCGGGGGCCACGGAGATTTACCGGTTGGGCGGCGCGCAGGCGATTGCCGCGCTGGCCTATGGCACTTCCACGATCCCCCGCGTGGCGAAGATTTTCGGCCCCGGCAATGCCTACGTCGTCACGGCCAAGCGCCTGCTGGTCGGCCACGTCGCCATTGATCTGCTGCCCGGCCCCAGCGAGGTGCTGGTGCTGGCGGACGACACCGCCAACCCCAGGTTCGCCGCGGCCGACCTGCTGGCCCAGGCCGAGCACGGTTCCGGCCATGAACGGGTCTGGCTGGTGACCCCGTCCGCAAAAATCTTGGCGGCGGTGGAAAAGGAAATCGCCCGGCAATTGCCCAAGCTGGCCCGGCGCGACTTCGTCAAGCGCGCCTTGGACCACAACGGCTGGCTCATCCAGGTGGCCAGCCTGGCCGACGCCGTGGCCCTGACGAACCGGTTGGCCCCGGAACATTGCGAGGTGATGACCCGCCAGCCACGCCAGGTTTCCGAGGGCATTTTGACGGCCGGCGCCATTTTCCTTGGGCCTTGGTCGCCCACCGTGTTGGGCGATTACGTGGCTGGCCCCAGCCACACCCTGCCCACGGGCGGGGCGGGCGCCTCTTTCGCCGGGCTGACCGTGGACCAGTTTCAACGCCGCACCAGCGTGGTGGAATACAGCCGCGCCGCCCTGAAAAAAGCCCTGCCCGCCGCCCAAAAATTCGCCGAACTCGAAGGCTTGGACGCCCACGGAAGATCCGCCGCAGTCCGGAAATGATGACCCAGCTTGGTGATCCTGCGCCTTTGCCTTGAAATCCCTTCATTCCATCCTTCGGGCTCTGCGTTTCGCTCCCGTGTCGGTTCTGCTCCCGCCTATTTCACCGGCTTTGCTTTCTCAATCAAGTCAAAAAGAGCAATGACCGCTTCGTCCGTCGCCTCGAAGGCCACGCCGTCGCTGTTGGCGCCATTGCTCTGGTTCACGCACACCAGGATGGCGAAGTTGCGCCCCGGCGCGATCCAGACGTTGGCGAAATTCATGGTGTTGTCGCCGCCATGATTGAGGGCTTTGCCGCCGGCCCAGCCCCGTTCGGTCACGGTCCAGCCGAGCGCGTAATCCCCGCCCGGCGGCGGCGTTTGCAGACGCTGATAGGATTCGGGCCGGAGCAGGGCGGATTCCCCGCGCGCGCCGCGCAACTGGTCTTGGATGAATTTGGCCCAGTCCGTGATGGAGCAATGCACCCGGCCGGCCGGCCCCATGATGGGCGGATTGTCCATGGCCGGACCGTTGACGGCGGTGGGCTGGCCCTTGACCGTGTGCGGCCAGGGCTGGTCAACCTGCCCCGGCGTGCCGGTGCCACCGAAGCCGGCGGATTTCATTTGCAACGGATTGAACACCTCCTCGTTGATCGCATTCTCCCAGGATTTGCCGGTGATTTTTTCCACCACCGCGCCGGCGATGATGTAACCCAGGTTGGAATACAAAAACTTGGCGCCGGGCCGGCTTTGCGGCGGCTTCGCCAGTTCCTCCCGCACGGCGCGCAACCGCAGGGCCTGCACGTCGTTGCCGCCATAGGCCGCCAGGCTGAGATTCGCCGGCAGGCCGGCCCGGTGGGAAAGCAACTGGAGCAGCGTCACTTTTTGAAAATCTGGATTCATTTGCGGCGCGAGGTCGGGAAACACTTCGGCCAGCGCCGTATCCCATTTCAATTGCCCGCGTTCCACCAGGCGGGCGATCAACGTGCTCGTCATCGCCTTGGTGTCGGAGCCCAGATGCCAGAGGTCGTCCACCGCGACGGGAATTTCCGTGCCGCGTTTACGCACGCCCACCACCCCGGCATACTTGAGTCCGTCGCCGGTCACGATGGCGGCCGCCATGGCCGGCACGTTGAATTTTTGGCGGATGGGCTTGAGCAACTGCGTCACCGCCTCGTCGCCGGCTGCCGGACAGAAGGCCGGGGTCGGACCAACCGCCGCGGCGTTGCTCCGCTGGTTCATGAACCACGCCACCACGAACAAAGCGACGACACAAAAAATGAACATCGCCACCGCCCCTGCGGCGACTCCCAGGCCGAAAGATTTGAAATGGAAGCTAATTTGATCCTGAAGATAAGAAGTTGCCGCATCCGGGGACAAGTCTAATCGTGGCGCGCCGCCTTGGCCGCCCTCCACCATCGTAGTAGCCGACGTGAGGGCGTTTTGCCCAAGTCCCGGAGCGTGCCCGTCCTCGGGCACAGCAACGTTGAAACCGATAAAATTGCTGGGTTCTTCGTGTGCCCGATTGATTGAGTGAGCGCTGTTTTTTCGGGTTTTGTGTTTGGGCAACACGCCCGTGAGGAGGCTCTGACTGATCCGTTTGTGCGCGATGAATGGGAATGGTCAGAGCCGCCTCACGTCGGCAGTTATGAATTATTGGTTTGTGCTGTCGTTACGGGATGTGTTTTTGCGGCCAAGATCCGCCAGCGCGCTGCGCATGTCCGGGAACTGGAATTGAAAGCCCGACTCCAGCAGCCGGCCCGGCACAACCCGCCGGCTTTTGATGATCAACTCGGTTTCCGTGCGGATAAAAAATGCGCCGATTTCAAGCACCCAGCCGGTCGCCGGCAGGCCAAACGGCGCGCCGACGGCCTCCCGGATCAGCCGCATCATTTCTCGGTTGGGCACCGGATTCGGCGCGGCCAGATTCACCGGTCCGCTCAACTGCTCCCGGTCGAGGACCCATTCAACCGCCCGGCAAAAATCCGCCTCATGCATCCACGAAACGTATTGCCGGCCATCCCCCATCGTGCCGCCCAGCCCTAGCCGGGCGAGCCGCCGCAGCACGGGATACACCCCGCCGTCCCGGCCAAAGACCATGGCGGTGCGCAAGGCCGCTTTGCGTGTGACGGGGGTCCGGGCCTCATCCAGGGCCTGCTCCCATTGTCGGATGACCTCAATGGAAAAGGCGTCTTTGGCTTCCGGGGTCGCACCGATGACCCCGGCTTCGTCCATCGGGGTGTCAAAGGTATGTTTGTAAAGCGTCGCCGAACTACAATTGAGCCAGACGCGCGGCGGCTGCCGGCACGCGGCGATCACCCGGCCCAAAACCCGGGTGGAATTCACCCGCGAAGCGATGATGGCCTGGCGATTGGCCGCAGTGTAACGGCAATCCACCGATTTGCCCGTCAGATTGATGACCGCTTCCGCACCTTCCAGCCAGGTTGTCCAAGCGCCGGGTGATTGGGCGTCCCAGGCAATTTCTTTAACCCCGTCGGTTCGTTCCTGCGGCGAACGGGTCAACACAATCACTTCGAAAACTTTCGCGCCAAACGTTCGGGCCAGCGCCCGGCCAAGGAATCCGCTCCCGCCTGCAAGGATGATTCGCTTCATAAACTCATGGCATTTCAAAAAAGACGCGGTGCGCATGCGGCCGGGGCTGCGGGACGGGGCCCCGTACCGGCGGCGCTTTCGGAACGCCCGGCGAAAGCCGCCCGCAGGCGTGCCACTCGTGCGCGATATTGCGCATGAGCAACGCGCCGTCAAATTCCACCGAGCCAGGGGGAAACCATCCGGCGTTGGCAAAGAAGCCGGATTCCACCTGCTCCACCACCAGCGGTTCCATCCGCCATTCGCGGCAACGCAATTCGAGGCCGTCAAATTTGTCGTCGGACGCATGGGGCGACCACCCCAGCGACCCGGCGCGGAAAAAGTCCGACGCGGCGGCGAGGGAAGGAAACACCGAACCGGCCGGCCATTCCTCCATCACCCGCGCCGCCACGCGCACGGACGCCTGACCGTCCCGGCTCCGCATGGCCATTTGGAAGCGGTCGTTCGTCTCACGGACATCAAAGGTGGCGGCGTGATGGCGGCCCGGAAACAGCCGGCCGCCCAGCACCCGGTTCAGCCACGCATTGGTGTCGCGACGCGGAATGAAGACCCCGGCGCGCGTCACCCCGTTTTCATCCCATTCCACGGCGATGCGATGCGCGGCGTTTTCCGAGGCCGAGCCGAACGGGGCCGGCAAGCCCGCGGGGCGCATGCCGGCGAGCCGGATGAGGCAAATACCGGCCAGTCCGCAGCCAGCGACCAATTGGGGCCGGAACGGCGGCGGCAACCGGCGCGCCAGCACGACCGGGTCACACCGGAAATTGAGCAGCAGCCGACGCTCGATGGTGCCGCTGATCACCGGCAGTTGAAAGAGCGGCCATCGAATTGCAAAGGTGCCCGGGTTATTCATAATCCCCCAGCCGGCCTGGTTTGGGCAATCGGCAGGCCCCGCCCAAGCAATGGCGGTTGGCCGCCAACCGCCGGTAGAACCCGTGCAGCAAAATCATCCCTCCGGGAAGGTGCGCCAGCGCAAACACGGGCCAAGCCCACCAGATGCGGCGCGCGATTTGCACCAGTGCTTCCGCGCCCCCGTACACCCGTCCGTCCGCCGCCAGCAGTCTCATTTCTGGCAACGGGGCGTCCGGGGCCAGATCGAGCCGGAGCCGCACCCAGTCCGTTTGCAGGGGAGCGAGGCGAAAGCGGTGCCGCTGCAACAGCCGCGCGAACCACGCCGCCGCCCCGGTGCAGAGCGGGCATTCGCCGTCGTACAGCACCCAGCCGATGATGCTGTCCGCTGCGGTCGCTGGAAATTCCGGGTTCACATGGTCATTTGCCGATGCCGAGTATTTTTTGGATGGTGCCGCCGAGCTTCACAAATTTGGTGAAGGCGCTCATGGGCCAGTGGTGGATTTGTCCGTACCACTCCGTGGTGGTCTCAAAGAAACCGGCCAGCTCGCGCAGGCGTTTTTCGGTGTGGCGGGCCGTGCCGGGTTTGGCCTCCACGTCCGCCAGGCATTCGCGCAACAGCGCCAGCGTCGGGTCAATCTCGCGCTTCTTGCGCTCGTCCAGCACGATGCGGAAGGTCTCCCAGACCTCCGGCAGGGCCTCAAAATGGTCGCGCTTGTCGCCCATGACGTGGACGAGTTTGACGATGCGCCAGCCTTGGAGCTCCTTGAGGCTGTTGCTGACGTTGGAACGCGCCACGCCCAGGGTGTCGCTGATGTCCTCGGCCGGGAGCGGGCGGGGGGAGATGTACAATAGCGCGTGGATCTGCGCGACGGTGCGGTTGATGCCCCATTTCGTCCCCATTTCCCCCCAGTGGAGGATGAACTTCTGCTCGATGGACGTTAATTTAATCATATTCTTCCATTTCTGTCATGACAGAATAGTCTGAATCAGAATAAATGTCAAGCGGGCGGCGGACCACGGCGGGCGGGCCCTGGCGGCCGGGTTGAATTGGCCATTGGCTTTCGGCCCCGGGCGAATTAATCTGGGGGCGTGAGCATTTTGGAAGAATTACAATGGCGCGGCCTGACGGCCGATTGCACGGACCTGGTGGAACTGACCAAGCGGCTGGCCGCGCCGGTGACGCTGTATTGCGGGTTTGACCCCACGGCCGACAGCCTGCATGTGGGCAACCTGGTGCCGTTGCTGGCGCTGCGGCGGTTCCAAATGCTGGGGCATCATCCCATCGCGGTCGCCGGCGGGGCGACCGGGTCCATCGGGGATCCCAGCGGCAAGTCGCAGGAGCGCCAGTTGCTCACGCCGGAGGTGCTGGACCACAACATCGCCCGGGTCAAGGGGCAGCTCGTGAAGCTGCTGGATTTTGAAACGCCGTCCAACCCGGCCCGGCTGGTGGACAACGCGAGCTGGACTCGGGGGCTTTCGTATCTCGATTTTCTCCGGGACATCGGCAAGCATTTTTCGGTGAACCAGATGGTGGCCAAGGAGAGCGTCCGGGCGCGGATGGAGGACCGCGAGGCGGGCATCAGCTACACGGAGTTCAGTTACATGCTGCTCCAGGCGTTTGATTTTTATGTCCTCCACCGCGACCACGGTTGCGAACTGCAGATCGGCGGCAGCGATCAATGGGGCAACATCACCGCCGGCATTGAACTCACCCGCAAGAAGCTGGGCCGGACCGTTTTCGGCCTCACGCTGCCGCTCATCACCAACGCGGACGGCTCCAAGTTCGGCAAAACCGTGGCGGGCGCCATCTGGCTGGACTCGCAGCGGACGAGCGTCTATCGCTTCTACCAGTTCTGGATCAACACCGACGACCGCGATGTGGTCCGGTATCTCAAGTTCTTCACCTTTTTGCCCCCCGAAGAAGTGGCCGTCCTGGAACGGCAGCACACGGAAAACCCCGGCGCGCGCGCGGCCCACAAGGCGCTGGCCCTGGCCGTCACCACCCTTATTCACGGCGCTGCCGCCACCGACGACGCGCTGCGGGCGAGCGAGATTCTGTTTGGCGGGAATATTGCCGGAACTTCCGAAGGCACCTTTCATCAGCTCCAGGCGGAAATCACCACCCTCCAGCTTCCCAAAGCGGTGCTGGACGGAGCGGGCAAGCCTCTGCTCGATCTGCTCGTCCAAACGGGCCTGTGCGCGTCCAAGGGGCAGGCGCGCAAGGACCTGGAAGGGGGCGGGATCCGGGTGAATGACCTGCGGGAGACCAATGTCAGCCGGATGCTCCAGTTGCAGGACTACCTGTTTTTTGACAAATACCTGCTCCTGCGCAAGGGCAAAAAAAATTACGCCCTCGTGCAGTTCGTTTAGCCCTGCGACAGCAGGGTGTTCATGCGGTTCAGGCGTTCCGCCAGCACCTTCATCACATGCGTCGCAAAGAACGGATTTTGCTGGATGAGGAAGTGAAAGCGCCGCTGGTCAATTTTTACCAGCCGGGCGGTGTCCTTGGCCACCACGCTGGCCGTGCGGGGGGAATTGTCAATCAGCGCCATTTCCCCGATGATCGCCCCGCGCACGGACGTTTCCACCACCTTGTCGCGGACCCGTATTTCCACCGTTCCCTCCAGCAGCACATACATGCAATCCCCCGCGTCCCCGGCGTGGAACAGCACTTCCCCCGGGGCCAGCGTCACCGTATCAGTTTGATGGGAAAATAAATCAGCCGGATTCATGAGCGCAGGGTAACGGCCGGTTTGTCAATTTCAAGTTACAAACAGGTGACAAAACCATGAAGAAAAGGGAAAGGGTGCCATCCCGAGGTTTGGTTCGTTTTTGACCAATTCCATCACCACAATTCAGGCGGGCTCCGGCTGGTGCTGGGCCGCACCCGGAACGATGCGCAGTGGTTTGGGAATGGCTGGCGGCCTGGAGGTTCAGGGCCGCGGCAACATCAGGTAAATCACCACCGTCAACCCGACGATGGCCAGAAAACCCGCCACCCAAAGACTGAGGGCCGTGCCGTGGGCCGGGTTGGGTTCGCCACGATCCAGCGCCTGAACATAACGCCGGTGGCGAAAGGCGGCGGCGAGGTTGAGGAGGATGCCGGCCAGAATCAGGGCCACGCCCACCGGCTGGGAAAGCCCGTGGTCCGGCGGAGCCCCTGGCACGCTTTGTTTCAGCGCCAGCTCGTGCAAAAACAGCCCGAAGCGGGCCACCACAAAACCGAATCCCATGAAGGCGATGCCGGTTCGGATCCAGGCCAGAAACGTGCGTTCGGCCGCCATGTAAATCCGCGGATCCGTCGGAGTTTCCGGTGGCTTGTTCATAAGGCTGCCGCAGCTTCCCCACCCTATTGATCCCGGCGGGCCGGCGTCAATGAAAATGTCCCGCCCAATCGGCTGAACCGCCACCGGCCACCGCCGCCCGCAATTCAGCGTTTTTAATACGACGTTCATCTGGGGTTAATGTTCCGGTGGTCTATTACCTTGGACATTAAAACTTCCGGGAGCGGTGGCGGGATCAATCAACCGCCCATTCGCCCGGAGCAACGAGAAAGTGTTTACGCCAAAATCCAACGGTTCATCCAACGGTCTGCGGCGCCAGGGGCGCACCGTCACCACCACGCCCCCGCCCGCCGGGCAAACTCAACGCGAAGTGGACTTTGTCCTGGAACGTAACGGGGCCGAACAGGTCTATGTTTGCGGTGATTTCAACGGCTGGCGGCCGGCCGGCCTGCGCATGATCGGCCGCGCCGACGCCGGCTTGTGGGAAAAACGGCTGGCCCTGCCGCCCGGCCGCTACGAATATAAATTCGTCGTGGACGGACAGTGGATGCACGATCCGGACGCGCGCGAAAGCGTCCCCAATATCCACGGCTCACTCAACTCGGTGGTGGAGGTGGGACCATGAACACACCAGTGCCTGCCGCCAATCCCGGGGCAAAAAAACAACGTCCTGCCGGCGGCTGCCCCGGGCCCCAAACGGCCTCCCGCCGATTGAGACTGCCCTGGCGCCTTCCGCACGTGCCGGCCATTGCAACCCATCTCTGGGTGCAACGCGAAACCGGGGCGCGCGCACCGGCTCTGGCTGGCGGAGGGCCGCGCCCCCATTTCCCGAACCGATCCAAGGAGCCAGCATGAAAACCAGGCACAAATGGAAAGAAAGCCACCACGAAAAAATCCTGTTTATGAACCTGGCCCTGAATAATGCCGACCATGCCCACCCCCCGGCTGGTCACCCGCCCAAGCCGGTCAGCTTTTATTTTGCCGCGCCGCAGGCTCAATCCGTGGGACTGGCCGGTGAGTTCAACCACTGGCAGCCCCAGGCCATGGAACGCCTGCCGGACGGCTGGTGGCATGTCCAGACGGAACTGCCCCGGGGCTTCCATCCCTGCCGCTTTTTGGTGGACGGCAAGCCGATGCTGGATCCGCATGCGCCCGGGGCGGACCGCGATGAATGGAATGAGCCGGTTTCGGTCGTCATGGTAATTTGATCCGGGACTTCAGGTCGTCAGCACCGCCCTCCATCGTCTTCCGCGGCGAAACCGGAACTGGATCGGGCGGCATTATCGCGGCTTCCCAAGCTTTTCCTCAGTACCATTGTGACCGACAGCAATCGTCCGTCGCGCCGGAGTTGCACGGCCACTGCGTCGCCGTCCCCGGAACGAAATAGCTGGCGGATGGATTGAACGGTCAGCGACGCGGCCGGCTGGCGATTAATGGTCTCGATGATGTCGTTGGCCATGATGCCCAAGGCCGGGGCCGGACTGTCGCGGTCAACCGAATATCAATGCAGCGCGCCGGTCTGGTAATCCAGGTCGGCCTGCTGCGCCAGCAGATCATAATGCGCGTTGGCCTGCGCGATTTGGGCGGAGATGAGGCTCAGTTGCGCCTCGGTCAGTTCCACGATGGAACTCAAGCCCGCCCGATAGCGCGCATCGGCCAGCTCATAGGACTCGGTGGCATGGCGCACCAGCGCCTCCGTGGTTTGCACCAATTGCCAGGTGCTGTTCACCTTCAGCCACGCCAGCCGCACTTCGCGGATCACGTCGTCCTCGACATTGCGCAGTTGTTCCTCCGCCGCCTGCGCCTGCAATTCCGCCCGGTGCTGCCGGGCCAGATACAGACCGCCGCTGAACAACGGCAGGGTGACATTGAGGTCTGCGGCGGCGTAATTGTCCGTTAGCCGGGCATCGTGGGCGGGGGAATTTCCGGCCACCCCTTCCGCATAAATGGCGGGCCGGCGGGCGTCCCGTTCCGACAACGCAAAACGCTTGGCGGCATCGCTCGCGGCGCGCAGGCTCAGCAGTTCCGGCCGCCGGCCCAGGGCGGTTTGAATCAACAAGTCCGCGTCGTTGGCGGTCATCACGGGCGCGGCCGGTTCCACCAGTTGATAGGGCCGGGGTTCGCGGAGCCCCAAAGCATCCGCCAGGGTGGCCCGGGCGGCGTCCGCCCCGTTCTGCGCCCGTTCCAGCAGCAACTGCCCTTCCTCCAGGGCCACCTGGGCAAAACTGACGTCCAGTTCCGATTTTAACTGGTTGGTCGCCAGGGCGGTGACCCGTTCCAAGAGCAGTGTTCGGCTTTGCACGGTCTGCTGCGCCACCCGCAACACCGCCTGCGCCTCCAGCACGTTGTAATAGCTCGTGGCGGCCTGTAGCCACACTTGTTCGCGCACGTCCGCCGCGTTTTCGCTTTCCGCCCGGGCCGCCAGCTTGGAACTGGCCACCAGGTTCGCGGTGTGGCCAAAATCGGTGATGAGCTGGCTCACACTCACCCCGCCCGCCACCCGGTCATAGACGCTGGGATTGTTTAATCCCCCCGCCATGATCCGGTCATTATACGTATTTGCCCCGGCGGCGGTGCCATAGAGATTGGCCGCCGGCAGTTCGGCCGACCGGGCCTCCTTCACCGCCTCCCCCGCCGCGCCCGCCTGGTGGCGGGCGGCGGCCACGCGCGGATGATTTTGCAGCGCCAGTTGCCACGCCTCGGTCAGGGTGAGCACCGGCGCCGCGTTCGTCTCCGCCGCCGGCAGGCGGACTGTGGCCGAGACGCAAATCAATATTGCCAAGACCAAACCGCAAACCGTCCGCAATGCCCGAAGCCCGGGGATGAGTAGCCCCTCCCTTCCCTGAACCGGCGATTCGCGGAAAATCTTATGGCGTGCGGTGGCAAGCGGAGCGCGACACCGCTTTGGCTGGGGACGCTCCACCACGCACGAAAGTGCCGTCGCCGCTGCGCTCGGCCGGCGCACTCCATGGGACTCACAACCACCGCCCGTTTGAGGTGCCAGGGGAGTTTGCCTGTTCCTTGCTGATCTGCCCGCCGGCTCTGAACCTTGGGCCATCCGCCCACTGGCATCGTCGTATCCCTGCGAGTCTGCGGACGTTTCCCCCTCTCCCCAAGGGAGAGGGCCGGGGTGAGGGGGAATAGGCGCTGCCTGTTGATAATCAACGCTCCTATCCGGTGGTTCAGGGGCAGGGAGGATCATCCGCCGGTGGTTTGTCAGGCTGGACGGCCGGAATTGGTTCCGAGGTTTCGGGCGCGTTCCCTTTTCAGCCTCTGAGTTCAGTGGAATGCGTTTCATGTCGTCTGGATTTCTCCCGGCGCGGCCGGGGCCGGCTCCCCGTTTTCTTCCCGCCCCCGGTACAACAAATAATACGCGCACGGCACGATGAACACCGTCAGCACCACCGACACCAGCAGCCCGCCGATGATGGCCCGCGCCAGCGGCGCGTAGGCCTCGCTCCCGGTGCCCAGCTTCAGCGCCATCGGAATCAGCCCCATCAGCGTGGCCAGCGAGGTCATCAGCACCGGCCGCAGCCGCACC
>Ga0182012_10003979_pt1 | contig 15581 bp, 6 predicted proteins | sample 612S2SmetaG_FD_120486 | JGI IMG/M metagenome (GOLD analysis project Ga0182012, IMG submission 120486) | Permafrost microbial communities from Stordalen Mire, Sweden - 612S2S metaG | ecosystem: Environmental > Terrestrial > Soil > Wetlands > Permafrost | place: Sweden: Stordalen | collected...
ACCATGCATTTCGGGCCGGCGATCAGCGCCACGTTGGCGTTGCCGTCGACGTCGAGGTGCACCGTGAAGCTACGACCGGTGTCCGTGTAGTACTCGCCTTCGTCGTTCGCGTCGTACCACGAGATGTCGTCGTGGCAACGGCTGTACAGCTGTGATGCAGTGATCGTGACCGGCTCGCCGCTGCTGTAGACATACGGGTCGCATGAGATTTCGATCACGTCGGCGACCGTCGCCGAGTTCGAGAACTCACCCTGCGCGATGAACGAAGGGAGAGATTTGATCGAACAGGCGCCGCCAGCCGATTCCGCGGTCTGCGGCGTGACGGTGCGTGCCGAGGCGGTGCCCGCAAGCATAAACATGCTGCAAGCCAGAACCCCAAGGGCCGCCCCCAGTTTACGTCTATCCATGACTACTTCCTCCAGTGAGTTGTACGACCCGTCGCTTCCATTCAAAGCGAGATTCCGGACGGTCACGCGACCCTCCGCGGGCTTTCACGGATTTTTACCATACGGATCCCGATAAAGCGAACCGAAAAATCCGCAAATTGCGGGTTTTTTGTAGTTCTCATAATCCCGGTTTTGCAGGGCTTTTTCGGCATACGGGAGGCGCGGGCCCTGGGACCCCGAGGACCGCCTGCCCTCGCCGGGGCTCGGTCAGCGGTGCAGGCGGAAGGTGCCCGAGGTCGTCACGGTGCCCGCGCCGGCGGGCGTGAAGGCGACCGTGTCAGTGAGCTCGATCTGCTTTGCGTGCTTCAGCAGCCGGCGCCCGGCGCTCGTCAGGCGGATCTTGATCGTGGCCTGGCCGGCGGCCGTGACCGTGACCCGCCCGCTTGCGACGAGTATCGGCGCGGGCTTGCGTTTCTTCTTCGCGCCGCCGGCGAGCTTGGCCCCGGGGGGCAGGTAGTACCAGCTGATCGCGGCCGTGCCGGCCTCGGGCGCCTTGAAGCTCTGCGCGTAGAGGCCGTTGTGGAGCAGCGCTCCGATCAGCGAGCCCTTGCCGGCCGGCTTCAGCTGCGCGGCGTAGAGGCCCGCCACTTCAACCGTCGGCGTCGGTTCCTGGTTGGTCTGCTTCGGCAGGACCGGTTCGGAGAGCGTCGTGAACGTCCTGTCCGCGCCGACCGCCGTGCCGCCTTCGTTGGCGGCGACGACCCGGTAGTGGTAGGTCGTGCCGGGTCTGAGGCCGTAGATCCTGATGAACAGCGGCACGAAACCGGTCGCGGCGGGGACGGGGAAGGCGAGCGCGCCCGAGATGAACCCGCAGCCGATCGTGCGCCCGTATGCCGTGGTGGTGCCGACTTCGAAGTTGCACGAGGTGACCGGCGCGGCCTTGGGATTGGCAGCACCCAGCAGTTCGGCCGAGCTGCGACCGACCGCAGCGGAGCCTCCGGTTTCGACCGCCGGCGGGATCCGTTCGACGACGAAGGGGATCGCTTCGCTCCTGCCTTCGGGGTTGCCGATCGAGCTCGGCTCGACGGCGAGCGCGACGTAGTCGCCCCATTCGAGGGGCTTTGCCAGGGGAGCCGAGTTCCATTCGCCTTCGGTGATTTCGGAGGCCACGACCGACTCCACCGGCGTTCCTTCGGGTTTGGTGCTGGTGCCTTCGAAGATCTCGATCGTGACGGGCTCACTGTCGGTCGCGGTGCCCGAGAAGGACGGGACGCGATCGCTCGACGGCGTCGGCAATGCGTCGAGCGTCACCTTGGGCGACTTGGTGTCGATTACGAATCGCACGGACCCGCTCGTGCCCGGTCCGTTTTCGATCCCGCTCGTCTCAACCGCCACGGCGGTGTATTCGCCGTCCGCGAGGGCCGGTGTCGCCGGCCCCGCCGACCAGAGGCCCGCTTTGGCGGTCGCCGTGGCCCTCGCCACGACCGGGCCCATGGTGGTCGCTCCGGCGTGGACTTCCACCGTGACCGCCGTCGCTTCGCTCGCCGTACCCGTGAAGACGGGGGTCGTCTTGTTGGAGGGGCTCGCGGGCTGGGTGATCGTCACCGTCGGCGGTTCGGTGTCGACGAGGAACCTGGTCGGTTTGCTGAGGCCGATGCCGTTGCCGATCGAGCTCTGCGCGGCGGCGACCGCGGTGTAGACGTGTTTGCCAACCGGTAGCGCCGGGAGCGGCGCAGAGGTCCATTTTCCGCCCGAGATTGGTGCGGTCACTTTCGCGACGATCGTGCCTTCAGCGGTTTCGCCTTCGTGCACGTAGACGGTCACAGGGCTGTCCGCGGGCCCGTCGACGCTCCCGCTGAACACCGGTTTGGTTTTGTTCGAGGGCGAGAGGGGCTGGATTTCCACCTTCGGCACTTCGGTGTTCACTTCGAACACCGCCGGTGAGCTGTAGCCCGGCTTGTTGCCGATCGAGCTGACCTCGCTCGCGATCACCGTGTACTTCCCGTTTCCGAGCGTGGAGGTGCGTGCCGTGGACCATTTCCCGCCGGAGACTTCGGCCAGGAGCTTGGCCACCGCGGTCCCTTCGGCCTTGGCGCCCTTGAAGACTTCGACGACCACCGGCTGTGTTTCGCTCGCCGTGCCGGAAAAGGAAGGCCTCGTTTCGTTCGAGTCTTCCAGCGGCGCTTCCAGACCGACTTCCGGCGGTTCGGTGTCGACTTCGAACGCGGGCTGCGTCGGGCTCGTGCCTTCCTTGTTGCCGAGGCCGCTCTTCTCGCTCGCGCTGACCGTGTATTCGTGCTTGCCTTCGGGAAGGGGTTTGGTCAGCGTCAGCGACCACTTGTCGCTCGCCGCCGTCGTCGAGGCGCTGTCGACTTCGGTCGTGCCTTCGAAGATGTGGACCGTGACTTCGGTCGCTTCGCTTGCGGTACCCATGAACGAGGGCGTCGTGTTGTTGGACCGCAGCGGCGCCGGGACGGACACCGTGACGCTCGGCGGGTTGGTGTTCACGACGAAGTCGGCCCGGGATGGGCTTTCCCCTTCCTTGTTGCCGAGGCCGCTCTTCTCCGTTGCGCTTGCGGTGAAGGAGTGTTCACCGCCGGCGAGCGCTTTGCCGAGCGTCAGCGACCACTTGCCGGCGGCCGCCGTGACTGATTGTTTGGCAACTTCGGTCGAGCCTTCGAAGACGTGAACGGTGACTTCGGTCGCTTCGCTGGCCGTCCCTTGGAAGGTCGGCGTCGTGTTGTTCGACGGGGAGAGTGGCGCGGTGATCGTGACCACGGGGGGCAGCGTGTTGACTTCGAAGTCGGCCGGCCCCCCCGAGCCTTCCTTGTTGCCGATGGCGCTCTTCTCGCTGACGCTCGCGGTGAATGAATGTTTGCCTGTGGACAGCGCTATGGCGAGCGTGAGGGACCATTTGCCGGCCGCCGCCGTCGTCGAGCCGCTGTCGACTTCGGTCGTGCCTTCGAAGACGCGGACCGTGACTTCGGTTTCTTCGCTGGCCGTGCCCGAGAAGGAGGGTTTGAGGTTGTTCGACGGCGACGGCGGGCCTTCGATCGTCACGACCGGCGGCAGGGTGTTGACTTCGAACGGGACTTCGCCTGATTTCCCGTCGGGGTTGCCGAGTGCGCTCTTCTCGGTCGCATAGGCCGTGAGGGCGTGTTTGCCCGGCGTCAGCGCCTTGGCCAGCGTGACCGACCATTTGCCGCCCGCCGCCGTCGTCGAGGCGCTGGCGACTTCGCTTCCGCCTTCGAGGACATGGACCGTGACTTCGGTGGTTTCGCTGGCCGCCCCCGAGAAGGACGGCGTCGTGACGTTCGACGGCGAGATCGGGGCGGTGATCGTGACGACGGGCGGGAGCGTGTTGACTTCGAACGCCGGTTCGGTGGGGCTCCTGCCTTCCGCGTTGCCGAGCCCGCTCGCCTCGGTCGCGTAGGCGGTGAAGTCATGTTTGCCCGAGGAGAGCGGTTTGTTCAAGGTGACCGACCATCTGCCTACAGCCGCAGTCGTCGGCGCGCTGACCACTTCGATCCCACCTTCGAGGACGTGGACCGTGACCTGGGTTTCTTCGCTCGCCGTCCCCGAGAACGTCGGCGTCGTGACGTTCGAGTCCGCGGCGGGCGCTTCGATCGTCACTTTGGGCGCTTCGGTGTTGACTTCGAAGGGGACTTCGCTGCTGAGGCCTTCGGGGTTTCCGAGGCCGCTCTTCTCGGTCGCGTAGGCCTTGAAGGTGTGTTTGCCTTTTGCCAGCACTTTGGTGAGCGTGCTCGTCGACCATTTCCCGCCCGCCGCGGTGCTCGAGGCCTTCGCGACTTCCGTCGAGCCTTCGAGGACATGAACGACGACTTCGGTGTTTTCGCTTGCGGTCCCCGAGAAGGACGGCGTCGTGTTGCTCGATGGCGAGGGCGGCTGGGCGATCGTCACGACCGGCGGCTCGGTGTTGACGACGAAGCCGACCGGGGCGCTTTCACCGTTGGCGTTGCCGAGCCCGCTCTTCTCGGTGGCGTAGGCTGTAAATGAGCGTTTGCCTTCGGGAAGCGCCTTGGCGAGCGCGGCCGACCATTTGCCGGCCGCCGCCGTCGTCGAGCCACTGTCGACTTCGGTCGTGCCTTCGAAGACGTGGACCGTGACTTCGGTTTCTTCGCTCGCGCTACCCGAGAACGAGGGCGCCGTGTTCCTCGACGGCGAGAGCGGAGCGACGATCGTCACAGCCGGCGGGTTGGTGTTGACGATGAAGCCGACCGGGGCACTTTCACCGTCGGCGTTGCCCAGGCCGCTCTTCTCCGTGGCGTAGGCGGTGTAGCTGTGTTTTCCGCTCGCCAGGGCGTTGGTCAGCGTGAGTGACCATTTGCCTGCCGCCGCCGTCGTCGAGGCGCTGTCCACTTCGGTCGAGCCTTCGAGGATGTGGACCGTCACTTCGGTCGGTTCGCCGGCCGTCCCGGAGAAGCTCGGCGTCGTGTTCCTCGACGGCGAGAGGGGCGCGAGGATCGTGACCGCCGGGGGTTCGGTGTCGACTTCGAAGGACACCGTGCTGCTGGAGCCTTCTTTGTTGCCGATCGCGCTCTTCTCGGTCGCGTAGGCCGTGAACGTGTGCCTGCCTTCGGGCAGCGCTTTGCCGAGCGGGGCAGAGGACCATTTCCCGTTCGAGACCGTCGCGTGAGCGGTTTCCAGTTCGGTCGAGCCGAGCAGGACGTGGACGACCACTTCGCCTTCTTCGCCGGCTTCCCCGGAGAAGGACGGGGTCGTGTCATCGGATGGCGAGGCCGGTTTTTCGATCGTCACGGTCGGCGGGACGGTGTCGACTTCGAAGTTGACGCTGTTGCTCGAGCCGTCCTTGTTGCCGAGGCCGCTCTTCTCGGTCGCGTAGGCGGTGAACGAGTGCTTGCCGGAGGGCAGCGCCTGGCTCAGCGTCGTCGTCTTCCAGACGCCGTTGGACGCCGTGGCCGACGCTTTGGCGATTTCGTTCGGGCCTTCGAAGACGTGGACGACGACTTCCGTTTCTTCGCTGGCCGTGCCCGCGAAGGAGGGCACCAGTTTGCTGGAGCGGACGGGCGGTCCTTCGGTCAGGGCCACGACCGGCGGCAGCGTGTCGACTTCCAGGCCGACGGTGGTGCTCTGGCCTTCGAGGTTGCCGATCCCGCTCTTCTCGGTCGCGTAGGCGGTGAACGAGTGTTTGCCTTCGGGCAGCGCTTTGGCGAGCGCGACCGACCATTTGCCCCCGGCGGCCGTCGTCTGGGCGCTGTCGACTTCGGTTGAGCCTTCGAAGACGTGCACGACGACTTCGGTCGCTTCGCTCGCCGTGCCCGTGAAGGTCGGCGTCGTGTTCTTGGACGGCGACGGCGGCGCCGCGATCGCGACCGCCGGCGGTTCGGTGTCGACTTCGAAGGTCACCGAGGGGCTCTTGCCTTCGCCGTTGCCGAGCGAGCTCTGCTCGGTCGCGTAGGCGGTGAAGGAGTGCCTGCCTTCGGGCAGCACTTTGGTGAGCGTGCTCGTCGACCATTTCCCGCCGGTTGCCGTCGTCGTGGCGCTGGCGACTTCGGTCAGCCCTTCGAAGACATGGATCTTGACTTCGTTTTCTTCGCTCGCCGTGCCGGAGAAGGCCGGGGTCGTGCTGTTCGAGCGTTCGGGCGGCGAGCTGACGATCAGGACCTTGGGCGGTTCGGTGTCGACTTCGAAGGCGACCGATTTGCTGACGCCTTCTTTGTTGCCGAGCGCGCTCTTCTCGCTTGCGGAGGCCGTGTAGGAGTGTTTGCCCGTCGCGAGCGCTTTGCTGAGCGTGAGCGACCACGATCCGCCCGCCGCGGTGACCGACTGTTTCCCGACTTCGGTCGAGCCTTCGAGTATGTGGACGGTCACTTCGGTCGGTTCGCTTGCCGATCCCGAGAACGAGGGCGTCGTGTTCCGCGACGGGGTCAGGGGGCCCGTGATCGAGACCGTCGGCGGTTCGGTGTCGACTTCGAAGACGACCTTTTCGCTCTTCCCGTCGGCGTTGCCGAGGCCGCTCTTCTCGGTCGCGTAGGCCGTGAAGCTCTGCCGGCCCGCCGGGAGCTCTTTGCTCAGCGTGCTCGTCGACCATTTCCCGCCGGCCGCGGTCGTCACCGCATCCGCGATTTCGGCTTCGCCTTCGAAGACGTGGACGACGACTTCGGTCGCTTCCCCGGCGGTCCCGGAGAACGACGGCGTCCTGTTGGCCGACCGGGCCGCGGGTCCCACGATCGTCACCGGCGGGGGTTCGGTGTCGACTTCGAAGGACACCGTCTTGCTGGTGCCTTCGCCGTTGCCAAGTCCGCTGACCTCGGTCGCGTAGGCCGTGAATGTGTGGTCGCCCAGCTCGAGCGCCTTGTTGAGCGTGCTCGTCGACCATTTCCCGCCGGCCGCGGTCGCCGAGGCGCTGGCGACTTCGGTCGGGCCGGAGAAGACGTGGACCGTGACTTCGGTTTCTTCGCTCGCCGTCCCGGAGAAGCCGGGGGTCGTGTTCTTCGAGGGCGAGCTCGGCTGGGTGATCGTGACGCTCGGCGCGAGGGTGTCGACGACGAAGGCGACGGTTTCGCTTTCCCCTTCGGCGTTCCCGAGCCCGCTCGTCTCGGTCGCGTCGGCGGTGTAGGACCCGTCGCCTGGGGCGAGCGCTTTGCTGAGCGCGCTCGTCGACCATTTCCCGCCGGCGGCCGTCGTCGAGGCGTGGGCGACTTCGACGAGGCCTTCATAGACGTGGACCTCGACCGCGGTTTCTTCGCCGGCGGTACCCGAGAACGAGGGCGTCGTGTTCCGCGACGGTGACGGCGGCGCCACGATCGTGACCTTCGGCGGCAGGGTGTCCACTTCGAAGGCGACCGATTTGCTGACGCCTTCTTCGTTGCCGAGACCGCTCTTCTCGGTCGCGTAGGCGGTGTAGCCGGTCTTCCCGGTTTCAAGCGCTTTGCTGAGCGGGCTCGTCGCCCATTTCCCGCCCGCCGCGGTCGTCGAGGCTTTGGCGACTTCGGTCGAGCCCTTGAGGACGTGGACGGTCACTTCGGTCGCTTCGCCGGCCGTGCCCGAGAACGAGGGCGTCCTGTTCCCTGACGACGACGGCGGCGCGGAGATCGAGACTTCCGGCGGTTCGGTGTCGACCGCGAACGTGACCTTTGCGCTTTCCCCCGGCGCGTTGCCGAGCCCGCTCACCTCGGTGGCCTCGGCGGTGTAGCTGTTGTCGCCCTTGGGCAGGGGGCTGCTGAGCGTGCTCGTCGACCATTTGCCGGCCGCGGCGGTGGTCGTTTCGCTCGCGACTTCGGTTGAGCCCTCGAAGATGTGGACCGTCACTTCGGTCGCTTCTGCGGCCGTGCCCGAGAACGACGGCGTCCTCTTGTTCGAGAGCGTCGCGGGGCCGACGATCGTGACCTTCGGCGGTTCGGTGTCGACTTCGAAGGAGACCGATTTGCTCACGCCGTCTTCGTTCTTGAGACCGCTCTTCTCGGTCGCGTAGGCCGTGTAGCTGCGGTCGCCGTTGGGAAGCGCCGTCCCGAGCGGACCCGTCGAGAAGGTTCCGCCGGTCGCCGTCGTCGAGGCGCTCGCGACTTCCTTGGTCCCTTCGAGGACGTGGACCGTCACTTCGGTTTCTTCGCTGGCCGTCCCCGTGAACGAAGGCGTCGTGTTCCTCGACGGCGAGGCCGGCGCCACGATCGTGACCTTCGGCGCTTCGGTGTCGACGGTGAAGGGAAGGTGTGCGCTTTCGCCGGGCCCGTTGCCGATTGCGCTCGGCTCGGTGGCGTAGACCGTGTAGCCGTGTTTGCCGGTCGCCAGCGCTTTGCTCAGTTTGCTCGTCGACCAGGCGCCCGCCGCGGCGGTCGTCGTTTCGCTGGCCACCTCCGTCGAGCCTTCGAGGACGTGGACGGTGACTTCGCCCGCTTCGCTGGCCGTCCCCGAGAACGGGGGCATGGTTTCGTTCGTCAGCGAGGCCGGCGTGTTGATCGTGACTTTCGGCGCTTCGGTGTCGACCGTGAAGGTCACGGGTGGTTCGCTCGTGACGGGTTCCAGCAGCGCGTTGGTCTGTTCGGCGACGGCGGTGTATTCGCCGTTGCCAAGCGCTTCGCCGCTGCCAACCGTCGCCGTCCAGGTCCCGAGCGTGATCGTCGCCGGAATGCTAAGCGCGGCAGAGCCGGTGACAGCGCCGCCAGCGTAGATCTTTACGGTGAGGGGTGCGAGGGGTTCGGTCGTCGCCCCGCCGAACGTCGGTGTCCCATCGGTCCTCGCGCCGCCGGCCGGGGAGGTCATCGTGAGGCCCGACGCGGCGCTCGCGGGCGCGGCGCTCACGAGGAGCAGAGCGGACAGGAGCCCGAGCAGTGCGGTGCCCGCGGTCCGTCGCGATCTCTGCGCCTTGGTCGGATTCATCCCTTATGCACCATCCCGTTATGCGCGCGCCGTGCCGGCCGCGCGACCGCCTTCCGGATCCCCGCTGCCCGCTCCGACCGACGAGCCCCCAGCTGCCGTGGGGATGGGGGATGATACCGGCGCCAGAGCCGATTGCAAACGCGAACGGAACCCTGCAAAGCGCCGGTCCGAGGGCTCTGCAAGCGCTCGGCCAGACCGGCTCGGACGCCGGGGGGTTGTGTGATACTAGGTGCCCCCGCGCTCCGGCACGGGCGGCCCAATGTCCGGAAGAGTTCTATGGAAGGAAACGATGTCGCAAAGGTTGAAGGTCACGTTCGCAGTCACCGCCTCGCTGACGCTGGCGGTCTCGGCCGTCGCACTTGCAGGCCCGCTCAAGGGCCGCACCTACACGGGGGCCGCGCCCACCTCGGGCGTCAACAACCAGCGCCACGTGACCATCCCGCTGCACGCCGGCGGGAACATCATCCTGCGGGTCTCCCGCAGCGGCAGCACCGTGACGGTCAGCTTCAGCTCGGCTCGCGCGGTGCTCTACTGCAACACGACGCAGACGCTGCAGGTGCAGAAGACGACGGCCGCGCGGATCTCGAGCTCGGGCAGCTTCACCGCGACGATCGACCAGCGCTACTCGCCCGGCCCGGGACTGCCGGCGATCGTGCAGGTCGTCTCCGGGCGCTTCTCAGGCGCAAGCGTCAGCGGGACGATCAAGACGGTGCAGGCCGAATGCGGCGGCGTCGCGCACTTCTCGGCCCACGCCTGACCGCAGCCAGCTGACCTGAGCTCTCCCCCGGGCACGCCCGGGCGATGGATGCTGCGCCCTCATGCCCGGGGGGGCGCAGGAGTCGGTCATGGCGGCCGCGGCGGTCGCGACGCTCAGTTGTCGCAGCCGAGGCGGTCCCACATGTAGAGCTGGATGCACTCGTTGGCCAGCTCGGTGGCGCGCTCATTCGAGAGCCGCGGCAGGACGGTGTCGAGCGCCTGATCCTCGGCGACTCCGGCCTGGAATGCCTCCTCGCCACGGAAGCCCGCGGCGATCTTCAGCGCCTCGCGGCGGTTCTCGCCGAGGCTCGGGAAGACGCCGACGAGGAACTCCGTGTTGGGGATCGGCTGGCCTACCTCGAGCGAGGCGTGCCAGGCGGCCAGCAGATGGAGGTCCTCCTCGTCGAGGTCGGCGATCGCGCGGGCGTAGTGGAGCGAGAGTTCCTGGTCGGGGATGTCGTCGACCCAGGCCCGGACGACCTCGCCGACCAGCTGGCGGCGCGCCTCCCGCCCGACCGACTCGGCGATCACACGGATCGCATCCTGGGGCTGAATGAAGCAGAGTGGCATCGTGGCTCCCGGCGCGGCGTTGGACCTGACGCAAGCCACTGTAGGTGCCGGTGTGGACGGCTTTTTTCCGGGCTCAGGCGGGGAGGCCGAGCGCGGCGCCGGTGGCCGGCGCCGCGCCATCGCCAGGAGCCCCGCCGGGAAAGCCGGAGCTCGCCCGCTCGGGGGCGCCCCAGTTGGCCAAGGCCAGGTCGAGCGCCTCGAGCGGGACCGCCGCCGCCGCGGCCAGAGCGCCCGCGCGGCGCTCGAGCAGCAGCGGGTCGCCGATCCCGAAGATCCGCTTCGCCGCCAGCGTCGTCGGGTCCTCGGCGCCGACCCGCGGAGCGCCGAGCTGGAGCGAGTCCCCCTGCAGCTCGTAGAGCCCCAGCCGGCCGAGCGTGACGAGCAGTTCATAGCGCCCGGCACGACTGAAGCCGGGGAGGGCCAGCCGCTCGAAGAGCCTGGCGAAGCGGCGCTCGGGGCTCCAGGCGACGTCGCCGCGCAGCGCAGCGGCCTGGCTGGCGTCGCCGGCCCGCCCCACCCACTGGGCGTAGGCCTCGAGCGTGCTCGAGCCGCGGCCCTGCTCGTGCGAGCTGCGCGGCCCCAGCTCGGCCGCGTCGAGCAGCCCGCCCAGCTGGGCGCCGGCGGCCTCGGGTCCGGGCGCGGCCTCGAGGACCTCGCGGATCGAGGCGAACGGGTCCTCGTGCTCGGTCGGTCCGAGATATGCGATCAGCAGGCAGGTCCAGGTGGCCCGCTCCAGTTCGCCACCAGCAAGCTCCCGGGCAGTCGCGTAGAGGCCCGGCGGATCGAGCGCCAGCGCCGCCAGGCGCGCGGCGGCGAAGTCGATCTCCGCCGCCAGGCGGACGGCGTCGGCGGTGGCCCTGAGGCCGGGAACCAGCTCGTTGGCGTAGCCGTCCTCGGCCGCGCGCCCCTCGTGGCGGACCCGCAGCCCGGTCGCGCCGCGCCGCGCTCCCGAAGCGTTCTTTGTCACGCCGGTCGATCGGGCCCGCCGCGGCGAGCCGCCGGCGGGCTCATTGCCCGGCAGCGTCTTACTGCAGATCGGGCAGCGCTCTATGAAGCGATTGTGGCGGCAGAACGTCGGCATAGCGCCGGTGGGAGATAGCCCGTCGCCCGCGCCCGGGCCGCCCCGTCCCGGCGCTCCTTGGCAAGCTCGTAGAGGTAGTCGTTGAAGTCGACCTGGATCGTGTGGCGCTTGGAGGCCACGTAGCGCTCGCGCATCGCCCGCTGGTCAGCCTCGATGTCGGCGCGCATCGCCGCCGCCGAGGGCAGCGCGTAGTCGCCCAGCAGATAGTCCCCGACCCAGGCCCCCTGGGCCTCGGCCAGCGGCATGATCGCCCCCAGCGGCTGCAGCAGGCCGATGAACTGGAGGTTCGGGTACTCGGTCGGAAAAACGCGGCGGAACAGCTCGATGTGGTTATCCGGAGCCGAGATCAGCTGCTCGTCGAAGAACGGGAAGCTGATCTTGTAACCGGTGCAGTAGACCACGATGTCGGCCTCGACCTCGCTCCCGTCGCTGAAGCGGACGCGGCCGCCCTCGAGCGCCGCGATGTTCGGCTTGGGTGTGATCGTCCCGTGCTGGATGCGGTCGAGGATCCGCCCCGATACGGTCGGGTGGGCCTCGCCGAAGCGATGGTTGGGCTTCGGCAGCCCGTGGCGCTCGGGCGGCCCGGCGTAGGTCGTCAGCAGCGTCTGCATGAAGCGCTGGCGGATCTTGAAGGGCACCCGCGGGTCGTTGCTCAGCTGATCGACGGGTTTGCCGAAGATGTACTTGGGGACGATCCAGACCCCCTGGCGGGCCGCCAGGTAGGTCCGCTCGGCGACATATGAGGACTCGACGGCGATGTCCATCGCCGAGTTGCCCATCCCCAGCACGACGACCCGCTTGCCGGCGAAGATCGAGTTCTCGACGTAGGAGTGCGCATGCAACTGCGCTCCCGTGAAGGAATCCGAGCCGGGGAACGCCGGTTCGGGCCAGCGCGGGTCCCAGTGATGTCCGTTGGCGACGATCAGGTCCTCGTAGGTGCCGCTCTCCCCCGTGTCCAGCTCGACCCGCCAGAGCCCCCCGGGTTCGCGCCGGGCGCTGCGAACGCCGGTCTCGAAGGTGATCCGGTCGCGAAAGCCGAAGTGATCGACGTATTCGTCGAAGTAGGCAGCGATCTGGCTGTGGTGCGGGAAATCCGGGTAGCTCGCGGGCATCGGGAAGTCCGAGTACTCCATCCGCGGCCGGGAGGTGTTGATGAACAGGTCCCTGTAGGCCGCCGAGGTCCCGTTCTTGTTGTTGAAGACCCAGTTGCCGCCGACCCGGTCGGAGCGCTCGAAGCAGTCGAAGGCGATACCACGCTCGTGCAGCGCCTTCGCCGCGGCGATCCCGGAGGAGCCGGCGCCGATCAGGCAGACCCGTCCCGGGCCGCGGACCGTCTCCTCGCCGGCGCTCGCTGCGCCCTGGGTGCTCGCATCCATGCCCCTGAGCCTAGCTCGCGCCGGGAACTCCGGGGCCCACATGCTGCGGCGGCCCCTCGGGGCCGTCGTCCGCGTCGGCGTGACCTGAGAGACCCTCGTCGTGGGCCGCGCCGCGGCGCGCCAGGTAGCGATCGACCATGCGCGCGCACTGGCGTCCCTCGTTGATCGCCCAGACGATCAGCGACTGGCCGCGGCGGGCGTCGCCGGCTGCGAAGACACCCTCGACCGAGGTCGCATAGGGGCTGAGCGAGCGGACGTTGCCGCGGGGATCGCGCTCGACGCCGAGCTCCTCGAGCAGGGCCTGCTCGGGGTGCAGGAAGCCCATCGCCAGCAGCACCAGCTGGGCCGGCAGGTCGCGCTCGGTGCCCTCGATCGGCGCGAACGGAGGCTCCGGGGCGGCGCCCGAGATCGTCAGGGCACGGACGTGCCCGGCGCCGTCGTCGGCGAAGCTCCGCGTCGCGACCGAATAGTCCTGCTCGCCGATCCGCAGCTCGCGGGCCTCCTCCATCGCGTAGCTCAGCCGGTACTTCTGCGGCCACAGCGGCCACGGCGTACGCTCGTCGGGGCGGTGCGCCGGCGGCTCGGCCAGGAGCTCGAGCTGGACGATCGAGCGTGCGCCCTCGCGCAGCGCGTTGCCGACGCAGTCGGCGCCGGTGTCCCCACCGCCGATCACGACGACGTCCTTCTCGCGCGCCGTGATCTCGCGTCCCGGCGGCGGCTGCGCGACGGTGGGAGCGGGTCCGAGCTCGCGCGCCACCCAGCGGTTGCGCTGATAGAGGTAGTCCATTGCGAAGTGGACGCCGTCGAGGTCGCGCCCGGGGACCGGCAGGTCGCGCGGCACACGCGAGCCGGTGGCGAGGACGACGGCGTCGTAGCCCGCCAGCAGCTCGGCGGCGTCGATGTCGGCACCGACCTCGACGCCGCAGCGCAGCTCGACGCCCTCCGCCACGAGCTGGGCGACTCGGCGCTCGACGATCGACTTTTCGATCTTGAAGTCCGGCACGCCGAAGCGGACGAGGCCGCCGGCCGCCTCGTCGCGCTCGAGCAGCGTCACCCGGTGCCCGGCGCGGCGCAGCTGCTGGGCGGCCGCCATCCCGGCCGGCCCCGAGCCGACGACGGCGACGCTGTGGCCGGTTTCGCGCCGCGGCGGCTGGGGCGCCACCCAGCCCTCGTCCCAGGCACGGTTGATGATCGAGTTCTCGATCTGTTTGATCGTCACCGCGTCGCCCTCGCGGATCTCGAGCACGCAGGCCGCCTCGCAGGGGGCCGGACAGAGGCGGCCCGTGAACTCGGGGAAGTTGTTCGTGGCGTGCAGCTGGGTGATCGCGTCGGCGAAGCGGTCGCGGTAGACGAGGTCGTTCCAGTCGGGGATCAGGTTTCCCAGCGGACAGCCGTTGTGGCAGAAGGGGACGCCGCAGTCCATGCAGCGGGCCCCCTGCTCGCGCAGCTCCTCGACCGGACGCGGGAGCAGGAACTCACGGTAGTCGTGGGCCCGCTCACGACTGTCCCGGTAGGGGACCCCGTGGCGCTCGATCTGCAGGAAGCCCCCTAGCTTGCCCATCAGGGGCCCGCCTCGCCGACGACGTCGAGCGATCGGGCCTTGAGGGCGCCGTTGCTCGCAGCCGCTGCGGCGCGCTCGACGGCTGCCCGTTCGCCGAGCACCCGCTTGTAGTCGTGCGGCATCACCTTGACGAAGGCCCTGCCCGCCAGCAGCTCCTCCCACTGGCCGAGCACCCGTGCGGCGCGGGGCGAGGCGGTTCGCTGTCCGTGCTCTTCGATCATCGCGCGCAGCTCGCTCGCGTCGGCGGCCGAGAGACTTTCGAAGCCGACCATCCCCGTGTTGCAGCGTTCGGCGAAGGTCCCGTCCTCGTCGAGGACGTAGGCGACGCCGCCGCTCATCCCCGCGGCGAAGTTCCGCCCGGTCGGCCCGAGCACGACGACACGCCCGCCCGTCATGTACTCGCAGCCGTGGTCCCCGACGCCCTCGACGACCGTCCAGGCGCCCGAGTTGCGCACCGCGAAGCGCTCGCCGGCGAGGCCGCGGAAGAAGGCCCGTCCGGCCGTCGCCCCATAGAGCACGGTGTTGCCGACGATCACGTTCTCCTCGGCCTTGAAGCTCTCGCCCATCCCGTCCCGCGGCAGGATCGCGAAGACCCCGCCCGAGAGGCCCTTGCCCGCGTAGTCCTGGGCGTCCCCGCGCAGCGTGAACGTGACCCCCGGCGCGAGCCAGCCGGCGAAGCTCTGGCCCGCCGAGCCCTCCAGCTCGACCTCGATCGAGCCTTCGGGGAGCCCCTCGGCGCCATGGCGGGTCGCGATCTCGCTCGAGAGGATCCCGCCGACGCAGCGGTTGCGGTTGCGGATCGGGAAGCTGAGCTGCACGCGCTCACCGCGCTCGAGCGCCGGCTCTGCGGCGGCGAGGATCTGCCAGTCGAGCGCGTCCTCCAGCACCTTCGGGGGCGCTTCGACACGGTGGCGAGCGGCTCCGTCGGCGAGCTCGATGCTCGTCAGCAGGTGTGTCAGATCGACGCCCGAGGCCTTCCAGTGCTCGATCGCCCGGCCGGCGCCGAGCAGGTCGACCCGCCCGATCGCCTCGTCCAGCGAGCGCAGGCCGAGCGAGGCGAGGATCTCACGGACTTCCTCGGCGACGAAGAAGAAGAAGTTGACGACGTGCTCGGGTGTTCCCTTGAAGCGTTTGCGCAGCTGCGGGTCCTGGGTGGCGATCCCGACCGGACAGGTGTTCAGATGGCAGGCCCGCATCATGATGCAGCCCGTCGCGATCAGCGGAGCGGTCGAGAAGCCCATCTCGTCGGCCCCCAGCATCGCGGCGATGACGACGTCACGGCCGGTCTTCAGCTGCCCGTCGGTCTGCACGATGATCCGCGAGCGCAGGTTGTTGAGCAGCAGCGTCTGCTGGGTCTCGGCCAAGCCGATCTCCCAAGGCACCCCGGCGGACTGGATCGAGGACAGCGGCGAGGCGCCCGTGCCGCCGTCGTGACCGGCGATCAGGACGCGGTCGGCATTGGCCTTGGAGACCCCCGCGGCGACCGTTCC
>Ga0182012_10003980_pt1 | contig 15578 bp, 19 predicted proteins | sample 612S2SmetaG_FD_120486 | JGI IMG/M metagenome (GOLD analysis project Ga0182012, IMG submission 120486) | Permafrost microbial communities from Stordalen Mire, Sweden - 612S2S metaG | ecosystem: Environmental > Terrestrial > Soil > Wetlands > Permafrost | place: Sweden: Stordalen | collected...
CAAGCCGATAGTTCTCATCAATACAGTCGGGTATTGGGATGGGTTGCTGGGGTTCCTGGATACGGCGCTGGCGGCGGGGTTTTTGAAGCCGAAGAATCGGGCGTTGATGCTGGTGGCGGGGAGTGCGTTGGAGGCGGTTCGGATGGTTGTTGGCCAGTTCGCCTTCCCAGTCCAATCATCGGTCTTCATGCCAGAGGTGGAAATATAGCAGTTGGAATTCTAACTGCGGTCAACAATCATTTGAGCCGTATTCTTCCAGGCTCGATGAATTCGAACAATGCATCATACCGTCTTGCTCGCGCATTGATCTGCTGCGCTGGTGCTGGGTCGCCGTCCTTGCGCTCATACAGCCCCCTGCGCTCAATCTCCTGGCTGATCTCCTGCGTTGAGGCGGTGCGCGACTCCTTTTCAGAAAGAACAATCCTCATCGCCTCATGCAATCGCAAATGCGATCCGAAGAAAACCGCAGGGGAGACGTTGAAATGCTCACTGAGTTTTGCGATGTGTTCGCGGTTGAGTTGGCGCTTGCCGGAGAGAATTAGCGAGACTGTGCTTTCGCTGCCAAGCTCCGCTGCAATATCACGCTGCGAGAGCGCATTCCGATCGAGCAAAAACTTCAGGACATCTACAGGCTCTGCCTCCGGAATCGGAAAACGCTCCGCCTCGTAGCGCTCGACTAGGAGAGTCATTAACTCGATGGCCTCTTCTTCTTCGGGGGTGGGGTTGGCCTTTGCAGTCAGTTCGAAGAGCGCGTCGGTGTATTCCGCAAGTTCCGCGTCGTTGTGGATCAGCCGGGGGGCGCCACGACGAATCATCTCGGCTGGATTTGCTAGCACTGTGCTCATCGTTTTGCCCCCTTGTCCCAGTTCGCGCGGCTGTCGTATTGCTGATGCGTCAGAAAAGAGCGAATGTAGATGTGCCCCTCAGTGATCTGGCCTTCCTTCTCCCGAGCGTAATGAATGATCGTGACCAACCGGTACCGGTTCCGACGGATGTTGAAGATCACGTATCCATCCACATCATCGGCATCTTTGAAAACCTGCCGGACTTCCACGAAGTTTTGCCATCTTACGTCTTTGGCTATCCCGAACCAAGCCGCAATCTCTCTTGCCGCGTCAGGGTACTCTTCTTCGGCCTCACTCAGGTGTTTGCGTGTAACGACGTGCATGGCGGTCTTCTAAAGCGAAGTTCTGCTGCAGGAATTGCCGCGACGGAAACCCTGCATCTCCGATGGTACTTTTCAAGATGAAAAGATGTCAAGAGAAAATTTACATTTTGCAAACTTTCTTGCGACAATCTTCAGATTTAGTCTGTTGCCCTCGATCTAGGCCTCCATCGAGCGCTCAGTTCGGTGTGCCAGTGGCATCTTCGGCGGCGAAAGTGCACTCGCGGCACTGGCAGACACGGCGTAAATACTCCCAGGAGTAGATGCCGGCGGTATGACCGTCCTGCCAATTGAACTGGAGGGCGTAGCGGCCCACGGCGTGGGCGCTGGCGGGCTTGGGCGGCGGAGTGTACATCTGAAGTGGGTTGGCAGGCTTGGGTTTGGGCTGACCGGGTTTGCGGCCCTGGGTTGTGCGCTCCTCATTGCAGGTGGCGCATGGGCAGGCGTCGCGGAGCCAGGCGAAGGTCCACGCGCTGCGATGGCCGTCCTGCCAGTCGATCTCCAGGCCCTTGCCCTCGGTGAGGAGCACACGCACCTTTTCCGGCGTGACGGCGATGCGGGGCAGGGGGCGATTTTCCTCCGATTCGCGCGCCGCATGTTCCTTATCGACAAAACGGATGCCTTCGTGGCTCATAAGTACAGTTTACAGTGGTCAGTGATCAGTCGTCAGTGGACAGCCCGAAGTGCCGGAAAGACGCTGAAGGGGCCGACTTGCTGCTCCAGGATCGCCCAATTCCAATCGGAATACACATGCGGGGAAGCGGTTTTGCTGACCACTGACTACTGATCACTGACCACTGTCATCATTTTGTGCTCCAGAAAAACCAAGCGGCCATGGAGAAGCCGATGAAGATGACCAGACCGCGCAGCACTGCCTGGGGAATCATGCGCGCGAAGCGGGCGGAGGTGTATCCGCCGATGGCGCAGGTGATCATGGCCAGCAGGCAGTAACGCCAGACAACCTGGCCGTTGCAGACAAAAATGATGAAGGCGATACCGTTGGCAAGGGTAGTTGAGACCACTTTGAGGGCGTTGATCTCATTCAGGTCCTGAAAGCCGAAGAGGGAGAGTAGGGTAATGATGAGGAATCCTGCGCCCGCGCCGAAGTAGCCGATATAGAAGCAGACCACGATGGTGCAGAGAAATACGGTCAGGCGGCGGGCTGGGCGGGGGGCACTGGTGGTTGATCCGTCGCGGCGGGCCTCATTGAAACGGGCTAGCCAGCGGGCGGCGGGGCCGCTGACGGCAAAGATGGTGGCGGCGACCAGGAGCAGCCAGGGGACGAGATGCAGGAAAGTCGTCTGCGGGGTATTGAGCAGGACCACGGCTCCGGCGGTTCCTCCGAGGAGCCCCGCAAGGCCCATGGGCAGGGCGAGGCGAAGATTCCTGCGAATGTCGTCGCGGTAGGCGGCGATGGAGGTGAGCTGTCCGGGCCAGAGCGCCACGGTGTTGGTAGCGTTGGCCTGCACTGGAAGCATCTTCATGCTGAGCATGGCGGGAAAGAGGAGGAACGAACCGCCTCCGGCGACAGCATTGAGCACGCCGGCGATAAACGCGGCGACAGAGAGCCAAAGCCAATGCCAGTCGATGGAATTAAGCAGGCTGGAGAAAACCGTCATCGGTTCCATTGTAAGAGGGCGGGTTGAACGACGGGAACCGGGGCTTGACCGACAGGCGCAAGCGCACGATCCGCGCACGGTTTTTCTTAAGTTGCTGAGTTTGAAAATCTTTCCAGCCGCCCGCTTTTGGGAAGGGCGCGCAGGTCCGAAAATATTCGGCCCTTGACGATTCCACGGGGAAATGGGCATACTCGCCACTTGTACCGAAGCTGGAACGTTTCTTTCCCCCATGCCAGCGGGAGTTGGTCTTTATGGATCTGATTTTGCTTCGTCTTCTTTTTGTGGCCCTTCTTGCCGGGGTCTGTTATTTCCTTCATCCATTTGGCTTGACAGGGTGGATGAGTGCGGCAGCCGGCGGTGGCGCGGCTGGTGCGGTGATTGTCTTCGAATTGCGGGTTCGGGCGCTCACTTTGCGCCGTTTGATTGGCGCGGTGGCCGGAAGTATATTGGGCATCTTTGGCGCCGCATTGTTCTGTCTTGTGCTGCGTTCGGCTCCGTTGCCCGGAAGCACTTCTGCTGTCCTCCAGATTTTCGTGCTGCTTCTGATGACGTACGTAGGGCTGCTGGTTGGGGCAAGCAAGGGCGATTTGCTGAACCCCGCAGCGCTGGGCACGATTTTCAGCGGCGAGCGACCCTCGCGCAAGAGCGCCAAGGTGCTTGACACCAGCGTGATTATTGATGGGAGAATCGCGGACATTGCCGAGGCAGGTTTTATCGACGGCATGATGGTGGTGCCAGAATTCGTGCTGCGGGAACTGCAGATTGTGGCCGATTCGACAGACGGATCGAAGCGGCAGCGGGGACGCCGCGGGCTGGACATGCTGCAGCGCATGCAGTCGAACACCAACATCCAGGTGCAGATTGTCCCCGACGACTTTCCGTCCATTCGCGAGGTGGATCTGAAGTTGCTGGAACTGGCCAAGAAGTGGGAAGCCAAGGTGGTGACCAACGACTTCAACCTGAACAAGGTGGCCCACCTGCACCGCGTGGAAGTGCTGAACATCAACGACCTGGCGAACGCCTTGAAGCCCGTTGTGCTGCCCGGAGAAAAGATGAATGTGCTCATCCTGAAAGAAGGGAAGGAGTACAACCAGGGGGTGGGATACCTGGACGACGGCACGATGGTGGTGGTGGATCACGCCCGGCGGATGATAGGCAAGCCGGTGGAGATTTCAGTGACCAGCGTGCTGCAAACGGCCAGCGGGAAGATGATCTTCGGCAAGCTGGAAGAAGGTCCAAAGGCGGGCGAGGTGGCGCGGCCGGTGGAGATGACGCACTAGGGCCGTGCACACATTACCCATTCGGATCATTGCAGCTCTTGCGGGCGTCCTCCTGATTGCTCCTCTGCGTGGCGCGGAGCCGAAGCAGGTTGTGGACCTGGTGGTTTATGGCGGGACTGCTTCGGGAGTGATGACCGCCTACTCCGCCGCGCGCGAGGGGTTGCGGGTTGTGCTGCTGGAGCCGGGGGCTCATTTGGGCGGCATGGTTACTGGAGGGTTGAGTGCTACGGACCTGGGCCACTTCACCATCATTGGCGGATACGCTCGCGATTTCTACCTGAAGGCCACGGAGCATTACGGTCTTCAGAATCTCGACAGTCCAGCCAAATGGCTATCTGAACCGCATGTGGATGAAGACCTGTTTCGGGAGATGTTGAACGATGCCCATGTGGTTGTGCATTTTCACGAACTGCTGCGGGAGAGGAATGGCGTAACGCGTGCGGGAACGCGGATTGTCTCATTAGCAACCACCGACGGCATGGAATGGCGTGCCCGCGTGTTTGCGGACTGCACGTATGAAGGCGATTTGATGGCCCAGGCCAAAGTGGCTTATGCGTGGGGCCGTGAAAGCTCGCAAGAGTATGGCGAGAGCCTGGCTGGGGTAAGGGAACAAACGCCGGGACATCAGTTCGGATGGGCGGTTTCAGCTTACGACGACAAGCATAAATTGATGCCGGAAGTCGACGCTGGACCCCTGGCCACGCCGGGTTCCGGCGATAAGAAGGTGCAGGCTTATAACTTTCGCCTGATCCTGACCAACGATCCCGCCAATCGACTGCCGTTTCCGAGGCCCGAGGGCTACGACCGGACACGGTTCGCATTGCTGGAGCTGTATCTGAATCAATTCCTGGAGCATCGCGGGCGGGCGCCGCACCTCACGGATATTTTCAATCCGGTGATGATTCCGAATCACAAGGCGGACTTCAACAACAACGGCCCGTTTTCGACGGATTACATTGGCCATAGCTGGGATTATCCTGAGGCTAACTTCGCCAATAGGGCCGCTCTCTGGAAAGAACATCTCCTTTACACCCAGTCCTTCCTTTATTTTGTTTCGCAAGATGCGGGCGTTCCGGCGAGCTTGCGGGCGGAGGTGAATGAGTGGGGACTACCCAGGGACGAGTTTGCCGATACGGAACACTGGCCCCGGCAGCTTTACATTCGTGAAGGCCGCCGCATGGTGGGTGAATACGTGATGAGGCAAGCGGATTTGCAGACGGATCGCACGAAGGCGGACTCAATCGGGATGGGATCGTACAACAGCGACTCGCACAATATTCAGCGGGTGGCCATGGCCAATGGAACGGTGCAGAACGAGGGCAACGTTGAGGTTCCAGTGGAACCGTATGAGATCCCTTACCGGAGCATTACGCCGAAGCGGGCGGAATCAGAGAACCTGTTGGTGCCTGTCTGCCTGTCGGCAACCCACGCCGCTTACTCGTCGGTGCGCATGGAACCGCAGTACATGATCATCGGGCAGGCTGCGGGTGTGGCTGCGGCGCTGGCTGTCCACGGCCATACTGCTATCCAGGATGTCTCGATCCAAGAACTGCAGCGCCGGCTGCGCGTGCATGGTGCGGTGCTTCACCTTGGCGAGGAGTTTCCCAGGGACACGCAACCTCAACCGCTTCCGTAGAGAACAATTCCAGAAAATGAATATCAATCTTGTTCCGGAAAACCGGTTTGGCGCCGACGGGGGCTAAAGCCCGCATTCATTGTGAGGCGTTTTCGGCACGACTGAAGTCGTGCCCTGATACAAAGCAGCAGGCATTGATCGCATTCGCGAACAACCTGGGCAAAGCTGATATTCATCTTCCAGAAAAGCAATCTCGGCGGCTACTTGGGCACTGAGAACCCGCCGATAAAACCGGCGTCGCTCGCCGGCATAACCTGGAACATGTCGCCCCCAGCGCCGGCTCCCAGCGATTCCGTTGAGCTGGCGTTGCCGCTGGCGTCGGTGTTGAAATCGCCGATCCCATAAGCGCCGGAACTGTTCAGTTCCACGGTTTGCGACTCGATTGTGGTGTAGTTCGTGTTGGGAGCAGCGCCGGACACAACGACGACCATCGATCCATTCGAAAAAGCGACGGTGCCGCTGGTGAGTGGGTCCTGGGGCGAGGATTGGGTTGTCACTCCTGCGCCGTTTGTCGTGCTCTCGGGCAGGAGCGCGGCCATGTAGACCATCCCGCTGGGGAAGCCGCCGGGGTCCGAATTCGACGCCGGAAAACTGTCGGTGGAGTATTGGGAACTTTCGAGCGGGGCTGAGTTGCTGGAGGCATACAAATTGAAGTCGCCAGCCCAATTGCCCGGGTTGGGAAACAGCGTAGTCGTGGTGCCGTTTCCTTTGGCGTCGGTGGTAACCGAGGCTGCGTTGAGGCAACGGGGTGCGTCGTTTTTGCCGTTATATTCCACGAACGCGGGGCAGAAATCCGAGCTGTAAGTCATGTTTGCCGCTGCGCCGGTGAGCTGGATGGTGACGTTCCCGCTGGTATCGATTGAGACTTGGCCACCGACGTTCCCGTTGTAGTTATAAAGCGAGGCTTGATATTGCGGGACGGGAGAGGCGGCCATGGTGGTGAACGTGGAAGTAAACGAGCTTGCCATGACGGATCCTGCGGAGCTGGTTACGCCCGTTACATTGACGGAGTAGGTGGTGCTGGTAGCCAGCGCTGCGGAGGGTGTAAAGGTTGCGGTATTCGAAGTTGTGTTGTATGTTAGTGCGCCCGCGACCGCGGTGTTATTCCCACTGGTGAGTTTGATATCGGTGGTATTTACCGTTGCTGTGTCGGCGGAGCCGGAAAATGTAATCAGGATGGGCGCGGTGGTACCCACCTGGGTTGCACCGGACGGAGGCGAAGAGGATGCGACGGAGAACTTGCCGGACGGGCTGGTCGTTAAAGGAGCGGTGCTGCTGCCCGATCAGCCAGTTATAAGGGTGACAAGAATACTTAGCGAACTTACGCCAAAACTGAAGGAATTCATTTTGTGATTCATGGGTTGTGCCACCGCTTGGTAACAATACCTGCAGACGGGGGATGGTGCGATCTAATTCCTCAGACTCCATCAACCCCCGCCATTCATTCAGTGGCCGATCCTTCCAGCCGGTATCTATGATGCCGGCACTGTGAAGCCGGCTACGTATCCAGCGCCGCTATTGACATTATTGGTATCGACTGTGAAGATATCGCCCGCAGTGCCATCCTGGAGCACGGTAAATGTCACATCGCCGCTGGAATCGGTTGTGAAGGCGCTTTGATTCGAGCTAGTGTAAAGCAGATAAGAGGAGGAACCGCCGAGAACGCCATCTTCGCCGCTGGTGTAGATGGTGTCGGGCGAAGCGCCGGTCAGCGTAAATAGCAGTGACTGGCTCGACGAAGTGTACGTGACGCTGCCGCTGGTCAGCGGGCCTTGAGTCCCGGTTGCTCCATCGCCCTTACCATTGACGGTGGTATCAGACTGCAGCGCCGCCATGTAAACCTGGGTGACTCCATTTGCATCGGATGTGGGGACCAGGCCAGTTTCGTACTCTGTGGTGGTGCCGGAAACTAGTTGGAACTCGCCGGCCCAACTGCCAGCCTGAGGAAACTGCGTCGTAGCGGTTGCGCTTCCGCTGGCGGTGGAGGCCACGTTGCCCAACGCTATGCAGGCGTAAGGCTTCGCAGTATAGATGAGATAGGACGGGCAGAACTGCGCGGCATAGGTCGTGGTGGCGGGAGCACCGGTGAGTTGAATGGTGACCAGACCGGCGGTATTCACGGAAACCTGGCCGCTGCCGCCACTTGCCTGCTCTGGAAACAGCGTGCCCTGGTATTGCGCCGTTGGTGGGGGGGCTGTTGCTGCCGCAGTGGTGAAGGTGGTTGTGATCGCGCTTGTCATGGCGGTCCCGCTGGAGCTTGTTACATTGCTCACAGTCAAGGTGTATGTGGTGCCCGCGGTTAAAGCGGCCGTTGGCGTCAAAGTGGCGACGTACGTTGTTGCGTTGTATGTTACCGCGCCCGCGACGGCGCTGTTCTTTCCATTTGTAAGTGCGATGTTGGTGGCATTCACCGTGGTTGCGGTGGCGGGGCCGGAGAATGTAACCAGGATGGCTGCGGTGGTCGACACAGAAGTGGCCCCGGTTGCCGGCGAGGAGGATGCCACAGAGAATGTGGCGGCAGGCGTGGTAGTTACTGGAGCGGACTTACTGCCCGACGAACAGCCGGTTATAAGTGCGACAAGAAAAGTTAGCGAAGTTAAGGCAAAGTTGAAGGAAATCGATTTGTGCCGCATGAGAATGCCACCACCTGCGACATTACGATGACGCGGGGGCCGAGAAAGATGTATAAAGATCCGCGACGCGGGGGGCGCGGCGCTGGGCTTCGAGATAGATAAGTCGCGCGGTTTGAGGAGGATATCTCCTTAAGAATAAGTATTGTTGGAACGTCCCAACTCTTAGTTATGAATGGGGACGCTCAACTTAGCATTTCTGTGCGACTTAGTATTTCTGCACGGAGGGATCGATTTCATCGGACCAGGCGAGGATACCGCCGGCTAGATTGGCGACGCTGTTGTAGCCGGCCTGCTTGAGGAGCTCGGCGATGCGCTGTGAGCGTGCGCCGGAACGGCACTGAACGATGATTTCGCGATCGCGGGGAATCTGGGCGAGGCGGTTGGGCACATCGTTCTGGGGGATCAGCGTTCCGCCGATTTGCGCGATCTGGTACTCGTAGGGTTCGCGAACGTCGAGGAGGAATATGTCCTCGCCGGCGTCACGGCGGGCCTTCAGTTCCTTGACGCTGATTTGCGGGATTCCATTCTTCACGTTCTTCTCCTGGGTAGTCTCCGGCACAATGCCGCAGAAATGCTGGTAGTCAATGAGCTGAGTCACCGTGGGATTCTCGCCGCAGACGGGGCACTCGGGATTCTTGCGCAGCTTGAGTTCGCGGAAGCGCATGTTGAGCGCATCGACGAGAAGCAGGCGGCCGATGAGGGGTTCGCCTTTGCCGAGAATGAGCTTGATGACCTCTGTGGCCTGAATAACGCCGACGAGGCCGGGCAGAATGCCAAGCACTCCGCCTTCAGCGCAGCTTGGAACGAGGCCGGGCGGCGGCGGTTCGGGATAGAGGCAGCGGTAGCAGGGGCCCGTTTCGGTGGCGAATACGCTGGCCTGGCCCTCGAAGCGGAAGATGGATCCGTAGGCGTTGGGCTTGCCGAGCAGCACACAGGCGTCATTGACCAGGTAGCGGGTGGGAAAGTTGTCCGTGCCGTCGGCGACGATGTCGTAATCCTTGATGATGTCCAGGGCGTTGGCGCTCGAGAGCATGCAGTCGTGCTTGACGATGTTGATCGAGGGGTTCAGGGCCTTGAGCTTTTCTTCGGCGGAATCGAGTTTCTTGCGGCCAATGTCCTTGGTAGAGTGGATGATCTGGCGCTGCAGGTTGCTGGAATCGACGACGTCGAAGTCGACCAGGCCGAGGGTGCCGACGCCGGCCGCGGTGAGGTACAAGGCGAGGGGAGAACCGAGTCCGCCGGTGCCCACGCAGAGGACGCGCGCGGCTTTCAGTTTCTGCTGACCCTCCATGCCAACTTCAGGCAGGATGAGGTGGCGGGAGTAGCGGGAGAGATCGTCGGAGGTGAGCTCGGGGAGTGCGGCGGGTTCGGTGATGGTCGGCATGTGTTTTCCAGTTGTGAGTTGTCAGTGATCAGTTGTCAGTTCGTGAATGCCGCAGCCTGCAATTCGCTTGAGGCACAATCCCCGTGGGGCTAACACCCACCGGCGATGGAGGGGATGATCGAAAGCGTGTCGGCAGCGGTGACGGCTGTGGCCTCTTTGGCGGGGAGGTAGCGGACATCCTCGTCGTTTAAATACAGGTTAACAAAGGCGCGCAGTTTGCCTTCGCCGGTGAACAGGTGCTTGCGCAGGTCGGGATGGGCCTGGGTGAGCGAATCCAGCGCGTCCGCGATGGTGGCCGCTTCCACTTCGACGGCATCTTTGCCGGCTGCGAAGGGACGCAATGGCGTGGGGATGAAGATAGTCATGCGCTCTTAATTCCTCGCTGCATTTCTAGTAGATTCAACTGCGGCGGCATTCGAATCAAATTCGATTCCGGACCGCTCAATTCTGCTGGGTGGCTTACTCGTTCATCTCAATCGTATCCTGTTCGAAGGCTTTGTCTTCCTCGCTGAGGCCGGCGAGGCGGAAGGAGTTGGTGAGCGCGGCTTTGCCTTGCGCGACGGCGGTGATGACATAGCAGCAGCCAAGCCAATGGGCTTCCGCGAGGTCGGTAGACGACCATTGGGCGGGGTGGTCGGGGTGGGAGTGGTAGAAGCCGGCGATGCCCAGACCCTGGCGGCGTGCATCGCGCTCAATCTTCACCAGTTCGAGCGGGGAGATGTGGTATCGGTTGTGGGCGGAGTCGGTGCGGGTGTTGCCGGCGCGGACGGCGGCGACCACATTCCAACCGTCCGGGATGGCGGTGCCGAGCAGCGCTCCGCAGCACTCGTAGGGGTAGGTTTCCTCGCCGTGGGCGCGGATTTCGCGGTAAACGGCGGGGGTTAAATGGAGTATGCCCATCCGCTGTCCTCCTCCCAAAAGCGTTCGGAAAGGTATTTGTCGGCCGAGTCGGGCAGCACAGTCACGATAACGGCCTCGCGTCCGGCCGCGATTTCTTCCTCCGCAATCTTCAGGCAGGCGACCACGGCGGCGGCGGCGGAGATGCCGACGAGGAGGCCTTCCTCGCGGGCAAGGCGTTTGGCCATGTCGTGAGCTGCCTCGGTCTCCACTTCGAGTTCGCGGTCGGCGAGGTGGGGATTGTAGATGGCGGGAACAATGGAAGTCGCCATGTACTTGAGGCCTTCGAGGCCGTGGAAAGGGGAATCGGGCTGAAAGCTGATGGCCTGAATGGCTGGATTGAACTCTTTGAGACGGCGGGTTGTGCCCATGAAGGTGCCGGAAGTGCCGAGGCCGGCGATAAAGTGGGTGATCTGGCCTGCGGCCTGTTCCCAGATTTCCGGGCCGGTGGTTCGGTAGTGGGCGAGCCAGTTGGCGTCGTTGGAGTATTGGTCGGCGTAGAAAAAGCGGCCGGGATCGTTGCCCGCCAGTTCGCGGGCGCGGCGGATGGCACCGTCGGAGCCCTGATCGGGATCGGTCCAGTCCATGTTTGCGCCGTAAGCGCGGAGAATGCGCTTTCTTTCCGGGGAGACGTTGGCGGGCATGGCGAGATGGACCGGGAATCCCAAGGCAGCACCGAGCATGGCAAAGGCAATCCCGGTATTGCCGCTGGAGGCGTCGAGAAGGGTTTTGCCGGGATGGAGCAGGCCGCGGTTGCGGGCGTCCTTCACCATAGAGGCGGCCGCGCGGTCCTTGACGCTACCGCCGGGGTTGGCCCACTCCGCCTTGCCCAGGAGCGTGATTCCCTTGAAGTGGCGGACAGGACCGTCAAGGCGGATAAGCGGCGTGGCGCCGATGCGTTCGGGAAGAGAGGAGCCGAGCGATGATCCCGAAGCGGGAAATGCGTTGCCAGTCTTCATGAGAAATTGCGGCCTGCGTTCCGGATATGCGAGATTGGGTATGCGACGTAATTGTTGAACGGAATTGCCGTACCCCTCTATTTCAACATCCTCGCAGACTGGAAAGCGAATATGGCTCGAAAATCCCGCAATCCGAATTTTGATCAGGCATTGGAAATCCTCCGCACGCATGGTTTTGATGTTCAACCCTACCCAGCGATTGCGGGCGGGATGCTGGTGAGCAAGCACGGCGCGGGGGCGGTATTGATTTCGGCGCAGCCCTTGAAGCCGGTGGAGGGCAATGGGGCGGTGGCGTTTGCAGAGCGTCCGGGAGCGTTGGTAGGTGGAGAAGTGGCGCGGTTATTGGACCGGGGCTACCAGAAATTCATTAAGACTTCTCAATTTGAATTGCCCGCGTCGGCCCTGCAATTGCAAGCAATTCACCTGTTCAGTGAGGAACTGAGTCAGTTGACAGGGGAAATCAGTCTCTACAACGAGTCGTTGGGAACCACCAGCGACTTGTATCAATACGATCGACTGAAGGGCCGTGAACAGGTGCGGCCTGCGCTTCAGCGGCCTTGGGATCCGGCTTCAGGGCACTAAGTGGCGCTGGCTGTTGGGGAGCCAGCCATGGAAGCGGAAGAGAGAGCCGAGGGCGGAGCAGGGCGGAGGCCGGAGCGCCGCGACCACCCTCGGTATCCGGTGGATGAGGCCGCGACACTACTGCTGCTGAGTCAGGGGTCGTGCATTGCGGGGCGGATGGTTGAACTGAGCGTGGAGGGGTGCCGGTTGCGCACGCCCGCTCACTTTTCTGCAGGTATCGGGACCCGTGTTGAGATAGCCTTTCGCATCCATGGACTCGCTTTCCGGTTCGGCGGGATTGTGGATTGGACGCTGGACAGCCATTTGTTTGGGGTGCGTTTTGTTGATGTGCCGTCGCGCTGCCACGTGGAATTATGCGATGTGCTTTTGGAGGCGGAAGCCGACATGGCAGCATTAGCCGCGAAAGAGGCGGCGAAATCATTTCGAGTGCAACCGCTCAACGAGCGTTCCTGCGAAGACGAAAAACGCGGCCCGCAACAAGCTGAGCCGGGAAAAGCCCAGCACCTTGCTGCCTGGGCGCGCTCCGGAAGACCGACGCAGGCAGTCGCTGACACCCAGATGAATTCCGAGCGGCAAACTCAATCTGACAGTCAACCTGAGCCGATATCCAGGTTTCCCGGCTTGCAGGCAGTGGCAAGTCATGCGGGGGCAAGTCATGCCGGGCGCGATCGCCGGGCGCAGTCGCGCATGACGGTCGACACCTCAGCCGATATTCTTCTCATCAACATTGGCTGTCATTTAGCGGGGCGGATTCAGGATCTGAGCGTGGGTGGCTGTCGGATTCATACCGACGAGCGGTTTCCGGTGGGAATCTACACGCGGGTGGAGACGGAGTTTCGCCTGGAAGGATTGCCTTTCCGGCTCAGCGGGGTGATTCAGGCGGTGCACGATCAGCACCGGCAACTTGTGGGGATTCGGTTCCTTGATATGAGCAGCCGCAAGCGGGAGCAGGTGGAGCAGTTGATCAAGGAGATTGAAGAGGCGCGGAAGCACCAAAGCGAGTTGGAGGCGGGGAACTGCGAAGAAACAGGCGGATAGGCTATAGGGGGCATAGCCTATCCGCGGGAACTCAACATCAGATGCCCCGTCGCCCGCTGATCAGGTTGATAATGAGCACAACGACTGCAATCACGAGCAGTATGTGGATGAATCCTCCGGCGACGTGGAAGGAAAAACCAAGAAGCCAGAGAACGACAAGAATTACAAAGATTGTCCAAAGCATAGCGATCTCCCGAGGGCGAGAGTGCGCGGAAACCAGGGAGGTTTCCGCGCACTTTCGCGGTATTGCCTATTGGTGGTTAGTTGGAAGCAACTGCCTGACCCTTGGCGTCCCTTACAGCTTCGATGAACCTGTGAGCCGACTCTGGAATGGCGACTTCGCCCTTCAGAATTCTGCGGGTTGAGGCGTCATGCCCGTAGATGGCTTCAGTTGCGTCCGCATCGCCGCGGATCGACGACCCTGCCAGCGAGATGCCGGCAAAGAGGCCCTTGGCGCGGGAGTAGGTGAGGACTTCGGTGCTCAGGTCCCAGGAAGTATCTGCAGAGGCGTGGCGGCCAACGGGGCCCGCGGCGACGGAAGCATCAGCTCCGAGCTGAAAATGGCTGGAAAGCAACCGTTCCATCCCCTTGTCGTTCTGGATGATCATGACGAGGTCGACGCCTTCGACGCCGATCTGCAAGCCCCAGCTGGCGCCCGTAATGTCAAAGAACGCGGGTGCGCTCCAGCCTTCGGCGGTGCGGCAGGTGGCGACGCCCTTGCCATTGTCGGCGCCGAATACAAAGCCGGCCTTGAGCATGTGGGGAACCACTGCGATGCACTTTGCGTGCTCCAATACTTCTTGGGGAATGCCCCTATCGGGCGCGGACATGACTTCGTGGAGAACCGCGCCTGCTTTATCCAGACGTTCCTCGACGTTCTCGCGGGTGTTAGCCCAGGCTGTGCTTGTCAACCCAACGATTGCCACCAATGTCAAAAGTTTCTTCATGCAACTCACCTTTTTCTACCCGGCGCGGCGTCGCTTGCTTTACGCGCAATAGGAGGCGCACGAGGTAACTTAAACGTAGCCGGACTGCGAGATGGAGTCTGGTCAATTGGGACCAGAGTTCAGGGGAAGCGCCTTCGCATTCCATCGCGAATGCTGAACCAGGCTGCGCATGACGGCGGCGTGGGGTAACGGGCACGACGATTGTCCGCTGATGGGAGAGCGTGCAGAGCCTTTGCGATCAAGACGATTGTTATCCTCAATAGAATCAGGTATAGTACTGTCAATCGCTGACATAAGCGGACGCCGAAGTATAGGACCGCGCTGCCCAGATATTTCGGCGAGAGTGGTCAGAATTGATCAGTTTCCGGGACTCCCCGATGCTATGCCGTGTCAGCATGCGGGTTTGAGTGTCCCAGGCTCCCAGTCGATTGGGAGGAGCGCGGCGGGGCGCGATTCTCATTTAGAACGACTTGTGCGTTTGGCAGGCGGCGCCGAATCCCGCTATCCGCATCGGCTGTTTCCGCACATTTGGTAATCCAGGGTCGCGGGTTCGGGGAAAGGCTATTCCGATGGTCGAGATGCGCAAGCCGGATTTCGATGCAGCAACGTTCCTGATGAGCGCCGGACTGGGCCGGAGAATTGTTCAGCTGGCGCCCAAGATGGCATTTTTTTCCCAGGGGGATCTGGCTGATTCGGTTTTCTATCTACAAAAGGGCCGTGCCAAAATCACTGTTGTTTCAGCCGCCGGCAAAGAGGCCACGATCACAATTGTCGCGGCGGGAGAGTTTGTGGGAGAGGGAGCGCTTGCGGCCATTGCCAGCCGCCGTTTGTCGACCGCAACAGCCATCACGGCATGCTCTGCGCTGAAAATAGGCCGGGAGGAGATGATCCGCGTCATGCATGAGGAGCACAGCTTCTCTGACGTGTTCCTGAAGTTTCTTCTTGAGCGCAGCATGCGCATCCAGGCCGACCTGGTGGATCAGCTGTTCAACTCGAGCGAGAAGCGGCTGGCGAGGATCCTGCTGCTGATGGCGGAATTCGGCAAACCCGGCGAGCCGGAACAATACATTCCGAAGATTTCGCAAGAGACTCTGGCAGAGATGATTGGAACCACGCGCTCCCGGGTCAGCTTTTTCATGAACCGTTTCCGCAAACTGGGTTTTATCGAGTACAACGGTCGCATTACGGTCCACAAGTCGCTGCTGAACGTGGTTTTGCACGATCATCTGCCGGATAACAGCGCGTAAGGTCCCCCCATCGGCAACATCCCAGCCAGATAGAATATCCCCCCGAACGAACCGCGCGGAGTGCAGCGGAAATTCCTGTTCAAGTTTGACCAGCCTTGCGGCTCGGTTCTTGGCAAACTCAGACCATCCCACTCATAGCTGGGTTGAGGTTTGGCATGTCCGATTCGAAAGCACGAATACTAATCGTTGAC
>Ga0182012_10003982_pt1 | contig 15575 bp, 13 predicted proteins | sample 612S2SmetaG_FD_120486 | JGI IMG/M metagenome (GOLD analysis project Ga0182012, IMG submission 120486) | Permafrost microbial communities from Stordalen Mire, Sweden - 612S2S metaG | ecosystem: Environmental > Terrestrial > Soil > Wetlands > Permafrost | place: Sweden: Stordalen | collected...
CACGTAAACCGCGATCAGCACCGCCGTCATCGCAATGATCGGGTTTGCCAGGTCGCGCGCCGCGCGCATCGCCGCATCCCGCGGTCGCATGCCCTCTTCCAGATGCCGGTTGACGCTCTCCACCACGATGATCGCATCGTCCACCACCAGCCCGATGGCCAGCACCAGCGCCAGCAGGCTCAGCAGGTTAATCGAGAACCCCAGCACCAGCATCACCGCAAACGTGCCGATCAGAGACAGCGGAATCGTAATCACAGGAATGACGACCGACCGCGGCGACCCCAGGAACGCGAACACCACCAGCGTTACGATCAGCACGGTTTCCGCCAGCGAGCGCTCCACCTCGGTGATCGAGCTGTTCACGAACACCGTGGAATCATAGATCACGTCGCCCGAAAGTCCCGCCGGAAGCTGTTGCTGGATCGACGGCAGCACTGCCTTCACGCCGTCGATCACCGCCAGCAGACTCGCCGAGGGCACCGTCTGGATGCCGATATAGACACCCTTCTTGCCGTTGTACTCGACGCTCGACTCGTAATCGTCCGATCCCAGAACCACTTTGGCCACATCGCCCAGCCGGATGATGCCGCCATCGACCTGCCTGATCACCAGGGCCCGGAACTGCTGCGCGGAATGCAGTGTCGTGGACGCAGTCAGGTTGAACTGCACCATCTGGCCCTTGGTGGTGCCGATCCCGGCTACCACGTTGTTGGCAGCCAGCGCCGTGTTCACATCCGCCGCCGTCAGCCCGTACGCGGCCAGCTTCGCCGGGTCGAGCCAGGCGCGCAGCGCAAAATTCTGCTGACCCAGCAGCTCCGCCGTCTGCACGCCGGGCACCGATTGCAGCCGCGGCTGCACGTTGCGCACCAGATAATCGGTGACCTGGTTCGGGCCCAGTTCGTCACTGGCAAAGCCGATGATCATCGCGTCCAGCGACTGCCCGATCGCCACCGACAGCACCGGCTGCTGCACGCCCGACGGCAACTGGTTCAGCACCGAGTTGATCTTCGCGGTGATTTCGGTAATCGCCTTGTCCGGATCGAAGTTCAGCACCAGGTTGGCAACGATCGTGCTGGTGCCGGACCGGCTGTTCGACGACATGTAGTCGATGCCGTTGGCCTGCGCGATCACATTCTCCAGCGGCGTGGTGACGAAACCGGCCACCGTTTCCGGATCGGCGCCGTAATACACCGTGGTGATCGTCACCACCGCATTCTCGGTCTTCGGATACTCCAGGATCGGCAGCGCATAGAACGCCTTCAGCCCGACCACCAGCAGCATCAGACTGATCACGCAGGCCAGCACCGGCCGGCGGATGAAGATATCGGTGAATTTCATCGGATCACTGATCCTGCACCACGGGGGCGGGGTTGTCGGTCGGTTGCACCGCGTTGTCGATTTTCACCTCCGATCCGTTGTGCAGCTTCAATTGCCCCGCCGTAACGACAGTGTCGTCGGCAGTGATCCCCTTCAGGATGCTCACCTGATCACCGCGCGATGCGCCGGTCGTCACGAATTGCTGCCGGACCACCTGCTGCCCGTTCTCCGCGTGCAGCACATAGACCAGCGATCCATATGGATTGAACGCCACGGCCGCCAGTGGAATGGTGACCAGCGGACGCGCCGAACCGGTCGCGACGGAAACGCCCAGATACATCCCCGGCAACAGCTTGCCATCCGCGTTGGCAACAGTCGCCCGCACCTGCAGCATCCGGCTGGTCGGATCGACCTTGGAATTCAGCGCCATGATCGTCCCTTCGAACGTCCGCCCCGGATAAGCGTCGGCGGTCACCTCCAGCTTCTGCCCGACCGCGATTTCTCCCAGCGCCTGCTGCGGCAGATAGAAATCGACGAACATCGGATCGAGTTGCTGCAACGTCACGATCGTGGTCCCCGGCGCGAGATACTGGCCCACATCGACCTGCCGCACCCCCAGCCGCCCGGCGAATGGCGCGCGCACCACTTTCTCCGCCATCACTGCCTGCTGTGCCGCGACCTGCGCCCGCGCTTCCTTCAGATTTGCCGCATCGCTGTCCACCGTCGCCTGCGCCACGCCGTGCGCCGCCAACTGACGTTGATCGCGTTGCAGGGTGATCGCCGCCAGATCGGCGCTCGATTGCAACTGCGCCAGCTTGGCGTCGTCATCATTCGGCCGCAGCCGCAGCAGCACCGCCCCGGCCGGCACGTCCTGCCCCGAAACAAAATTGATCAGGTCGACCACCCCGCCGATCTCCGCCGCCAGATCGGCGCCGTTCGACGCCCTGGCCGATCCCACGGCCGACTGGTTCGGCTGCCATGGCTGCATCGAGGCCTTGGCCGTCGCCACCACCGGCAACTGCGAGCGGATCGTGGTCACCACGTGCTTCAGAATACCGGCCTTGAACTGCTGGAACCAGATCAGGCCCGCCGCCAGCAGGCCCACCAGCAACAGCATCACCAGCATCCGCAGCCACAGACGGGGGCGGCGCTGCGTCGTGGTGCGCGGCAGGACGGTCGTGTCGTTCATGGAAATACCCCACAGCACCTGGCGACTTTCGCGTCCACGTCGGTCCGGTTCCACCAGCCGCCGCCCAGCGCCTGGAACAGCGCGACGGTGTCGGTGAACCGCGCGGCCCGCGCAGTGATCAGACTCAACCGTGCTGAGAAATCCGACTGTTCGGCCGTCAGCACATTCAGATAGGTCCCGGCTCCCGCGGCGTATTGCGACCGCGCCACCGCCAGGCTGGCCGCCGCCGTCTTCTGCGCCTCCAAAGCGGCCTGTAGCGTCTCGGCATCCCGCTCGATCGCCACCAGCGCATTCGCCACGTTCTGGAACGCCGTGTTCACCGTGCTGCTGTATTGCGCCGCCGCCACGTCCAGCGCCGCCTGCGCCGCGCGCCGCCGCGCCGACAACGTGCCGCCCTCGAAAATCGGCTGTGTCAGACTGCTGGCGATCGTCCAGACGATCCCCGCCGGGGTGAACACGTTCGCCAGATTGTTGCCTTCCCGGCCGTAGCTGCCGGTCAACGAGATCTGCGGCAGCATGTTCGCCGTCGCCACCCCGACCGCCGCGGTGGCCGAGTGCAGCAGCGCCCCGTACGCTCTGATATCCGGCCGCTGCTCCACCAGTTTCGACGGCAACGAAACCGGCAATTCGACCGGCAGCGCCAGGCGGTCCAGATCGAGTGTCGGCGCCGAGTACAGGTCCGGATGCAAGCCCAGATAGACCGATAGCTGATTCCGTGTCTGCTGCAACTGCTTGCGCAGCCCCGGCAGCGTCGCGACCTGCGCATCCAGCAACGACTGCTGCTGCAGCACGTCCACCTCGCTGACCCCGCCCAGCGTGAAGCGCTGCCGGGTCATGTTCAGCGCGTCGGTATCGGTGCGGATGATGTCGCGCGTGGTGTCGATCTGCGCTTGCAATGACGCCTCGGTGATCGCCGCGGTCACCACATTGGCGGCGAGCGTCAGGTCGGTCGCCTCCAGTTCGAACCGCTGATACTCGGCTTGCGCATGCAGTTCTTCGATCTGCCGGCGGATGCCGCCGAACGCGTCCAAGGTGTAGGACACGTTCAGCGTGCCGGTATCCAGCGAATACGTCGTCGAGCCGCCGGGGACCCCAAACCCGGCCAGCGACTCGCGGTCCTTCTGCACCCCGACGCTGCCGGTCAGCGTCGGAAACAAGGCGCCCTGTTCGGCCCGCGCGGTCTCCTTCGCCTCCCGCAGCGTCGCCTGCGCTGCGGCAACATCGGGGTTGGCCTGCAGCGCCTGTGTCACCAAAGCGGTGATCTCCGGCGAACGGAACACCTCCCACCACGCGCCGGGGATATCCCGGTCCGGCACGAACGACTGCGCCGACCCGCCCGGCGTCGCCGCCGCAATGGTGCGATCGGGCAGGGCGGCCTCGGTAAACCGCAAGCTCTCAGGCGCAGCCGGCGCATGGAAATCCGGCCCCGCCGAACAACCGGCCAGGAGCGCAAAACCCAGAAGGGTTGCAGCGGAACGCATCAGTGAGACATATTCCTATACCAACGCGTCCAGTATGTCCTATGCTGGACCTACGAGTCCAGTATCGGAATCGAGAGGTAACCGCTCGTGGCACCTTCACTGCTCGCTCATCGCTCCGGTCGGCCCAAAGACAGCACCAAGCGTGAGGCCATTGTCACGGCTGCGCGTGGGTTGTTTGCCAGCCAGCCCTTCGATCTGGTCACGATGGAGGCCGTTGCTGCGCATGCTTGCGTGTCGAAGATGACCGTGTACAGCCACTTCCACGACAAGGAAACGCTGTTCGAAACCATCGTCGCCGCGACGTCGGATCAAATGATCGCGGCCCTGTCAGCCCCCGAACTGGACGACGATCTGCGGGATCGCCTGATTGCGGTGGGCGTCGCGTTCCTGGAGGTGATCCTTGGGTCCGACATCTGCAAAATGTCACACACGCTGCCGGGCGCCCTGCGCGCCAACCCGGTCCTGGCGGAGCGGTTCTACGCCGCCGGCCCCGGTCGTGTGCGTGCCGCCCTCGCATCCATCATCGCCGCCGCCGCGGCGCGCGGCGAGCTGAAAGTGGATAATGAGGACCACGCCGCCGACGACCTTGTCAGCCTGTGGGAAGGCAGCATGCCGGCCAGGATCGCTTTCGGCCTCGCCCCGCTCAGCACGCCGCCGGAAATCCGTCGCCGCGCGATCCGCGGCACCGATGTCTTCCTGCGCGCCTACCGGCCCTGACGAAAGGGCGCCCAGCCTACCCCGCCACGGCGCCGGCCGCTTTCCGCGTCGCTGTCACAGCCTCCCGTGCCGCCCGCGCCATCAGCCCGCTGTCATTGGCAATGGTGCACAATTGAAAACCCATCTGCATCATCCGCGCCGCGTATGCCGCCGACCCGTTGTGCAACCCGGCAAACTTGCCGTGCCGTTTGCACGACGCCAGAAGCTTGCCGTAGATCTCCAGGATGACCGGTTCCTCGCGATCCAGGATCGGAATCATCCCCAGCGACAGACCCATGTCCGATGGCCCGATATAGATCCCGCTGATGCCGGGAACGCTCAGGATCTCGTCGATATTGTCGATGCCGGCCTGCGTCTCGATCATCGGAATGATCAGGATTTCGGCATTCGCCGTCGACTGATAGCTGCTCGCCTCCCCATACATCGCCGCCCGGATCGGCCCGTTGCTGCGCTTGCCCATCGGCGGATACAGGGCAGCATCCGCCAGCGCCTTCGCCTCGGCGGCATTGTTCACCATCGGGCAGATGATGCCCATCGCGCCGCCGTCCAACGCCTTGCCGATGATCCCAGGCTCATTCCAAGGCACCCGCACCAACGGTGTCACCGGGTGCGCCTGCATCGCCTGGAAGCACTGCACCATGGACTGGTAATCCTGCACGCCGTGCTGCATGTCCACCGTGACGCTGTCCCAGCCGCACTGCGCCATCACCTCGGCCGAGAATCCCGACGGAATCGCCAGCCAGCCGTTGACGCTGGCCTTGCCGGCATCGATGCGTGCCTTGAGTTTGGTCGGCATGAATACGTTTCTCCCGTGATCGGTAACATCGGCACGCTAGGCGCGGGTCGGCACAGCGTCAACGCAGTGCCGACCGCCGTTAAACCATTTTGACATAGATCATGGACACCTCGCCGCGTGGCTCCTGGAATCCGCCGAACAACCCGAGGAGTACCGGCCAGGATGAACCGCAAGCAACGCAGTACGCTCCACGCTCTGTTCAACCACCCGGTCAGCAGCAACATCGATCCGCGCCTCGCCTACGCCATGCTCGAAGCGCTTGGGGCCGAGGTTACCCACGGCGGCCACGGCCATATCGTTGTCCGGCTGAACGGGCAGACCCATGGCTTCCACGATGCCCACCACGAATTTTCCAAAGACGAGGTCGTGACGCTGCGCAAATTTCTGGAAGCGGCCGGCATCGACCCGGTTCGCGACTTCCCGCTTGACGCAACCGCCGCCTGACGCAAATCCGGACATGGAATAGGACATGGCGAAACCACTCGCTCCGCCGGCTTCCAACGGCATCACGATCCCCGTCACCAACGACAACGCCTCGGTCCCGGACCCTGCGGTCGCGAACGCACCCGACCCGGCCTCCGCGGCGCACGCCATCGCTACGCTGAAGCACGATCCCGCCGCCATCAGGCGCCTGTTCGAATCCGGTGAGTATCCCTACAAGTCTTCGATGCGCACCGCGCCCTATGAGGCGCACATGCTCGAACTCCAGCGTGAACTGCTGAAGGCACAGCGCTGGGTCGAGAAAACCGGCCAGCGCATCGTCCTGCTGTTCGAGGGCCGCGACGCCGCCGGCAAGGGCGGCACCATCAAGCGCTTCACCGAACACATGAACCCGCGCACCGCCCGTGTCGTTGCATTACAGAAACCGACAGAACGCGAACGCACCGAATGGTACTTCCAGCGCTACATCGCGCACCTGCCCGCGGCCGGGGAAATCGTGATGTTCGACCGCTCCTGGTACAACCGCGCCGGAGTCGAACGGGTCATGGGCTTCTGCACCCCCAACGAATATCTGGAATTCATGCGCCAGTGCCCCGACCTCGAGCGGATGCTCGTCCGCTCCGGTATAACGCTGATGAAATTCTGGTTCTCGGTCAGCCGGGAGGAGCAGCGCCGCCGCTTCGCCGCCCGCGAAACCGATCCCTTGAAGCAATGGAAACTGTCGCCGATCGATCGCGCCTCGCTCGACAAATGGGATGACTACACCGAGGCGAAGGAGGCGATGTTCTTCTACACCGACACCGCCGACGCCCCCTGGACGATCGTCAAGTCCGACGACAAAAAGCGCGCCCGTCTCAACGCCATGCAGCATCTGCTGGCGCAGATCCCCTACGACGGCAAGGACCGCAGTCTCGTCACCGGCCCCGACCCGCTGATCGTCGGCGAAAGCGCCCACGTGATCGGAATGGACCTGCACATCATCGACAAGACGGTTCACCCCGCACTGAAGCGAGGCCGCGAGGCGAACCTGACCTGATCGCTTCTGTTACAGCAGTCCGTACTGTACCCTCTCGCGCTTGGCGAGCAGCGGCAGCGCTTGCCCCAGAATCAGCGTTCGAAAATGCGACGTCTGCTGATGCGCCTCGAATGCCGCTGTGTCGGTGAATACTTCGTAGAACAGAAACTGCGCCGGATTGGTGACGGACTGATGCACCATGAGCAACGCGAGCCCCGGTTCCGTCCGCGCCAGCGGCGCGAAACGCGCAATGATGTCGGCAGCCGCCTCGATCTCGCCGTCACGCACCTGCCACGCGACCGTAAACGCGAGCCGGCTGTCAGACCGAACTGTTTGCATAAGGACCTCCTCATTGGGTTGGCTACGCGACACTATTCCCGCAGCGCTCGGCCCGCACCGCAGAACGCTTCGCACACGGCCGAAGCAATCGCCGGCGTCAGCCGTCGCAATCAGCGTTTGATCGCCGCGTTCGCGCCGGATACCGTCCCCCGATCGACCGCAATGGACACGATAAGCTATGGCAACCTCTGCACGCAGCCCGGCCAGGCCGTCATAGGATGGATCTGCATCTCAGCGGAAAAATCGCTCTCATCACCGGCCCCGCCAAGGGTATGGGCGCCGCCATCACCCTCGCCTTCGCCCGCGAGGGCTGTGACCTGATTCTCGCCGGCCGCGACACCAACGCCATCGCCCCCGTCGCCCAAACCGCCGAAGCCCTCGGCCGCCGCGTCCTCGTCATCCCGTGCGACCTCACTGACACCGCCCGCTGTCAAGGCATCGTGGACGAAGCCATCGCCGCCTTCGGCCGCATTGACATTCTCGTCAATGTCGCCGGCGGCGCCGGCCCGATGGGCAAAACCGGCTGGGAAACCACCCGCACCGAATTCGACGACATCGTCACCCTCAACATGACTGGCTGCTTCAACACCATGCGCGCTGTGCTGCCCCACATGATCGCGCGCCGTTCGGGACATATCGTCAACGTCGGCGGCACCTTCGGCATGCGAGGCCGTGCCGGCCGCATGGCCTATTCCGCCTCAAAATGGGGTCTCCGAGGCATCACCAAATCCATGGCGCTCGAAGCCGGTCCGTATGGCATCAACGTCAATCTCGTCGCCCCCGGGATGGTCGACGGCGACCGCTTCGGCACCAAGGTCGTCCCCACCGCCGCCGCCAAACGCGGCATCTCCGAAGAACAGGCCGTCGCCGAACACGCCCACGAATACGCCCTCCGGCGCATCACCACCGACGAGGACGTCGCCAACGCCTGCCTGTTCCTCGCCTCGCCCGTTTCCCGTCAGATCACCGGCGTGGACCTGCCGGTGGATGGCGGCTGGGCCGTGCTGTGAGTCGCGCCATGAAAACCGTAGACCTCTTCATCCACCTCGGCCGGTTGTTTCTTCGTGATTGGATCAGTTGGCCAGACCAGATGATACCCTGGGCGGTTCGTTCGTGGGCAGGGGTGTGGGCGCCGATGTCGGGTTACTGAATGGCGACGGATACGCTCGGCAGGAGTTCGGCTCTTTAAACAGCTCGTGCGTCAAAGTGAAAATCGCGATAATAGCTGTAACAATCGTGACAACCATGGTGACCGTTTCAAAACCGATCCCCCAGTTGCGGTCGGATTTGAAAATAGTGTTGAATTTCTGTGAGACACCGGCATGGTCCGGCGATAACACCCACCAGAGCATAATCACCCCAAATGCGACACATGAAAGGCCGTTTATTCGATACTCCGGAGGACATGGCCCGCCGTCAACGAGGGTCTTAAATCCAAGTAGAAGTGTTATGACTCCGCCGACCAAAGTTATTAGAATGGAACCATTCTTGCGGCCTTTTTTTTTCTCCGAGTCTTCCGCCAACATTGCCTCCTGCGTCGAGATCTTTGCAACGACTCGCAGCAATCACGCTGCCTAGTGTAAAGACTTTACTGCCGCCAGCCGTGCAATAACAAGACCTTTGTTTCGGCACACCGGCGCGCGATTGATAAAATGCGACCGCGACGACGTTCTCGTCAACGTCGTCGCCGGAGCGGCAGGCGCCAATCTCGTTCTCCTAGCCCAACGCCGACTCTCGCTGGGATCGTCCGCCATAACTTGCTCGGATTGTCCAGAATGCGCCAGCCGGCAACAGCCGACGTCCGGCGTTGGTAGAATGGCGGCAATCTCCATGATCGACTGCCACAGCCGGCCCGCGTCGATCGCCGAAGTTATGCCGCCGCCGCGTCCTTCATCACCCCGGCCAGAACCCCGTAAGCCTCGGTCCACGCTGCCTCCACCGCCGGCGTGAACGCCTCGCCCAGCCCTTGTCCCAGCGTCCACAGCAGCGCCGCGCCCACCGTGTCATAGCTCGACAGCGGGACCCCGTACCCCGCATGCCGCCGCCCCAGGTCCTGCACCGCCGGCACGATCGTCTCCAGTCTGTCCAGATTGGCCACCGCCGTCCCGATCATCGCCATCAATTTCCGCCCTTGCTCCGCCATGTCGCCCTTGAACAGCGGTTTCAGCGAAGGATCGAGCACGAACAGCCGGTCGTAGAACAGCGCCGCCGCCTGCGACGCGATCGGCACGACAGCAGCAAATGACTCGCGCACCAGCGTCTGATTCTCAGGTGTCATCTGGGTTCCTCGCTGTTTTCGTCTGCTCGGTTGCGACGTGAATGCCGAACCGGCCCCTTCATAGCGGACCGGAAGCCCCCTATGCCACCGGGGTCCGCCTGATGACCGCCCCGCACGCCGCCAGCTTCGCCGCCATTCCGTCATAGCCGCGATCCAGATGATCCAGCCCGTCCAGCACCGTCTCTCCGTCCGCCCCTAGCCCGGCCAGAACCAGAGCCGCCGCCGCCCGCACATCCGTCGCCAGCACCCGCGCCCCGGTCAGGCGATCGACCCCGCGCACCCAGGCTGTCCGGCCATGCACGCGGATCGCCGCGCCCATCTTGCGCAACTCGTCGACGTGCCGGAACCGCTGCTCGAAGATCGTTTCTGTAATCGCGCTGGCGCCGGCCGCCGTCGCCAGCATCGCCATCGCCGGTGCCTGCAAGTCGGTTGCAAACCCGGGATAGGGCCGCGTCTGAATATCGACCCCCGTCAACCCCGCCGGAGACCGCCGCGCGATCACCCCATTCTCCACCGCCTCCAACGCAACGCCGGCGGCCGCCAGAATCGGCCCCGCTGCACCCAGCAATTCGCTCCGAACCCCCCGCATCGTCACTACACCATCCGTCACCGCCGCGGCACAGGCGATCGTGCCCATCTCGATCCGGTCCGGCATCACAGTATGGACCGCCCCGCCGAGCGTCCGGCCGCCCTCCACCTGCAGAACGTCGCTGCCAGTCCCCCGGATCGCCGCGCCCATCGCGCTCAGGCAGTCCGCCAGATCGGTGACTTCCGGCTCCCGCGCCGCATTGCGGATCACCGTCGTGCCTGTCGCCAGGACGGCCGCCAGCAGCAGGTTCTCCGTCGCGCCCACCGACGGCCCCGGCAACACGATCTCCGCTCCACGCAATCCGTTCGGCGCCGTCGCGTGGATCAACCCGCCCTGCACCTCCACCGTCGCGCCCATCGCGCGCAGGCCCGCCACGTGAAAGTCGATCCCGCGCAACCCGATCGCATCGCCGCCCGGCATCGGCAGGCAAGCCTCCCCACACCGCGCCAATAACGCACCCAGCAGCAGCACCGAGGCCCGCATCCGCGCCACCAGGCTCCGATCGATCTGCCGCGGATGCAGCCGGTCCGCGCACAGCGTCAGCGACAGCCCGCCGCGTCCGCTCGACCAGCTTAACCCAACACCAAGCCGCTGCAGCAGATTCGACAGCACCGCCACGTCCAGGCTGGCCGGCACGTTGTGCAATGTCACCATATGCGGGGTCAGCAGCGCCGACACCATCAGCGGCAGCACCGCGTTCTTCGCCCCACTGACGCCATAGGTGCCGATCAGTCGATGGCCGCCCTGGATCACCAGGCACGTCCCGGCGTCAGCCCGCCACCATGGCGACGCCCCAAGCAAAGCCGCATCAGATGGATGATTCATGATCCACTCGCCCCATTTCAGCGACGAGTCTAGCCATGTCGAACGCCGTGCCGCTACCACCCAAGACGCTGAAATCGTCAGGCCACCTGCGGCCGCTCCGGCTCGACCCATGCCGCCAACATCACCAGCCCGCCGGTGCCGATAGCCAAATACGCCGCCCCGCATGCCACCACGACCGGCGTGACCCCGAACAGCGTAATCGCCTGAGGAACCAGCAGCATGGCCACCAGGATACCGCCACTCGCCGCCGCCATGTGCACCCGCATGCCCGCCGCGATGTCGCTTCGGCGTAACCGCGTCTGCCGCAACACCGCCACCGGAATATCCTGCATCGGCCCGCCGATCGCACCAAGGAACGCCGCCGCCGCGAAGGCCGGCAGCACCAGGTTCGAGGGCAGCAGACTCCCCAGCGCCAACAGGACCATCGCCGCGCCGCCCAGCAGGTTTCCACCGAAGATCTGGAACTGCGGCCGGACCGGCGTCGGCCGGCTGCCGAACACGATCGTCGCCGCCAGGTTCGAACAGCCATAGGTCGAAATCACCAGGCCGTACCCGCTCAGGCCGACCCCGTGATGCGCCAGCATGAGCGGCACACACAGGAAATACACCGCGTACCAGGTGCCGTTGAGCACGCCCGTCGCCGCCAGAATAAACCGCAGCACCGGATGCGCCGCCAGTGCCTCGCAGCCGCGGACAATGCCCTGCCAGATCGAGCCCCGCGGCGGCGGTTCGGCGACACTGGCGGGGCGGTGCAGCCGGCCGATAACCCCCAGCGCCACCGCCGAAGCGAGGAAACTGAGCGCATCCAGCGTCAGGAAATGCACCAGCGGCAGCACACCCGCAAACAGCGCCACCAGCCCGGGACCCAGCAGCCGGGCGCTGCGGTCAGTGGCGTCCAGCAACCCGTTGGCGGCCGGTAGCAGATCGCGCTCAGTCACCAGCGACGGCAGTACCGTTTGCAGCGCCGGCCTGAACACCGCCTGACCCGCCGCCAGCACCACGATCGCCACCACCAGTTGCGTGGCACTCGGACCTGCGCTGACCAGCCAGGCCACGACGACCCCGATCAACACCGCCGCGCGGGCCAAATCGGCCCCGATCATGCCCCGTCGCTGGTCCCACCGGTCGGTCCAGCGCCCAACCCCCAGCACCGCGATCAGCGTCACCAGCGCCTGCAGCGCCGACAGATAGCCGGCATTCGAGCCGAACACCCCCACGGCGATCCAGGTCAGCGCAATGGCGTAGATCTGATCCCCCAGCGCCGACAGCGACAGGCCGCCCCATAGCAATGCGACCGGCGCGCTCCGCAGAGGATGGAAGATTCGAAGACGCTTGCCCATGTTGCGAATCATTCGCAACAAATGGCATGGATCGCGGCATCCGGCAACCCTCCGCACGCCGGACTTGCCACTACCCCGCCCCAGGTCCAATCCTGCGCCAAACGCCGACCCAGGAAACACCATGTCCATCGAGACCCTCATCGCCGCCGCCCGCGACATCCTCGGCGACCGCATCACCACCAACGCCGCCCTGCGCGACCACCACTCACACGGCCAGGACACCCAGCCACCGGTGCTTCCCGACGCCGTCGCCTTCATCGAAACCACCGACGAGGCCGCCCGTCTGATGGCGCTCTGCCACGCCGAACACGTCCCCGTCGTGCCCTGGGGCGCCGGCACCTCGCTCGAAGGCCACGTCACGCCGGTCCGCGGCGGCATCACCTTCGATCTCTCCCGCATGAACCGCATCCTCGATGTCAGCCAGCCCGACATGGACTGCCGCGTCGAGGCCGGCGTCACCCGCGACCAGCTCAACACCCATTTGCGCGACCTCGGTCTGTTTTTCCCGGTCGATCCCGGCACATCCGCCTGCACCATCGGCGGCATGTCAGCCACCCGCGCCTCCGGTACCAATGCGGTGCGCTACGGCACGATGCGCGACAACGTCATGGGCCTGACTGTCGTGATGCCCGACGGCCGCACGATCCGCACCGGCGGCCGCGTCCGCAAATCCGCCTCCGGCTACGACCTCACCCGCCTGTTCGTCGGCTCCGAGGGCACGCTTGGCATCATCACCGAAATTCAGCTTCGCCTGTTCGGAATCCCCGAGGCGGTCTCTTCCGCCACCTGCCAGTTCCCCACCCTGCGCGACGCGGTCGAAGCCGTTATCGCCATCCTGCAGCTCGGCATCCCCGTCGCCCGCATGGAACTGCTCGACGACGTGCAGATGGCCGCCTGCATCGCGTATTCCAAACTGGAAGGCCTCGACGCGCTTCCCTCGCTGTTTTTCGAGTTCCACGGCACCGAGGCCGGCGTCGCCGAACAGGCCAGCCAGGCCGAGGAGATCGCCCGCGACAACGCCGGTCTCGGCTTCGCCTGGGCCACCGACCCCGCCGTTCGCGCCAAACTCTGGCAAGCCCGCCATGACGCGCTGTGGGCCTGCCTCGCCTGGAAACCTGGCCACAAGGGCATCGCCACCGACGCCATCGTGCCGATCTCCCGCCTCAACGAGGCGATCCTCGGCGCCAAGGAGGATATTGCGGAATCCGGCCTCACCGCCCCGATCGTCGGCCATGTCGGTGACGGCAATTTCCACACCGTCATTATGGTCCCGCCGGAACCCGACGGCATGGCCCGCGCCTGGGAACTCGACAAGAAGATCGTCGCCCGAGCCTTGGCGTTGGGCGGCTCCTGTAGCGGCGAGCACGGCGTCGGTATCGGCAAGCGGGAATTCCTGGAACAGGAGCACGGCGCCGAAGCACTGACGGTGATGCGCGCCGTCAAGCAGGCCCTCGACCCGCGTGGCGTGATGAACCCCGGCAAGATCTTCCTGAACTGACGATTCCGGAAAGACCGGAAAAAGGACCCCGGCCATGCCATTCGACTTCACCGTATCGGATGTCATCCCCGCCAGCCCGGCGGAGATCTACGACGCCTGGCTCAGCAGCCAAGGCCACCAACAGATCACCGGCGGCCAACCCGCTCGGATGTCCGCAGAACCCGGCTCCGAGTTCACAGTCTGGGGCGACTACATCACCGGCCGCACTCTCCGGCTCGAACCCGCCCGTCTGATCGTGCAGTCCTGGCGAACCAAGAAGTTCACCCCCGCCGATCCCGATTCCCAGATCGAGGTTCTACTGGAGGCCCACGCCGAAGGCACGCGGATCAGCCTCCACCACACCAACGTTCCGGATGGCCACACCAGCTACCGCGACGGAGGTTGGCAAAACAATTACTTCAACCCAATGAAAGCGTATTTCTCGCGTCAGCGATAGCGCCGCGGATCGCTGACCCCCTAAGCAAACGCCCCCGCAGCAACCTTCCCAACCCCCAGCAGATCGATCCGCGTGTTGTCGGAGAACGTCAGTATCGTTCCGCCGTGCCCATCCGACTTGTCCGCACCAACCGCACTCGTTGCCGCCGTCGCTGCGAAACCCACAAGATGCAGGTCATCCAGCCCCAGCACGAACCCGCTGACGGTATCCAGCCCACCCGCCTGACCGTTCTGGACCTCGACCAGGCCGCCCGTCCCGCCCATCGTGATGCTGCTGTTGCCGCTGCCGACAATGAACGTGGTCTTGCCGGCGCCGGCCGTCAGGGTGTCCGCGCCTGACCCGGCCTGCAGCGTGATCGCCCCCGTGGCGGCTCCGCCCGACAACGTCTCCGTCCCCGCTCCGGCGATCAGCTTGTCGGCGCCCGATCCCGCGGCGGTCAGCACGTCGCCCGAGGCCGCGCCATAGAATGTCACCAGCCCGCTCCCGGCGGTCAGATGGCTGCCACCCGCCGACCCGGCATAATAAATGCCGCCGCCACTGCCCGCCTGCACCGTCACGCTGCCGCTGCCCGCGTTCAGCACGCTTGCACCGCTGCCGTTGATGAAACTCAGCGTCGCTGTCTGATCGTACAGCGTGTCGCCCCTGGCACCCGTGTCAGTCACCGAAGCCTTCGCCAGACCCGCATAGATCGTATCCCCGCCGCCCGAATAGACCGTAACCGAGGACGCCGCGACCGAGGACAGCGTGACCACGCTGCCGCCGGCGCCCGTCCGGATCGTCGTGCTGCCCAGGCTCGCGTTGATCGTGTCCGCGCCAAAACCGATCAGCGTTGAAACCCCGTCGCCGCCGGTCAGTTCGCTGCCGCCCGCGCTCAACCCGGTCAGCGTCACTGTCCCCGAACTGCCGTCTGCGTTGGCGTTCCTCAAACCGGCCCCGACCGTGACCGCCACGCCGTCAATCATCCCGGCCCCGCCGTTCAGGTTGATCGTCGTCGTGCCGGGCAGCGCGATCAGGTCGATCGTCGTCGATGTCCCCGGGGTCACCACATCCCGCGACGCGTTCGCCAGCGAGGCAAACTCGGGCGTATAAACCAGCGGCGTCTGTGCCGTCGCTTCATTGTCGCCAAGGAACGTCAGGCTCCAGGTGGCGATCGTTCCAACCGTCGAACCGCCAACGTCCTGAACCTGCAGCGTCCAGGTGCCGGCCGCATTCTCTCCCCAGAATGCATTACTGGTCATGACCATCCCGGACACATCCAGCCCGCCGGTCTGATCCTTGCCGCCCACCAAGCCAACCTGATTTATTAAAACTGAC
>Ga0182012_10003983_pt1 | contig 15575 bp, 19 predicted proteins | sample 612S2SmetaG_FD_120486 | JGI IMG/M metagenome (GOLD analysis project Ga0182012, IMG submission 120486) | Permafrost microbial communities from Stordalen Mire, Sweden - 612S2S metaG | ecosystem: Environmental > Terrestrial > Soil > Wetlands > Permafrost | place: Sweden: Stordalen | collected...
GAACTTGTCCCGATACGCCGTGCCACTGGCGTTCGCGCCGTCGAAGTCGCTGGCAATGGTGATCGTCTGACGTGAGGTGGGGAATCTGCCCAGGTTGAAATTGTGAGTCCGGCCCCTTGGGGCAAAGGAGACTCACGTGAAAAAGAGCCGCTTCAGCGAGGCACAGATCGTCGGGGTCCTCAAGGAGCTCGACGGCGGCACGCCGGCGACGGACCTGGCCCGAAAACACGGCGTTCACCCCAATACGATCCGCGGCTGGCGCGATAAGTACGCCGGGCTGCAAACCAGCGATCTGGTTCGGCTCAAGCAGCTCGAGCTGGAAAACGCGCAGATGCAGCGGATCATCGCCCGGCAGACCCTGGAACTCGACGCCGTGAAGGAGCTGATCTCAAAAAACGGCTGGGGCCCGCGCAGCGCCTCGAAGCGGTCATGACGCTGCAACAGAAGGGCCTTTCTCAGTTCCGCGCCTGTTTGCTCGTGGGACAGCCGCGCCGATCGCTCTCGTACAAGCGCAAGGCCAAACCGGCCGACGTTGCCCTCACGGAGTGCATCAACGCCCATGCGCAGCAGCGGATCCGCTTCGGCTGGCGCCGGCTTCTCATTCTGGCACGCCGTGAGCTGGCCGGCGTTGGCGAATATCGATTTCGGCGCCTGTACCGCGAGCTCGGCCTTCAGGTTCGGCCGCGAAAGAAGCGAAAGGTCCGCTACGTCAGGGGAAATACGATCTCGGCGGTCGCGCGGCCGAACGAGCGCTGGTCGATCGATTTCATGCACGATCGTATGGCCAATGGGAGAACGTTCCGGACCATGAACGTCGTCGACGACTTTACGAGCGAATGCTTGGCTTTGGAGGTCGGCTTCTCTTTTTGGGAGCCACGACGTCGCCCGCTGCTTAGAAGCCATCGCCTTCGAACGAGAACTTCCCCAAACGATCCGCTTTGACAACGGCCCCGAGTTCACGAGCAGAGCCATGCTCCAGTGGGGCGCCGACAAGTGCGTGGACCTGCACTTCATCGAGCCAGGCAAGCCGACCCAGAATGCAAAGATCGAGTCACTGAACGGGAGGATACGCGACGAGCTGCTGAATGCGCATAACTTTTCAACGTTGGCCGATGCGCGCAGCCTCGCCGAGGCCTGGCGGAAGGACTACAACGAAGTGCGGCCGCACTCGTCGCTCGGAAACCTCACACCGCGGGAATTCGCGAACAAGTGCTAAAATGACACCTCCTCACAGTTCCTGCTTGGGCAAAAAGCCACCTCACGTCAATTTGTCGAGGGCCTCATAGCCCACGACCCACTGAGTAGCGCAAGCGCCGGGTTGCATCCAGTGCGCCTAACGCGCCGCGGAGTTGATTTCCTGAAGACGCACTCTGCCGACTATTCCTGGCGGGACACATCGGCTGCCGAGCTGTTACATGCGGTCATCAAGGACGACGCGTTTCTTGAGCTGCGACGTGGCCGGCGCCACTACGCGGACGCAGTTTTCAAGGCGTTCCGCGAGGTCGAGATGGCCGTCCGCGAAGCCGGCGGGTACTCGGACAGCGACATCGGCGTACCGCTTATGCGTAAAGCCTTCGGACGCGATGGTCAGCTTACGGACCGCGAACAGGAGCCAGCCGAGCAAGAGGCGATCGCGCACCTCTTCGCCGGCGCCATTGGCCTATTCAAGAATCCCGGCTCTCACAGAAACGTTGGACCGCTCACGGCGGGCTCCGCATTGCGAGCACTGATCATTGCGAGCGAGTTGCTATCGCTCGTGGACGACGCTCGCCCAGGCTGACGTAACCGCACCGGCACGAAGCGGATTGAGGTCGCGATTCGGGACGCGATGGAGAATGAGGCGCCAGGAGCGATCGCGTTCTAGATCAACGGACCGGCCTCTTCCGCGACGACTCGGTCGAGGCGCTGCAGATCATAGGGCCGTAGCCACAGTCGGCTGCAGGCTCTGCGTGTATCCCCAGCCAGATGCGGCGAGCGTCCAGCTCTGCTGCCTCGGTCTAAGGCTTCGTCGTTGCCTTCTGCCGTGTCCAACCCCAGCAGGGATCCGGATCTGGAATAGACGTCTCCGTGTTATCCATTGGGAAGTAGTAGATATTGCCGCACATGCCTTGGACAAGGTCGCGAAATGACCCGTTACCCCACAATGCTTGCGGATCGTTGCCGACACCGTCATATACGACGAGTGTGTGTTCCGGCTCGATGAATGCGAAGCGGAGGTAGCGGCGGCGGCCTGGAGGTGCCACCCGCTCGATGTCTTTGATTTTTCTCAAGTCGCCACGGGAAACGGGTGGTACGCCGGCTTTGCCGATTGCCGAGATGAGCCAATCTAGTCTTGTCGTGGTGGGGCCGGGCGAAAACGCCATCCCTTTGAATGTATGATCGTAGGTTCCGGCCCGGTGACTGCACGAGAGGAGCGCGGCGGCCGCGATGGCAGCTATCAGTTTGGCAGTATTTGCGAGGACGCCGCGCTCCTTCATCGGGGAGGCTTTCTACGCGTGGGTCTGCACGACATTGCAAGAAACGGTGGGAGAGCTCGAGCCGCCGAGGGCAGCGTTAATGCCCACCGTTTCGGTGTATGCGTTTGTTACGGTATAGATCACTCCCGGCGCGGTAGAGGGACAGTCCTCGCTTTCGAATTCAGCCCAGTGGTTGAGGTGCCCAGTCGGACCACGCAAGACGTTGCTCCAGGCGATAGTAGGCGACGGCGACAGGAGCGGGCTATTAACGCCGAAGTAGGATCCGTCAGGGTACATCGTTGCGGCAGGCTTGACGGTTGAAGTGAACCGCTTTACCTCGCACGTTGGGGAGCTCGGTGGCGTGGCGCACGTTAATGCGAAGCCGTCCGTTGCGGGAATCGGGAGAACGGTCGTGAGCGTTGTCAGGCCCGCTTCCACCGTCACACCAGTTGTGCTGAGCCCAAGTTCAGTGGTGCTCACATCGTAAGAGTCGATGATCGCGCCGGTCTGATCGCAGTCGAAGTGTCCAGCACCACCCGACTGCCCCCCTGTCTGATTAGTCTCCTTCATGAAGTTCTGAATCGAGAAGGTTTCACCAAGAGGGGGCGATTTGTCGGTATACTGAAGGCCAACATCGGAGAGCGCGATTGGGTTTCCGCTCGAGTCCAGTGTTCGACCGCCCCCATAAGGTAGGTAGATTCATTCCTCGGCGTTTCGATGTTCGTCGATGTGCACGGTAGGTTCGAGGTGAATTTGATCTCGCTCGACCCGCGTGTATTATCGCTGTAGCGGCGATGGAAGTAGCCACAGTAGTAAGTCGTCCCGACTGCGCCGCTACCACAATCATCCGCTCCTAGGCTTGGACGTTGTTCTTGCCACGCGGTGCGGCGGAATACGTCTCTGTTTGAATACGGGCGACCGTCTGTAGAGAAATAAACAACGTTCGCGCGATTCTTCGGTCGCAATTCACTGAGCACGGCGTACATAACGGCGCGCTCGCGCAGAGAGTGAACCTCGCCAAGAAGCCGCGTGACCGACTGGTCGGTCATCAACCAAGGCTCTGCCTGGAGTAAGATCGCGCGGCTCTCAACGTTGAGCCCGCGCGACGACAGAACTGGACTGCGAAGTTGGTTGTTCGCGCCGAGTGCCGTGTGACGCACCTCGGCGGCGACGGCCGACTCGGCGGCCATCATTAGAGATGCTGCGGCGACGAGCGCTCCGGCTCGTGCCCATGACAAATGAACGTGTGCTCGCACGGGATGACCTCCTCGAACGGAGCCCTTTGAGGGCTTTGCGCTAATCACGGCGTCGAGGGAGGGGATGCCGGGCCGTCAGTATACGTTCACGGTTCATACGAGTCAAGCGCTTCGTCGTCGTACCGGAAACCGGAAACCGGAAACCGGAAAAGGGCAACCTGGAAACGATAAAAGGCCCTCGCCGCATAACGGCGAGGGCCTTCCGTCTCGCTCCCCCCGAGGAGAGCCGGCTATCGTCAGCGACGCGCGCTAGTCGCCGATGCGGGAGCGAATTTACGCTGGCGTGGTCGACACCGTCCACGTCGTCGCTTTACCGAAGATGGTGAGGTCGAACGGTGGGTAGTTCGCTGCCATTCCCCCCGACGTGAGGGACGCGTCGGCGAAGAGCTGCTCGGCGATGACGACGCCGGCGAGCCACGCTGTTCCGCCGGGAAGCGCCGACGGCCGGCCGGCAGCAACGGGAGCATCGGGGGAGACGAGCATACTAGCGATAATCACAGTAGCCACAAGCATTAACGACCAGCCTCGGCCGGGCTTGGCCTCAGAAGAACGGGTTGTGGGCCTTTTCTTCGGCGATTGTCGTGGGGGGGCCGTGCCCGGGCATGACGACGGTGGCGTCGTCGAGGGCGAAGAGCTTCGTGCGGACGTTGTCGAGGATGTCCTGATACGTGCTGGCGTCGCCGTATGCGCCGCCGACGCTGCCCGCGAAGAGCGTGTCGCCCGAGAAGAGCGTCGAACGGAACAGGAAGCACGTCGAGCCGTCCGTGTGGCCTGGCGTGTGCAGCATGCGGATCTGCGCGGCGTCGCCGAACGGCAGTTCGTCGCCGTCGACGACCGGCAGTGCGCGCGACCCGAGCGCGCCGATCGCGGCGACGTCGGCCTTGTGCATGACGATCTGCGCGTCGGGGAACGCACGCGCGACGTCGGCCGTCGCATCGCAGTGGTCGGCGTGTTTATGCGTCACCAGGATGTAGCGCAGCGCGTACGGCCCTTCGGCGATCGCGCGCAGGATCGTCGCCGGGTAGCCGGCCGGGTCGATGAGCGCCGCCGTCTTGCCGTCCTCGAGGAAGAAGAGATAGCCGTTCGACGGGTGCGGGTCGTGCGGGTGATGCCGAACGTCGGCGGGCATGGCGACGTGCGGCTCCCAGCGCGCCGCCGCCGAGTCCGCGAGCTTGCCCGGGTCGAGCCGCAGGACGCGCGCGAGCGCGCGGGCCTCGTCGTCGGTGGGCGCGCCCTTGCCGTTCGTCCAGGCGGCGATCTGCGCGGCCTCGATTCCGGTCTGGGCTGCGAGGTCGGCGTCGCGCACGCGCAGGCCGGACTTGGCCTTGCGCAGGATGTCGCAGAATTCGTCCTCAAGGGCCATGGGACGGGGTTCGCGGCAACCGGCGGTAACCCTGATGCGGTCGGAGGAGCGGTATGGAAAAGGTCATCATCATCGGGTCGGGACCGGCGGGCTTAACGGCGGCCATCTACGCGGCGCGCGCCAACCTGGAGCCGCTGGTCTTTGCCGGCTATCAGTACGGCGGCCAGTTGATGCTCACGACGGACGTCGAGAACTACCCCGGCTTTCCGAACGGCATCATGGGCCCGGAACTGATGCAGGCGTTCCGCGAGCAGGCCCAGCGCTTCGGCGCGAAACTTCACGACGTGGACGTGACGGCGGTCGACTTCTCGAAGCGGCCGTTCCGCGTGTGGTCCGGCGACAGCGACGACGACGAATACGAGGCCGAGTCGGTGATCGTCGCGACCGGCGCGGCGGCGCGCTGGCTCGGCATTCCCGGTGAGGACATGCTACGCGGGCGCGGTGTGTCGACGTGCGCGACCTGCGACGGCGCGTTCTTCAAAGAGCGGGACATCGTCGTCGTCGGCGGCGGCGATTCCGCGATGGAAGAAGCGTCGTTCCTCACGCGGTTCGGCAAGCGCGTCACGGTCATCCACCGCCGCGACAAGCTGCGCGCAAGCCGCATCATGGCTGACCGCGCCCTCAACAATCCGAAAATCTCGTTCATCTGGAACACGGCCGTCGAGGCCGTGCACGGCAAGGAGCACGTCGAGGGGCTCACCCTGCGCAACCTCGAGACGAACGAAGAGTCGACGTTCGCGACCGACGCGATGTTCATCGCCATCGGCCACGACCCGCTGACCGGCATCTTCCAAGGTCAGTTGGATCTCGACGGCCAGGGCTACATCGTCTCGCCCGACGGCGTGCACACGAGCGTCGAGGGCGTCTTCGTCGCGGGCGACGTCTACGACGTGCGCTACAAGCAGGCGATCACCGCCGCCGGCATGGGCTGCAAAGCCGCCCTCGAGGCCGAGAAGTTCCTAGAAGCGACCGAGTCGCACGCGGTAGCCGCCGGGCACTAGTCCTTCCGTCAGGGGTTTGCGGTCAGAGCGTTCCGCGTGAACGACTGGGTAGGCTTTGTCTTGACAAAACCTATCCAGTGTAGGTACGATTCTCATGCCGTCTATCGAGGTCGACGGATTCCGGCTCATCGTGAATTCCAGAGACGAACGCGGGCATCGACCGCATGTTCATGTCGTGCGTGGCCGGTCTAAGGTCGTCATCATGCTAGACTCGACCCTCGCGTTGCACAGGCTTCATCGCATGAGGCGTCCCGACGTCGTGCGGGCCCGCGAGTTGGTCGCCCGACACCTCGATCAGTTGACCGAATGGTGGAGAACGTACAATGAGTGACCGCCCAAGTGCCGCCGTCGCAGTCCCCCCCCTGACCGAGGAGATGTACGCCGTCGCGATGCGGAGTGCGAAGCGCGATCTTCCGATCGACGTGGTTGCCGCGAACTACGATCGCAGAACCGACACGATCGACCTCGTGCTCCGCAGCGGCGTGATCGTCCGGTTGCCTCGAGCAAACATCGCCGAACTGGCCGGCGCCACTGCCGCCGACCTCAAGCGCATCGAGATTCAGCCGGGTGGCGATGGCATTTCGTTCCGAGCCCTCGACGTCGACATCTACGTGCCAGGCCTGCTCGCCGATATGCTTGGCTCGCTGTTTGCGAGGGCCATCGGCCGACGGTCGCGTGGGTGTACCAGCGAGAAGAAGGCCTTGTCGTCGCGCGTGAACGGCCGTAAGGGCGGCCGCCCGCGCAAAGCGCCGGCCGCCTGAGCGAGCGCTAGTCCGGGGCTGCGCAGCCGTTGGGGAGCGGTTTGCCGGCGAAGCGGTCCTCTGCCCACGGCACGTAGTACGGAGCCGATGCGCCGGGCGTCGTGTAGTGGGTCTGCTCGCCCGGTAGCTGGATGCGGGTGATGTTGGCGCCGATCTTGCACATCTGCTCGCGATAGAGCTTGCCCATCACCGGGGGGACCGTGACGTCCTTGGTGCCCCAGAAAATGATGACGGGTGCGACCGGCTTCACCGGCTTCACGCTGCCTTTGATCAGGGCATTTACCCAGGCTAGGGCGTTCGTCGGCGCCGGGCTGAGCAGCGCCTTGTAGCCGCTGCCGTAGTTGTACGTGATCGTGTCTGCCATCGAGTGGATGCACTTCTTGGTGATGATCTCGTCGATCGCTTTGGCGCCGTCGCTCGTGAACGCGTCGGTCATATTGAGGCCCGGGAAGGCGGCCTGCGTACCCCACATCGTCATGACGAAGTGTGTGAAGTCGAACGCGTTGTCGGAAAACGTCGTCGCGAGTTCGCCGAGCATTTTCTCGGCCGCCGGCTCGGTGTTGATCCCGGACGGGATCGTGACGGCGACGTCGTCGGGCGCGAGGCCGGCGAAGCCGACGAACGAGATGCCGTCGGCCGCCGTGCCCGTCTGCGCGATGTAGCCGGGCATGCTCGCGGCGGCCAAAATGGCGCCGCCGCCCTGCGACCAGCCGAAGGCGAAGGCGCGCTTACCGGCGCCAAGTTCCTTCAGCGATGCCGCCGCGCGGACCGAGTTGATTAAATCGCGGCCGTTCGTCGCGGCGACGGCGTACTGGTGGTGGCCCCCGCCGCCCTGGCCCTGGTAGTCGGTGGCGACAACGACGTAACCGTCCGCGATAAACTTGTCGACGCTGGGCAGGCCGTAGTCGGTCCACGAGTCGCCGCCGATGAGAAAGTATTCGTTGAGCGGCTGCGCCGGATTGATGATCTGCGACGGGCCGCAGTTGTTCGCCGCGCCGGTCGTGCCGTGCGACCAGGCGACGATCGGGCGGCCGCCGGCCGGAGCGGGGCCCGACGGCGCAACGACGAGACCGGTGGCGAGCGTCTTGCGGTCTTGCGCGTCGGACGAAACGTACGCGATGCGCCATGCCCGCGCCCCGGCCACCGGCGTCGAGATCTCCTCGGTCTTCACAACCTGCCCCAACGAGCCGGCCGGCGTCATCTGCGAGACCGTTGCGTAAAACGGCGCGAGCGGGACGTCCGCCCGTGCCGCGGCTGTCGACAAAAGTAAGAGTGACGAAGCGACGGCTGTTACGGCGATTCCGGTGGAGATCCTCATGCGCAGCGGTTCCCTCGGGCGACGAAGGCGACCTTTGCCGAGGTCGTACGTTTCGTCACAGATTAGCTGGCGGCAACGGTCCCTTTCGTCGTGCCGGCGATGATCTCGTCGGTGGACGGCATGCCCCGCTTGTAGTAAGCGATGGTGCCGTCAGGCGCGATGCCGACGACCGTGCGTTTGATGAGCCGCATCGGCCCGAATCCGGCGACGGCGTCGTACGCAGACGCAACGCGCAGGTCGGTGTCGACGAGCAGCGGCGCCTTCAGGCGATACTGCGCGACGAACTTGCGGTGCGCTTCCGCGCTGCCGCCGTTGACGCCGTACACTGCAATGCCCGCGGCGGCGTAGCGATCTGCGTCGTCGCGCGCGGCGCACAACTGCTTCGTGCAGCCCGGCGTGCGGTCCATCGGATAGAAGATCAGGACGACGGCCTGCTTGTCGCGGTGCTCGGCGAGCGTTACGGTGGCGCCGTCCTGCGTCTGGAGGGAAAAGTCCGGCGCGGGCTCGCCTGCGTTCAAGGTGCTCATGACGCGGGGTTCAGCGGAAGTTCGTAGCGGGCCTCGTCGCTCTCCCCGGCGGGGTCCTCAATGCGCTGGACGGAGACGAACGAAAAGCCCAGCGCCTCGACGAGCCGCAGCGACGCCGCGTTGCGCGCGTCGATCTCGGCGATCAGCGAGCGCACGCCGGCCTCGTCGCGGGCGTAGCCGATGACCGCGGAGCAGGCCTCGCGGGCGTAGCCGCGGCCCCACGCCGCGCGGAGCAGAAAATACCCGAGCAGCGCCTGGCCCCCGGCGAGCGTCGTGAGTTGCACGTTTCCGATCGGCTCGCCGGTCGCCCGGAGCACGGGCGTCCAGTTGAACCACCGATCGCCCGGCGCGCCCTTGCGCTCGATGCGGCGGCGCAGCGTTTCCTGGAGCTCCGAGAGCGACGCCGGCGGAAGGTGCGGCACGTAGCGGTGAACCTCCGGGTCGCGCATGCCCTCGTACAGCCCGAGGGCGTGCTCGACGCGGAGCGGCTCCAGGTCGAGCCGCTCCGTCCGCAACAGCGGCGTGACGCCCGCGGCTAGACCTTCGCCACCGCGTCGGCGCCGACGAGCGCCTCGAGGTCGGCGACCTCCTTGGGGATGCCGCGCGTCAAGACGTCCGGCTCGTTCGAGGTGACGAGCACGTCGTCTTCGATCCGCACGCCGATGCCGAGGAAGCGCGCGTCGCACGTCAGGTCGGGCTGCACGTAGAGGCCCGGCTCGACCGTCACGACCATGCCCGGTTCGAGCAGCCGCGGCTTGTCGTCGTCGTTACGATAACGCCCGACGTCGTGCGTGTCGAGCCCGAGGTAGTGGCCGGTGCGATGCGGATAGAAGTCCTTGTAGGTTTCCTTCTCGAGGATCTCGTCGAGCGAGCCCTCGAGCAGCCGCAGGTCGATCAGACCCTCGACTAGCACGCGCAGCGCAGCGTCGTGGAACGCGTCGTACGGTTTGCCCGGCCGCACCTGCTCGATGCCGGCCTTCTGCGCCGCCAGCACGACGTCGTAGATCGCGCGTTGCTCGGCACTGAAGCGGCCGTTGACCGGCCACGTGCGCGTCACGTCGGTCGCGTAGAGTTCGTACTCCGCTCCGCTGTCCACGAGCACCAGGTCGCCGTCGCGCAGCCGGTCGCGGTTGGTGTTGTAGTGCAGGATCGTCGCGTTCGATCCGCCCGCCACGATCGACGGATAGGCGTCGTGCGCCGAGCCCGCCATCCGGTAGTGCTGCTCGATGAGGGCCTCGAGTTCGTACTCCCACATGCCCGGGCGCGTCGCGCGCATCCCGGCATCGAAGCCCGCTCGCGTCGCCTCGGCTCCGCGTCGCATCAGCTCGATTTCGCCCGGGCTCTTGCGCAGGCGCATTTCGTGCACGATCGTGCCCGGCTCGACGAATGCGTGCGGGGCACGGCCCACCCGGCGCGTCTTCGTCCGCGCCGCGGCAAGTGCCGCCAGCATGCGACGGTCGAAGCGCTCGTCGCGGCCCAGTTCGTAGTAGATCGTGTCGGCGCCGATCAGGTAATCGGGCAGCCGTTCGTCGAGTTCCGCGATCGGATACGCCGCGTCGAAGCCGTAGTCGGCAACGGCGCCTTCCACTCCCGCCCGTCTGCCGGTCCAGATCTCCTGGAGCCGGTCGTGCGGCCGCAAGAAGAGCACGGCCTTCTCCGTCGCGTGGTGCGGAGCGAGCACGAGCACCGATTCCGCCTCGCGGAATCCGGACAGGTAATAGAGATCGGAGTCCTGGCGGTACTCGTACTCGCCGTCGGCGTTACGGAGGGCGTGCGGGGCGGCCGGAACGACGGCGACGCCGCCCGCAATCTTGCGGGCGAACGCAGCGCGCCGATCGCGAAACTCTTTCACCCTAGGTGCTCGCCGGGGACGGCTTCGGCGTGGCGTGGTGCCACCACGACGGCTTCGGCGTCCCACTGGCGCCCGGGGCCGGCGTGGACGACGAGGACTTGCTCATCGTCGACTTGCCGGTGCTCGTCTCGTTCTTGGCCTGGTGGGCGCCGGCAGAGTTGGCAGCGGATTGGCACATGTACTTGCCGGCCTTCGTGTTGCCGTAGTACTTGCTGCCCTTCATGTGATAGACGTTGCTGCTCGTGTTCACCCAGACGACCGGGTCGCTTGCGGCACACGAGGGCATAGCCGCGGACTTCGCGGTCGTGGTCGTGGTCTGCGCGAACGCGGCGGTCCCGCCGATGCCCAGCGCGAGAACCAGCGCAAAGAGGGTACGCATCGATGATGCCTCCTTTAGGATGTGGACGAGGACGACAGAACGCGCGTCGCCCTATCGACGGCGGCCGCTGCGCTCTTGACGGCGGCGTTCGCCGCAAAGGGGTTCGAAGTCTCCAATGCGGCGGAGATTTCCCCGAACAGGACCGACCGGTCGCCGACGGCCCCGTAGACGGTCATATCGAGGTCGCGGACGGCTTCCAGGGCGCGGCGATCCAGGCCCGGCGTGGCCGTGACGATGCGGGCGTCGAAGCGCGGGGCCGCCCGGGCGTAGCGCTCGATCGCTTGGTCCAGCGGCGCGATCTGCAGCTTGACGTGGACGGTATGCGAGCGCGCGACGAGACCGCGCGATCCCTTGCGCATCAATCCCGCGTACGGCGAGAAGGCGTACGGCACTGCGGGCGCATCGGCGATGCGCATCGCGGCGATGCCGAGTAACTGCGCGATCGCGCGGTGGCGCGCGAAGCCGGGGTCGGCCTGGGTCGTCGCGTACCGCATGTCGTCGAATGCGGAGCCGTAAACGCCGAAGGGCCCGACGTAGTCGAACGCCGCCGTCGGGATGCCGAGCCCGAAGAGGAACGGCTCGTGGTCGCTACCGCCGCCCGGCGCGTTCGGGCGTTTCTCGGGCCACGCGTCGAAGACGGGCTTGCTCGTTCCGGCCGCGGTGACCGCATGCGTGATCTCGACGACGGCAGGCGCCAGCGCGGCCACCGCGTCGGTCGTGAACTTCGCTCCGGCGGCAACTTCGTCGGCGTCGAAGTACGCGACGTTGCCGCGCCGTACGTCGTCGCGGTGCGTTGCCACGTACGCGCGCGAGCCGGCCTCGCCGATCTCCTCGCCGTCCCAGCCGGCAATCACGATCGTACGCAGCGGCCGCCATCCGTGCCGATACAGCGCGCCGAGCGCGCGCGCGGTCTCCAGCAACGCGCTGATGCCCGACCCGTTATCGGTCGCGCCCAGCACCCAGGCGTCGCGATGGCCGCCGAGGATGACGGCGGAGTCCTTCGAGCGGCCCGGCAGCACGCCGATCGTGTTCCACATGTCCGACGTGTAGCGTTGCATGCGCACCGCCAGGTGGAGCGGGACGGACGTCTTGCCTACGCGATACGAGAGCCCGAGACCACCCTGCCACTCGGGCGGTCCTTGCGGGCCGGAGATCAACCCGACGAGCGTGGCGGCGTTGATCGCGGTGATCGGCAGCGTCGGGATGCCGATGACGTTGCGCGACACCATGGCGCGCTCCACCGAGCCGGGCGGCCGCCACGGACCGTTGGGAAAGACGGGGCCGCGGCCCGAGCCGTCGTCGGCGGGATCCGAGTAGAAGATGACGGCGGCGGCGCCGTAGCGCCGCGCGCGATCGGCGAGCGCGCCCGGGAACTCCGCGCCGTAGCGAACGACGGCGATGCAGCCGGCGACGCTCACGCCCGCGGACGAGAGCACCGCGTAATCCTTGTCGAGTCCGCGATTGGCGTAGACGGCCGGCGCGACCATGTCGCCGTCGCCGCTGCCGTAGTTGAACGGACGCTGGATGTCCACGATATCCGAGATCGCATACCCGGTCGCGGTCACTTCGCTCAGTTGGAAGCCGTTGCCGACGCCCTGTGCCGGCTGCGTCGCAAGGACGAGCGAGTACGGCTGGTCGCGCCTGGCGCGTAGCGTTTCGATCGTCGCGGAGAAGCCGTCTTCCCGCAGCCGGTCGCGCATGTAGAGCGCGAGCGCGTAGTCGCCGGGCGAACCGGGGTCGTGCACGCGCGAGCCGATGACGCGCGTCGTGGCTATCATGTTGGCCGCCGCGGGGATCCCGAGGAAACGCGCCTCGAAGGACCGCTCGCGCGCACTCGCGGCGGCGTCGTACCCGCGCAGGGCGGTGGCGGCGCTCGCCGGGGCGGCGAACGACAGGGCGCAGATCAGGGCCGCGCAGGCACGCAGTGGCGAGGCCATCGCAGCGGGCTTCGCGGCCGGGCGGCGCCCGCCCCACCGGCGGCGAATACCCGCCGACGTGGCCGACCTCCTGACGCGTTCCGCAGCCGCCGTGGACGCCGTGTCCCCGGTGCCGGGCGCGCCGCCGGCTCACCGCTGGAACCTGCGCGGGCTGTCGCTCGTCTCGTTTGCCCACGGCCTTTCCGACTTCTACTCGGGGCTGCTGCCGTTCGTCATCTTTTACGTCGTCACGCGCGAGCACGCCGCGCCGTGGGTTCAGGGCGCGCTCGGCTTCCTGTGGTACCTGACGAGTTCGGTCGTGCAGCCGCTCGTCGGCGCGTACTCCGACCGCAAGGGGCGCTGGTGGTTCATGCCCGGCGCGATCGGACTCACCGTCGCGAGCGTCTCGCTCAGCGGCGTCGTGCACTCGATCCCGCTGCTCGCCCTGTGCATCGTCGTGGGCGGCCTCGGCTCGGCGATCATGCACCCGGAGGCGGGCAAATACTCCGCGATGCTCAGCGGCTCGCGCAGGGCCGGCGGCATCTCGATCTTCCAGATCGGCGGGCAGGTCGGCTACGCGCTGGGCCCCGCCGTCGTGGCGGTGCTGCTTGCCCGCTACGGCGGCAACGGTACGCTGATGCTGCTGGCGCCGGGCCTGCTGCTGGTCGGCGTGCTGTTCGCCACGATGCGCGCGCTCGACCGGACGGCGGTGCGCGCGCACCATGCCGCGCGCGCGGCCGCTCCGGCCGACGGGCCGGTCGACCGCTTCGGCGTCGGCCTGCTCGTCGCGAGCACCGGCCTGCGCTACTTCACGTCGGCCGCGTTCATGACGTATCTGCCGAACTTGCTCGTCGCCCGCGGCATGACGCTCGGCGAGGCGGGCCAGGTCGTCAGCGCGTTCCTGCTGGTCTCGTCGATCGGACTCCTCGCGGGCGGCTTCCTCGCCGACCGCGCGGGTGCCGTCGCCGTTTCGATCGCCAGCCTCGTCCTCGCCGCGCCGTGCCTGGCCGCGTTCTTCGTCGCGAGCGGCCCCCTTTCGATCGCGTTCTTAATGGCGGGCAGCGTGCTGCTCGCCGTGCAGAACGCTCCCGGCGTTGCGCTCGTGCAGGCGATGCTGCCGCGCAACCTCGGCATGGCGCTCGGCTTGATGAACGGCGTCGCATTCGGCGTCGGCTCCGCGCTGGTCGCCGTCGTCGGCGTCGCCGTCGGGCGCGCCGGCCCGTCCGCGGCGCTGTTCGCCGTCAGCTTCGCGCCGCTCGTCGCGGCATTGCCGTTCTTCGCAGTCGCCCGCCGGGTGCGCGCGTGAGAGACATCTTCGCCATCGCCTTCCTCATCGCGACCGCCGTAGCCCTGGCGATCGTCTGGCTCCCGACGTAAACTGCTACCCCAGCGCTCCTAGGAGGGCGGCGCTTTCGGCGTCTAGGCGCTGGTCGAACACCTTGGGGTGGGTCAGGTAGAAGAGGCACATCGCGTTGAGGAGGAACTTGTGGCCGTCGGCGTGCGCGAGGGTGCGCACGCGCGTCGCGGCGGTGCCGACGAGGCCGCGGAGGCGGTCGACGGCTTCGGTCATGGTCGCGTAGCAGTCGACGAAGTTTAGTTCGCTATGCTCGCGGTCTTCGGCCTGATCGATGAAGTAGTCGAGCATGATGTGCACCGACGAGACGGTCGGAAAATACGCGTCGAACGTCGTCGCGACGTCGCGCGCGTCGATGCGCGGATCGGAGGCGAGGAAGAGCATCGCGAACACCGGCAGTGACGAGCCGCAGGCCGCCGCGAACTCCCACCAGTAGAGATCGGGGAAGCGCTCGCGGTTGTCGGCGTACCATTGTTCGCAGCAGCGCTCGCGTTCGACCGGCGGCAAGTGCTTGAGCGACTGCAGGTCGCGATAGAAGAAGGCCGCCTCCGCGCTGCGCTCCGCGACCGCCGCGTAGTTGGGCAGTTTGGCGACGCCCGCCCGCACCGCCTCGACCAGGCCGCGCAGGTAGCCGCCGTCGTCGAGCGCCGGGCCGTCGCGATAGTAATCGCGTAGCGGGCGTTCCGGCGCCAGCGCGTCGACGAGCGCCTCGTGCAGCGTCGCGAACGCCGCCGGGGGCACGTCGCCCAAGCGGTCGCACAGGTTGTCGAGATAGTCGTAGATCGTCTCGAGCGGGACGACGATGTCGACGTAGCGGTCGACGGCGTCGCCGCTGAGAAACGTCGCCAGGATGGCGCCGCCCTGCACGTGGTACGCCTTGTAGTCGATGCTCGCGAGCGCTTCGGCGCGCAGGCGCGGGTCGGGGATGCGCTCGGCCTTCTCGCGCAGCGCGGACAAACGCTGCGACGCCTTCGGCACGACCACGCCAAGAAAGCGCGCCATGTACGCCCAGCCCGACGGCCCCAGCTTGATCAGCCGCCACAGCCGCGACGGGCGCCGCAGCACCGTCACGATCGTCGTCGACAGGTCGCGCCAAATCTGCGCGTCGCGGTCAGATGCCACCGGCGAACCGTCCTGGAGCCAGCGTGTTGCGCGGGTCGAAGCGCGCCTTCAGGCCGCGCATGACCGCGAGAGCGGCGGGCGGCGCGCCCCACGCGTCGAGCAGCGCGCGCAGGCGCTGCGGCGCGCTCGTGATACGCGCGGGTTCGGCGTCGTGCAGCGCCTCGTCGAACGGCACGATCGCCGTCTCGAACGTGCCGAGGTCCGGCGACGAAACGCGCGCGACGACGTCGCCCGTGTTCAGGTCGCAGATCGTCTCGCACTCGAGCCCGC
>Ga0182012_10003984_pt1 | contig 15574 bp, 14 predicted proteins | sample 612S2SmetaG_FD_120486 | JGI IMG/M metagenome (GOLD analysis project Ga0182012, IMG submission 120486) | Permafrost microbial communities from Stordalen Mire, Sweden - 612S2S metaG | ecosystem: Environmental > Terrestrial > Soil > Wetlands > Permafrost | place: Sweden: Stordalen | collected...
CGGTTCGGCGGGTCTGCGGATTTGAGACAATCCTGAAAAGCGGTGAGACATTGAAGATCCTCAGCGCCAAGACCACGGCAAAACTGGATGCCGACCTTGTCCTGCTCGTTCCCGACGCACAGCAACCAAAAGACATCCGGCAAGCCCTCGAACGCGGCGAATTCAGGTAGCACGACCGACAATGTCCATGAGCTTCGTGTAGTCAGTCACGACATCATATTTCACGCGGTCTTCAGAAACACGGCTACCTATCTCATCAAAAAACTTCCGCGCACATGCGATTTTGGTATTTTCAATTTCACGAAGCTTCATTGACGACATGGTGCCTTTCGTCTCGGCCACAAAATAGATATGCCGGACACTGCCTTCCTTGAAGGAAATGGCCCAATCGGGGTTGTAATCACCAACCGGCGTCGGGATCAGGAAGCCACGGGGCAGTTTGGCGTAGACCACCACTTCATTGCTGGTGTCGAGTTCCCTGACAAAGCGCCGTTCGACATCGGAATCGCTGACCACATAGTCGTAGACGTGGTTTTTGAGCTTGGCGGTTGCCTTCGAGAAATCCTGCCCGGTCTGATTGGCAGTGAAAATATCGACGTCGTAGTGCTCGGTCAGCCCATCATAGGCAAGACGCTCGATCACCATCGTCGCCTTCTGCTCGGCTATGATCCGCGAGGCTTCCGAGATAAAATGCTCGGGATTTTCCTTGAACTGGCCGAACACCGCTGGTGCAATTCCTGTCAGTATCTCCGCCACCGTCGTGCGCGTGAGCTGCACGAGTTCGCCGATTTTCCCGATCAGGTCGTACTTCACCAAGGAATAGACGGAGCCACCCCGCTCGGTCGCCGTGTTGGTGACTTGAAACCCGTCGCCCGACCTCAGCTGCTCATCAGCAATTTCGTCCGCCTGGATGCCCGTCTGAACCGTGTATTGCAGCGGCGTCACCCTGAGCTGGCTGTCCAGCGCGCTCACACATTTGCGGACCAATTCGTCGGAATCGAACTCGACCCGATAAACAGCCCTCTGGTTGATCCGGGACCACAGCGCCTGGAATTCCTTCTTGTCGAAATTGGCATTAAGCGGATTGGTCTTTGGCTTGCGGCCGTCGTCAATCTTCGGCAGCTGAGCGTCACTGAACACGCTATCGATGAGCTGGAACACCTGATCGGCGTGCGGCTTAAGATCGTCAGGCAGCGTCGCCAGAGTTCCCGCCGCTTTGGCCTCATGATAAGCGCCAGCGACTTGATCGGCGTCATCGGTGTAGTCGTTCTTTACGAGATACCGATAGATTTGCTTGGCGAGTGCCGGACTGACCTCGACGGGGCCTGAGTCGGTCGCAAAAGCCTTGCCGGTGAAAAAGGCCTCCGTCGCCTTTCGTGGCCTGGAGGAAAGCGTCTCAGCGATTTCCTTTTGCAACCCGGCGACGAAGTCCTTGTAGCTCTCGCTGGCAACGACGGTCAGCACATTGATGTCGTGGACGATAGCCGGTTGATCCATGCGGTCGCCCTGCTGATTGACCGACAACCGCAGGCCACGCCCTACCTCCTGGCGACGCGAAATCATGTTGTCACTGTGCTTGAGCATGCACATGACGAATACATTGGGGTTGTCCCAGCCCTCGCGGAGCGCCGAGTGCGAAAAGATGAAGCGCACTGGTTCGTCTTGCGACAGCAGGCGCTCCTTGTTCTTCAGGATGAGATCATAGGCGTCGGTGTCGTCCGATAGCCCCTTATCCTCGCCGGTTTTCTTGATGTCGGGATCGACCAGTCGCCTCTGCTTATCGATCGAGAAATAGCCCTCATGCACCTTGGAAATTGGGTCCCGTTCGAGGAACGCTCGATAATTCTCACTATCCAGCGCCAATTCGGCCAGATATTCCGCCTTGAGCAGCCCATATTCCTCTTCGAAGACGCGGGCATAATCGCCCTTCTCATCGGCTCCGGCGTAGTCCCGGTACTTGACCACCTCATCGATAAAGAACAGCGAGAGCACCTTGATGCCCTGCGCGAAAAGCTGTTTTTCCTTGTCGAAGTGTGCCTTGATCGTCTCACGGATCTGGATGCGCCGAATGTCGCGCTCGGACACGTCACCCGTCGCCTCTCCAGCTTTCAGCACTATGCCATTGGTGAACTCGACGGTGTCCTGATTGTAGTCGATCTGCGAAACCGTGAACCCGTCCCGGTATTGATCCAGGCCGTCAGAAATATCGAATAGGTTACGCCCGAACTCCAGCCGCTTGAGTTGCCGCTTGATCTCGCCTGACTTCAATCGCACCTCAAGCTCGACGCGGGCGACCGGCGCCTTTTTGGAAATCTCGATTCCTTCAAGGTAGAGGTAGGCATTCGTTCCGGCAAGGCCGCGGGTTTGAATGCCGCGCACAGCTATCTTCTTCACCAGCTTCTGGTTATAGGCGTCAAGCGCGTCGAGCCGATGGATGCGATTGTGCTGCGTCTTGTGGGTTGCCGAATAGCGCAGGATCGCGAGCGGCTTGAATTTTGGCAAGGCCTCCATCGTGGCCTTGCCTTCCATCTTTTGCGGCTCGTCGAGGATCAGGATGGGACGGTTCGACCCGATGACATCGATGGGACGGCGTGACTGAAAGTCATCCAGCTCATCGTAGATCCGGCGATTGTCTGCGCCCTTCGCGGCAAACGCCTGGATGTTGATGACCATGACATTGATGCCGGCGTCGGACGAAAAGCTCTCCAGCTCGTGGAGCTGCTTGGAATTGTAGATGAAAAACCGCGCCTTCTTGCCATAGCTTTCCGTAAAATGGTCGGCCGTGATCTGAAGCGACTTGTAGACGCCTTCACGGATAGCGATGGACGGCACCATGATGATGAACTTCGACCAGCCATAGCGCTTGTTCATCTCGAAAATGGTCTTAATGTAGCAGTAGGTCTTGCCAGTACCGGTTTCCATCTCGACGTCGAGATTGAACTTGCAGCCCGCGCTGACCACCAGCTTATCGGAAAGCGGCAGGTTCTGGCGCTTTTGCACATCGCGGACGTTGGCCAGCACTTGGGCGTCAGCCAACTGGAGATCGGCATTCTTGAACCCCTCCTCGAAGGCGCTGGTTTGCGCCTTCCGGCCGGGATCGATCCGGTAGCTTGTGCCGCTCACGAGAGGCTGGCTTGTGCCGCTCACGAGAGGCTGCCCGGCGAAACAGTCGACGACCGACTCCACGGCGCTGGTCTGGTAGGGCTGGACCTTGAATTTGAGCTTCATGGCCATCCCCTCAGATCGATTTCACATCGGTGCCGGGCGATAGCTGGCGGAAAATCTGCTCGACGTTGATTTTCACTGCGTCGGAAACAAAGCCGTTATCGCGGAACACGACGCGCAACGGCTCGCGCCCGGCCAGTTCCTTGACCAAATCCTCGGTGATCCCCGCATCGAAACAGGCGATGAGGGCGTTGCTATCTACGAAGAACACCGACTTATCTTCGACGGTTTCACGCCGGATTGGCAGGGTAAGATCAACACCCCAGTCAACCAGAACCTGGAACAGCAGATCCTCGGCCGAGCGGTCCGGTTTGATGTTGTCGACCCGTTGCAACAGATCCTGTTGTGCAAGCTCGTCCGGTCGGTAATACACGTCCTGCATATTTGACGTGTCAATTTTCAAGACGCGGAAGCCAACATTTTTGTTCAAGTCTGGATTAGCTGTATCGATAGAACCTCTTTGTCCGGCACGCCGAATTCGTTCTTTAGAGATTTCAGAGATGAATGGTTTTATGCCTGCTTTCATGCAAAATTGGTAAGCTTCTTTTGCATCTTTGCTGTCTTGCCCGATTGGCTCAGGATACTGAATGCTGATAAATCGACGACGACTACCCTCGCGTCGGGCCAACTCCATAACGGCCTGCGCAAGTGTCGCCGATCCTGCAAAGAGATCAATGCACAGGTCGTTCGCTCCCGTAGCAAATGACAAAAGCCTTTCCATCAGAAGCACAGGCTTTGGGTTGGAAAATACCTTCCTCCCCTCCGGGAAAAGTTGTTTGAGGTCGTATGGTCCGGTTCTGCCATCTAATACCAACCATCACTGATTAAAACCCATGCGCCCAATCGCGTAGCCCGATGGACATGATACGCCATGGTTGATCAACAAGCTTGTTCCATGCGTCGCAGCAGTGATCGACGATGTCGTCGTAGGATTTGAACACGCGGTTCGATAGCCAGTTGTCGCGGATGAACTGCCAGACGTTCTCGGTCGGGTTGAGTTCCGGGCATTTGGGCGGCAAGGGCATGATAGTGATGTTGGCCGGCACGGCGAGCTTGTCGGTTACATGCCAACCGGCCTGATCGACGAGCAGGAGGGCGTGCGCGCCGGGAGCGACGTTCTTGGCGATTTCAGCAAGATGCAGGTTCATCGCGAAGGTGTCGCACACAGGCAGGACGAGGCCTGCGCCCTTGCCTTCCTTGGGGCAAATGGCGCCGAAGATATAGGTTGAAGAGGTTCGTTGATCCTTGGGGGCGCTGGGTCTCGAGCCGCGCTTGGCCCAGCGGCGCGTGATCTTGTTCTTCTGGCCGACGCGGGCTTCATCTTGAAACCAAATTTCTATCTTGTCGGGTGAGAGACCTTTTTCGCACGCGATTTCCTCCAAGCGGGTCGGGAAACTTTTTTAAAATTCTCGATCGCGCCCTCGGCCTGCGCATGATGGCGCGGCCTTGCCGAAAGCTTCCGGAGGCCCATCTTGCGCAGTTCTCGGCTCATGGTTTGCTCGGCGATGGCGATGCGAAACTCCTCGAACACCCACTGGCAAAGATCGACGATTCGCCAACGCACGACGCCATGGATCACCGGTGTTGGACCGTCCTCGATCATTTTCATCAGCGCCGCGCGGTGCGCGTCATTGAGTTTTGGCGGTTGGCCGGGAGCCTTGCGATCAATGAGGCCATCGGGGCCATGGGCGTTGAATTTCACCACCCAGTCGCGCACGATCTGCAACGTCACATCGCCGATCTTTGCCGCCTCGGTGCGCATGGCGCCCTCATAAATCGCGGCGAGCGCGAGAAGCCGTCGCGCCTGGGCTGCGTCCTTGGTCTTCTTCGCAACAGAACGTAGCGCCGCAGCGTCAAAATCTCTCCGAAGCGGAATAGCGGTCATGGCGAACCTCCCTTGTTCGCCATGTTGAATCAGATCGTTGCCGATTCGGGAACAGCTGCGGAGTCACGCTCTGTGAGATTTGGTATTACATTACGAATCGAGCCTTGCTAAAAGTCATCATGAAATTTCTCATTTCATCAAAAGCAGCCCGCTCCATCTCCTGCATTACGCGGATCTTGTCGGCTTGTGATCTTGCATTGTCATACCGCTCCCTGATGGCGCGAATGGCAATATTATATTGCTGATAACGCTCGGTTTCGCGTTCCGGCTGGAGCCCCTGTTCGAGGGTCTGTACACCGAGCGCCGTAAAGGCGACAATCATAACGATTACGCTCAATTCCGACCGGAATTGCGTCCAGAACAAAGCCTGGGAGACAGCGCCGATCAGGATAAGAAAGTGGATTACCACAAGTACGATAATGCAAGCATAGCCGGCGTTGCGCAAAACGGCGGCTTGTCGTGGCGGTGAACCAGAAAACAATTTCTGGTCATCCACCAGCTTGCAATTCGCGTAATCTATCTGATGCATAATCCGGAGTTCTCGGTAGGCGCGGAAAAGCGGCGCCAGATGTTGGCTCTCCTTGATTTCTGTGGGTTCACCCCTTTCTTCGTGCAGCCATGCATCCACCTGCGGGTCATCGCGAACGATTTCAGCAAATTCCGAGTCCAGCTTGCCGTCCATCCGCTTCTTGAATGCTTCAAACCATTCTTGTCGTTTTGCTTTGAAGTCATCGCGAGCCTGGTCGTCTTGCAGCGACGCTGATATATCCGGCAGCCGAAATACCAGCGTTTGGAAGTGAAATTGGCGAATGCGCTCCGTCATGAGCCGCTGAAAAAGCCACTGTCGTTTGTTGCGAGCGAACAGCAGACCCATGCCCGCTATGGCGATGCTTGATATGGCGGCCAAACTTGAAGCCGTCGCCAATGAGGTAGAGCGAGAGACATTCGGAAGGAGGCTGACGACGCTCGCCGGCAAATTCTTGACAACAAAGGCCGGCAAGGTGTCGCTAGCAGGATCGACCAAGTGCTCGGTAGCCGCGAGCATGAGCGCCATGCATCCTAAACAAATAGCAAAAAACCCGGCGATCCGGCTGCGCCGCTTCGCGCGAATGGCAGAGGGATCAAACAGTTGAAAGTATTCCCGAAGTTCCAGATGATCGAGCGCATGGAACACAGTCGGGTAACGACGAGCCGCCACGTCTCGGTCGGCCTGTTCGAGTAGTAGGTCATCGTTGAATTTATGCTGGTCGAATTCGCGTGGCATTAATTTATTTCCCGAAGTCATTCACTCGCGACATTTGTCGTGATATGCCTCTGACGTTGATTATCAATATAGAGGATAAGGTCTGCACGATCCGAATTCCAGCTTTCCTTGAGCGTCTCGGAATAGCCGAACAGTAACCAAGGGGTTGCAACATGCAGGTTCTGCAATGTCTTATCAATTGCGGTGCTTGAGCCTGGAATGGCTGTGGCGCATCCGTCGCGGTCCCAAACTATTAGATCGTACGACACACGATAAGGAATGATCCCATTCAGGCGATGGGACAGGCGCAGTTTATACGCCCAAATCAAGCGATCCAGGCGGCGGACAACCGTGAGCCCTTTTCCGACGTAGCAAAGCCAATCGCCCGCGATCTCGACCCGACGGGGCCGGAACCGCTTCCCGGCAAAGGCGACGTCGATCTCAGCGGCGACCAGATTCGGATCTCCGAAAACCGAAAGTTCCTTGTCCAGCGCATTCTCACCGGGAGTCAACCGCTGCAACGCGATTCTCACGATGAAAGCCAAGCCTATTGCCCCACCGACTAGAAAGGCGACACCGAATAACTGCGAGCCCGGCTCCGCTCTCGGACTTGGGAAAAACACAAGCCAGAATCCCCAAAGCAGGAAGAGTGCAGCCAGAACACCCCATTTAATGGCCGACCAAATAGCGCCGAGATCCGTCTGGCGCCGCATGTCAGCATCGAACGAACTGGATGAAGGTGGAGAAGGCATCGCTTTGCTCCCGTGAAACCGGCAAGTGCCGCACCTGCCGAACGAACTCGTCCAAAGACGCCTGCCAGTCGCGCCCGAAGAGAAGCCAATTCAGCGTCAAATTGAGAAACGGCCCAATAGACGGCTCAAGACGGCTCAGGAAAGCCGGCCGCCAGTCGCGCCCAAAGAGCAATGGTCGGGGATTCCAGTCACGATCGAATATGAACGCATCGCAGGGAGTACAGCTCTGGGGTAGAGGCACAGGAAGCAAAGATCCTGCGAGCCGCCGAACACGTTCAAAACCAAGCGGACGCAGAGCCGGATTCGGCACCAGCATCAGAATCCGCTGCGGATCGACATGACGCGCCACAAACATCAGCTCCGAGTACGTACTAGGAGTTGCATCCGGTTGAATAACGATTGCCCCCGAATTTTCGATTAGAAGTGCGACGGTACTTCGCCAGTCATCCTCGTCGACATAGAGACGATCAGCTCCGAAGGGCGCGAGCCATTCTCCCGGCTGTCCAACTGCAACAAAAGGACCGATCGCACGTAGAGCGGAGCCAATCTGCGGTTCTATAGTGGCGCGCCCCTCGGCGGCGGCGGCGGGCACGTCGGCACCCTTCTGCGGGCCTATGGGTCCGTTCGATATTGTGCGACGGTCTTCGCGGAACGGCCGCAAAAATATAACCGGCGGACGTGGGTCGCGCTGCAACTCCTCCCATCCGTCGCGCAAACGCATCCGTCTCCCCGTATCGACGCCTCTTATTCCGGCAAGAACTGTAAAGCACACGCCGAGAATCATGAATCTTCCGTCGCTTACGAAGTCGACGATCAGGGCCGTGACTATCGATGCTCCGAGCAAAGACGCTAAAATAAGCGCTAAGCCGCCGGCCCGCGACCTAATGGGCCCGCGCCTGACCTTCCTCGTCCCTTTCTCCGGGTTGCCTTGCTTCATCTTCCATTCCCCCGCTAGAAACGTTGATGCCACTGGTTATACGCTAGTATCCCGCGTCGAAAAATCCAGTCGGACTTTGGGATTTTACGTCGGACCATGCGACGGCCGAAGACTCATAGCCGAAAATGAGGAGGGTCCGGTCTTGGCGCTCACCGACCTGTTGCGCCGCCAGCATTACGTCCGCCCACCGGTGTGACCCGGCCATGCGGGCCGCGTCCTGAGATCAGCGAGGCTGGTGCATTGCTGAAATTCAAATCCGCCGCCATCAAAAAGTTTACACAGGATGGCAGAAATGGTAGAAAGCATATTAACTATTTGATATAATTGGCCTTTTAGTTCCATAATCGATATTATGCGAATCGAGTTTTTTACCTATGCTTCGCTTTGGGCAAAGCCCATTCAGCTTTCGGCTTGCATTCTTTCCTCCGCTATCGGAAGCGAGACCTCCGGCATACCCGCTTCCTCGAGATAGGATTGGAGCGAGAGCCGGACGCCGTTCCAGCCAAAATCGAATGGCGTAAATTCGGCGATGAAAGGTAGATTCAGCGCTTCGAAGATTGGAGTCCATACATCCTCGCCATTGCGCCGCTGGCGCACCGACAGGGCCGAATTGAACTGATAACAACCGAGCGCCCTACGCTTGAACAGGCGCCGATTGTAGGCGTAATCGCGATTGATCTCGTTTCGGGCCAAAAGACCGGAGAGATACGACCTCTTCCTTTTCTCATGGCCGACGACGGTTGCGGGCAGATGTTGCCAAGCGTCGAGAATAGTTTGCGTTTCCAAGGCGGCGAAGTCTCGCGGCTGATCATGCGTAAAAAGCGACTTGAAAAGCACCCAGAAGGTTTGGAACAGGAAATATTCGGAGTGACGTTGATCGATGCGTACGAGCCGTTCGCCCGTGTTCACGTCGATGCTTGACGGCGCCAGTAGGCTATAAAGCGCGGCGAATGGCCCGCTCGCGAATGGCGGATCGCGGAAGGCCTCGCGCATCGCCCAATGCAGCGCATTGCAACCGAAATGATCGACGTTTTGCTGATCCGCGCCGCGTTCAAGCAAAGCTTCCACCAGGGCGACATTGCCTGCCACCGCGGCGGCCATCAGGGGCGTCTGGTTCATCGGCAAACGATGTTCTATCCCGTGGCTGGCGCACTGGTGCAAAATTTCCTTGAAGTTCTTGGAAAAATAAGCCGCGTAGCTCTTGCGGCCTTGGCTGGCGCGCTGCCGCCCGAAGTGTTTCGCGGCATCCATGCCGGCGTCCCTCGCCAGCCAGGCGGCAAGCGTAGGTTCGTCATGGCAGCAGGCGATGTCAAAGAGTTGCTGGCGCGGCTTACCGCCGGGGGCGCGTTCACGGAAAACCTTGATCAATAGTTCGGTTGTTTTGGCTTGATCGAAAATCGGCCAGGGAACTGGGGTTTGGCGGAGAATGCCGCGGCGGATGGCGTCGACCTGTTCCTGCTTCCCCTGGAGTTCGAGTTTGCGGGCTTCCTTCTGCCAGTCTTCGAGGCTGGACTGCTTCGCATCCACCCGCACCTGTCCCGCGGGGGTCAGCTCAAGAAGTTTGAATAACGGATGCTCGGTGTCGGATTCGATCAGATATAGATTCGCCGTCGCGCGGGTCAGCGCGACATAAAGCGCATTGACGAAAAATTTAAAGACCTCCAGCGACTTGTCGCCCTTATCTTTCGCGCGCCGATACTCAAGTTCGTCGGCGGTCAAATCCTGTGCCGTAACGCCATCGGTGATCTCTTTGAACTCCGCCCGGTGGTCGGAGATGAAGCGGTAGAGCACGATGTTTTCATATTCTAGCCCCTTGGCCTCATGAATCGAGAACAGCAGTGGCGTCGTGAAATGCTTTCGCGCCTCGATCTTGTCCTCGTCGCGCATGACCAGCACGGCAAACCGGGTCGATTGGCGAATTTTCTGGTTGAGTTCCCGCTTGAGATCGTCCTTGTCCGACGCCAGCGTCACTTCTCCGGCTTCGGCGCCAACCGCCTTGACCAGAAAATTACTTTCGCGATCGATCGAACCAAACCGCCGCTGCTTGATCTTGAGCAACTGATTGGCGACCCGCGTCGCCTCACGGCTGTTGCGGAAATTGGCGGTCAGCACCGACAATTGCTGACGTTGCGCCAGTTCCGGATCGCGCCAGAACAGGCTCTTGACCTGAGCCCAAGAAAAAAAGTTGGGGTGAACGATCTGGTTGGAATCGCCGCAGAGCAGAAAATGGCTGGGATGGCGTAGTGTTTTGAGCACAAGCGCGAGTTGGACCGGCGTTATGTCCTGCACTTCGTCAATCACCACAAAGTCATAGCGCGGCGCGGCCTTCGCGAGCCATTCCTGGGCGATCAGGTTCAGGTCGAACAGATTCGCGTCTTTCAGCCAGGCAAGATATTTCTCGAATAGGTCGTAAAACCTATTGCGTTGGCCAGCGGGGAAAATCGACTGGCGCACGCCCAACGAGAGATAATCCTCCCGCGTGAGCATGCCTCGCTCCCCAGCCGTAATGACGCCGCGAATTTCCTCAAGCGCCTGATGCCCGTCGATGTCGCGAAACTCCGGGTCTTTGAAGGATTGGCGAATGCGCTGAAACCAGCCTGTGAAATCCCGCCACGCGGCCTCCCGTCCCGGTGGAACGTGAATGGATTCGACGAACTCCCGATAAGATAGAAACGTCGCCTCTTGTCGCGCCCGCTCAAACCCGTTGGCGTAATAGAGGTTTCGCGCGTTCTGGGCGAGATAGGCCGAATGCGTGACGTAGAGCGCCTCGCCTTCGACCAGTTTCAACTTTTCGAGCGTTAGCGCCGTCTTGCCGCTGCCGGCGCCGCCAACGATGATGAGGGGCGTGGGAGCGCGAAAAATGGCGTCCTGCGCGTCATCGAAGGAAATCGGCTTGTCGAGCAGATGGACAATCGTCCGTTCAGGATTCAGATAGCGCAACGATTGCGCTTCCATTTCTGCCTCCGCGGCGTCGCAATCGACGATCTTGTCCTCGTCAATGACCGCGCCTCGCAGGAAGCGCGATTTTCCGTAATCGTGATTGATGATCACTTCCAGCATGAGGGCGCAGATATCGTCATCGTGCCGCAGGAGGCAAAAGATCAGCCGGTCCGCGTCATTGAGCCGGGCGCGGTAGAGTTTGCCATGTCCAGCGCCCGCGAGCTTGCGCACCTGAGCCGCGCGAAAATCGCCGCTGGCGATCGCGGCTACGACCTTGCGGTAGGCGGGCTTTACCCGAGAAGTGTCCAGGTCAGCGAATTCGAGGATCTTCATGGGACGACATGCTTCGAACGATTTGCCACGGACCGATTCGCCGCGCGAATCGGCAACTCATCATCTGGTCAAACCGAATAGCTTTTTCCCCCTGCGTCGCCAATGGGTCAACCGCCGACGAACGGCGGCGGGCCGCCCTCGGGCCGGCCACTCACTGACAGCGTCCCCGCGTCTTCGGGCCAGCATTTTCGCTGGCGCCATGGCCATCCGCGCCTGAATTCTATACAGCCTAAAGGGTTGATTTCGATGGGGCAAAATGGCTACGCATAACTGCTGATTCATTCACACGATCATCAATAGCCCTCTGCTACGCGGACGAATAGTCTCCCCTCAAGACGACATGTGCTCGGTCTCATGTCCCGCGGCGTTACGATAGGGTCAGCTTTGGTAAAACGTGACGCGACCGGCCGGCGCCATCGCCAGAAATGCCGAAAAATCTCGAATATTACGCGTCAGCACGGTCTGGCCCTGCTCCAACGCCTGGAGAAAAATAATCGCGTCATTCAGCAGGTCGCTGCGGTGGGTTTGGTCTCGCGGATTGCGTGATCGCTCGACGAGACCAGCAAGCATTCCAGCTTCCCCACAAACTTGCGCCGATGGGGCGCCGAGACGATGGTTCGGAATGTCCGCGATAACGCCGGCTATCTGTTTCAACGCGAACTTGGTCCGAGGGTCGGCGGGATCGAGCCGACCGAAAAGATGTGTGAGCTCCGACAGGCACACCACCGAATGATTTACCAATCGCAGGTCGAGCAGCGTGTCGACGGCGCGCGTGGTCTTGCCTTGCAAAACGTCGACATAGACGCATGTGTCGAGCAAGAGCTGTGAACCGGTCGCGACAGGCTCCGCGACAAAATCAAGCGCCACTTCGGGAGATCGGAGAAAATTTGCACGCTGCGGATCGATATGCCGCAGCGCGCGCTTCAGGTCAAAATTCAAGATCAAGGCTCGAGTCGACCTGGCCTTTTCGGGCGACCAATTTCCGTCCAAATTCATCTTCGAGCGCGACCCGGGCCAAGGCGTACTCGAGCAACTCGGTATCCGAAACAATGCCGCTCCGGGCCTTCGCCGCTTCGATGAGCGGCTGCCGAACACGACCGGCAATGCGTCCGTTCTCCCCGGAGAGAAGACCGGCAGCCTTCGCTGTGTCGACAACGGATCGGCGACGAAGCGAAGCGGTCCGATCAGCCTCGGTCTTGGACGATGCGCGCGTAACCAAGAGGCCACCCCGTTTGTTTAACAGTTTCGTATATTTGTATAACATATGCACAGCGCTCGGACAAGACCATTGCCGCCGATGCGCTGTTTGCTTCACGCCAACCGCGCCGCCCTGCCGCGTGCGATCTGCGCCTCGTTATAATATCGCGACGCCTGCTGCACGGAACGATGCCGCGACTGCTGCCTGGCCTCTGGAGGCGAAACGCCTTCGCGCGCGGGCCTGGGTGAGATAGCCGGAGCGCAGCCCATGGGCGGAATATTGCGCCGGATCGAGTCCGGCGGCGGCGCAACGGCTTTTGATGATCGCGTTGACGCTTTGCGGATCGAGCGCCGTGACGCAGATCTGACCTGATGGAATCCCTTTCCGATAAGGGCGTGTGAACCGATTTTACGCACCGGTAAGGGCGTGAAAATCCCTATTCGAGCGGCAAATACGGGATCGAAATCCCCGCCGCCTGCGCCAGCAGAACCAGATTCAGCGCCAAGACCAGAGCCGCCGCGAGCACCGCTATCACGGTCGTCAGGCGTTTGTTGACGAAGCCGCCCATGACGTCGCGCCGTGCGGTGAGAAGGAGCAGCGCCACCATCGGAATCGGCAGGACGATGCTGAGCACCACCTGGCTCATCACCAGAGCTTGCGTCGAATTCACGCCGAGCCCGACGACGACGAAGGCCGGGATCATCGTCACGAGACGACGGACCCACAAGGGTATCGTAAAATGCACGAAGTCCTGCATGATGCCCTGGCCCGCCATCGTGCCGACCACCGAACTGGAAAACCCCGAGGCGAGCAGCGAGATCATGAACACGCCAGCGGCCCCGGCCCCCATGAGCGGGATCAGGGTGCGGTAGGCGGTTTCGATTTCCGCGACATCGTTATGCGCGCCGTCATGGAAGACCGCGGCCGCCATGGCGATCATGGCCATATTGACCAGGCCGGCGAGGCCCAGGGCGATCAGAACCTCGGTATTGGAAAATCTCAACACCCGATGGCGCTCGCAATCGTCGTGAACAGGCACCCGGTCCTTGGTCAGGCTCGAATGAAGATAAATCGCGTGCGGCATCACCGTCGCGCCGACTATGCCAACGGCGAGCGTGACGCTATGCGGACCTGCCAGCCCCGGTACGACGGAATGAAAGGCGAAGGCGCTCCAATCGGGCGGAGCGATGGCCAATTCGATGAGATAGCTGACGCCGATGACGCTGACGAAGCCGGCGATCAAAACCTCGATCGGGCGGAACCCCGAGCCTTGCAGCACCAACATGGCGTATATGGCGACGCCAACAATCGCCAAACTCCAGAACAGCGGCAAGCCAAACAACAGGCTCAGGCCGATGGAAGCTCCGAGAAACTCGGCGAGATCGGTCGCCATGGCGGCGATTTCGCTCGCGCCCCACATCGCGTAAACGACCGGGCGCGGGAAATGATCGCGGCACTGCTCGGCCAGACTCTTGCCCGTGACAATGCCGAGCTTGGCGGACAGGCCCTGAAACAGCATGGCGGTGACATTGGCCAGCACCACCACCCACAAGAGCAGATAGCCGTATCTGGAGCCCGCCTCGATATTGGTGGCGAAATTGCCCGGGTCCATATAGGCGATCGAGGCGACGATCGCCGGACCGGCGAAGGGCAATAAGGCCCGAATTCCGCGACGTTGGCCGACGATAATCTCGCGACCCGCCGCGACGGTTCGATCCGTCCAGCCTGGTTTCAGAGTCCTGGTCGCCTCATCTGTCATGAGCAGCCCACGCCTTATAGCTTTGGAGCCAGATTGTAGCCTTGGCTACAGTCGCCACAATGTGTTGCGCGCGCGTTTCTGTCAATAGCTAGAGAATGTTGCCTATGCTACAAAAGTGGCGAACAAGGCAAAAAACGAAGACGGATAACATGAGCGGCAAGTCGATAGCGCACCAGACCGAGCAGACGTCCGACCTGCCGAGTGAATCAGCTCAGGCGAGACGTTTTGGCAAAGCGCGCGCGGCGCAGGCTTCAGCGCTGATCGAGGACTATGCGGAATTGATCAGCGACCTCCTGGCGAACGAGGGCGAGGCGCGCCCGACGGATATCGCGCGGCGGCTCGGCGTGTCGCACGCCACGGTCATCAAGACCATCGCGCGGCTTAAAACGGCAGGCGTGGCCACGTCGCGGCCTTACAGAGGCATTTTCCTGACCGAAGCTGGCCAAGCCCTGGCCGCACGGGTGAGATCACGTCATCGGCTCGTGGTCGAGGTTCTCCTGGCCATCGGCGTTCCAACGGAGGCCGCGGAAGCGGACGCGGAGGGCATTGAGCATCACGTTTCCGAGACGACCATCGACGCCTTTGACCGGTTTCTTCGGGAACGAGGAAGTGTTCGCCGAGCCAGATAGCCCCTGTCGATGAAGGCCGCCTTAGGTCAAAAGCAGAGATGCGCGGCCCCAACTACTCGCTCACGACGCACCTTGGCTGGCGCGCTCCGCACGCGAGCTGTTGAACACGCTGGCGCAAATCGCCGAGCCCGCCACGTCATGCTCTTCGATGCGGAGTGAGCCGGAGCGACGACCAGCCCGTGACCCTGGACCGGCGCCTATTGCGTCGCCGTTCTTTTTGCGTTGGCGCCCCGAAACCAGAGCGCGGACCTTGCCGTTTCACAATCTCTTGCGCGCGAGCGCTGGACGGGATCGAGCCAAACATTTCGTGGCGCTTTTTTGCCGCGCGGCCCGCTGTTGTGCGGCCCGGCTTCGTGCGTGACGACCAGCTCGCTTTTGCCTTACGTCTTATTCCCGGCGACGTGGGCGGATTGAAATTGTTTGGTCCAGCACCCGTGCTCGGATCACCGGCAAAGCGATGACCCGTCTGCATGGCTCTTTTTCCTAGGAGCGCCGGCCACGATAGAAACCCGTCGCGGCGGCAATTTTCCCCTTGGCGCTACGCGCCAATTGGCCTTGTTGCACGGAGGCTTCGAAAGACGCGACGGCGCCGTCGTGGAATCATTTACGCAACGCGGACGAAATTGGCTTGCCCGAGTCTTCGCATTCGGTTGAGCGATTTGATCGCGATGGC
>Ga0182012_10003985_pt1 | contig 15573 bp, 19 predicted proteins | sample 612S2SmetaG_FD_120486 | JGI IMG/M metagenome (GOLD analysis project Ga0182012, IMG submission 120486) | Permafrost microbial communities from Stordalen Mire, Sweden - 612S2S metaG | ecosystem: Environmental > Terrestrial > Soil > Wetlands > Permafrost | place: Sweden: Stordalen | collected...
CACCTCGCAGGAGGTCGACGTGATGGTGCTGGACGTCGACAGCGGCAAGCGGCGCATCTCGCTCGGTCTCAAGCAGGTGCAGCGCAACCCCTGGGAGCAGTTCGTCGACGAGCATCCGATCGGCTCGGTGGTCGAGGGCGAAATCCGCAACATCACCGAGTTCGGGTTGTTCATCGGACTCTCGGCGGACATCGACGGCATGGTTCACATGTCGGACCTGTCCTGGGACGAGCCCGGCGAACTGGCGATGACCAAGTTCGACAAGGGTAACGTGGTCAAGGCCAAGGTGCTCGACGTTGACGTCGAAAAGGAGCGCATCAGCCTCGGCGTCAAACAGCTCAAGGACGACCCGGCCGCGTCCGTGCTGGACACCGTGCACAAAGGTGACGTGGTGACCTGCGTGGTCACGGCCACCCAGTCGAACGGCATCGAGGTGAAGGTCAACGACGTGCTGACCGGCTTCATCCGCCGGGCGGAGTTGGCCCGCGACAAGTCGGACCAGCGCCCCGACCGGTTCGCCGTGGGCGAGAAGGTGGACGCCAAGATCACCGCCGTCGATCGAGCCTCCCGCAAGCTCAGCCTCACCATCAAGGGCAAGGAGATGGAGGAGGAGAAGCAGGCCATGGCCGAGTTCGGCTCGTCCGACTCGGGCGCCTCGCTGGGCGATATCCTCGGCGCCGCGATTCGCCGCCGCAACCAGCAGGCGCAGGATAGTTGAGACAGGAAGACGGAGGACGGACGTCGGAAGGCGGTTTATGAACAGCGCCGTCGGCTCTGACGGCTGTCGTCTGTCTTCCGTCTTCTGATGTCGCTCGAAACCGACCTTTTGCTCGACAGGCGGCGCCTCAAGCGCCGCTTGTTGTTCTGGCGCAGCTTGGCGGTGCTGGCTTTGGTGGTGGCGGTGCTGGTCGCGCTGCCCGGTCAGCGACTGTCCAGCGCGCATGTCGCACGGCTGTCGGTGAAAGGGCTGATCTCCGAGGACAGCAAGCTGAACGATGCGATCGCCGCCGTGGCGGACGACGCCTCGGCCAAGGCGTTGATCGTTGCGATCGACAGCCCTGGCGGCAGCGTCGCCGGCGGGGAGACGCTGCATGCCGTGATCGCGCGGGTGGCGGCAAAGAAGCCGGTGGTCGCTGTCATGGGCGGGCTCGCAGCTTCGGCCGGCTACATGGTCGCGGTGCCGGCCGAGCGGATCTTCGCCCGGGAGGCAACGCTGACCGGCTCGATCGGTGTGATCCTGGAAACCGGCGACGCCTCCGGGCTGCTGAAGACGATCGGCGTCAGCGTCGATCCGATCGTCTCAGGCCCGCTCAAGGATCAGCCGAGCTTCGTCAAGCCGCTCTCGCCCGAGGGGCGCGACGTGCTGCACGGACTCGTCATGGACATGTACGACCAGTTCGTCGGCATGGTGGCCGAGGGACGTCACCTGGACCCCGCCAAGGTTCGCGAGCTCGGCGATGGCCGCGCCTACACCGGACGGCAGGCGCAGAAGCTGGGTCTGGTCGACGCGATCGGTGGCGAGCGCGATGCGCGGGACTGGCTCGCATCGGCCAAGGGCATCTCCGCCGACCTGCCCGTCAAGGAGGTGACGAAGGAGCGCGGTCTGGCGGAACGGGCACTTTCGGGCAGTTTGGCGCCACTGGTTGACGGCATGTGGAAAATTGTTTTGTCACAAGGGCTTACCCTTGACGGAGCCTGGGCGGTCTGGCAACGTTCCGACCGCTGACCCTTCGGGACGTCGCCGCAGTGACCAAGTCGGAACTCATCGCGGAACTGGCGAGCGCCAACCCCCATCTGCGGGCCGGCGACGTGGAACTGATCGTGGCCACGATCTTCGATGAAATCACTGCCGCCCTCGCGCGCGGCGAACGGGTGGAGTTGCGCGGCTTCGGCGCCTTCACCGTCAAGCGGCGCGACGCCCGTACCGGCCGCAATCCGCGCACCGGGGAAGCGGTGCCGGTCGAGGAGAAGGCGGTCCCGTTCTTCAAGGCGGGGAAGGAATTGCGCGAACGTGTGAATCACGGCAAGTCTGTGCGCGGCGCGGCGGCTCAGACCTCGCCCGCCTGAGAAAGGTCCGGTAGTCCCATGCGCCTGCTGCTTGTTTCACCGTTCATCCTGGTGCTGATCCTGTTCGCCTTGTCGAACACGGAGCCGGTCAGGCTGGTTCTTTGGCCGACCGACTACACGCTCAATTCGCCCGTTTCGCTGGTGGTGCTCATCGCCATGGCGATCGCCTTCCTGCTCGGTGGCATCGTGGTTTGGCTTGGCGAATTGGGCCAGCGTGCCCGTGCGCGGCGTGCCGAGCGAGCGGCACGGTCGCTCCAGGCCCAATTGCGCGAACTCAAGGCGCGCCTGCAACAACCCACGGCATTGCCGCCGCCAAGGTGACGTGCGCGTGCCGCCAGCGGCTGATCGTTGCGCTTGACACCACCGATCTCGACCGCGCCCGCGCCTGGGCGACGGTCGTGGCACCATCCTGCGGGTTGCTGAAGCCGGGACTGGCATGCTTCGCCGCCGCCGCAATCGCGGGCGCAATCGGGTAACCGGCGATGCGCAGACTTCAGATCAAGATTTGTGGAATCAACGATTCGGCCGGCCTGGATGCAGCGGTTTCCGCCGGCGCCGATTGGATTGGATTGGTGTTCTTCCCGCCGTCACCGCGCGCGGTGACCCCTGGCCGGGCGGCGGCGCTGTCGGCCCACGCCGCCGCGTCCGACGCCGGCGGTCCAGGGCGGGTCGGTCTGTTCGTCGATCCGGTGCCGGACATGATCGCGGCGACGCTCGCGGCGGTGCGGCTGGACGCGCTGCAGCTCTATGGCACGATCGGCGATTTGCCAGCACTCCGCGCCCGGTTCGGGCTGCCGGTCTGGCGCGCGATCGGCATCGCGGTCGCATCCGACCTGCCAGCCGACGCGGGCGGGGCCGACGCCTTGGTGATCGAAGCGAAGCCTCCGCCGGATGCGACGCGCCCCGGCGGCAATGCGGCCAGCTTCGACTGGTCGCTGCTGCGCGGCTGGACCGCGCCCGCCCCTTGGGTGCTCGCGGGCGGCCTCACGCCCGCCAACGTCGCCGGGGCGATCCGCGCCACCGGCGCACACTGCGTCGATGTGTCATCGGGCGTCGAGCGGGAGCGCGGCATCAAGGACCCGGCGCTGATTCGTGCCTTCGTCGCCAACGCCCGCTCCGTGTGACGGCACGCCTGATTCCACGGAGCCACCGGCGGCCATGCGGCCCGCCGGTGGCCTTCGCCCGTGGCTGCCCGCCCAGCCAAGCCCCCGCCACCAGCCCGCAGCGGGCGTCGAAAGCGCCGTCCAACGGCCGCGAAGGTCAGATTTTTTCGGCCCTGGGCGCGACCGTTGCCGCCTGCTTGAGTTCCAGCTCCCGCCGGAGCCGTTCGTTCTCGGCACGCAGCGCCGCGATTTCCTGCGCCGCGTCGTCCTCGGGCGATTCGTGGCTGCTGGGCTCGGGCGGGTGATAGAACGGCGTGAACAGGCTGAGCGCCCGCTCCATCATGGCAATGTTCTGACGGCTCATTTCCTCGATGTTGGTGAACGGGAACAGGTTGCCCATGGTCCGCTGCATGGTGGCGCGGATCTGCTCCTGCTGCTGGGCAAACGCCGTCATCGCGTGATCCAGGTAGCGCGGCACGAGGCCCTGCATCGAATCGCCGTAGAAACCGATGAGCTGACGCAGGAAGCCGGTGGGCAGCAGGGCCCGGCCCTTGGCTTCTTCCTCGACGATGATCTGCGTCAGGACGCTGCGGGTGATGTCGTCGCCGCTTTTGGCGTCGTAGACGACGAAATCCCGTCCGAGGCGGACCATGTCAGCCAGGTTGTCCAGCGTGATGTAGCTGGAGCTCTCGGTGTTGTAGAGCCGACGGTTGGCGTATTTCTTGACGACGACAGGCGGCGGTTGGCTCGTCTGACGCTCCGGCTCGGTGCTTGCGGGGTCGGCCATGCATTCCTCGTATTGAGCTTAGGGCATAACAATGGGCAAATGCCGCATCTGCGAAAAGCCCCAATCGGCGGTCGGCACGCTGTGCCTTTCAACTCGCCGGGCGGGCCACCCATGGTCCGGGGCGTGAGGAGGACGGCACACCATGGCCGAGGGCGCGCGCCCAGACAACCTGCGCAAGGCCGACAGCACCGAATCGCAGCCGGACCTGCAGGAGCTTGCGCGCGATTGGATTACGCTATGGCAAAGCGAGCTGACAGCGATGGCAGCCGACCGCGAGTTGCAAGAGAATTTGGCGGCAATGATGGGACTTTGGGCCGGCGCCGCGGCGGCGATGGTGAACGCCATGCCGCGCGCCGCCCCGCGTTCGTCCCGGAAACCCGGTGCCGGGCGGCGTGACCGATCCGCCGAGCCAGGCGACATTCCACCGGCAGGACGCACCGCGGCCGCTGCTGCGGAGGGGTCCCAGGCCGCTGCTGCTGCACCTGACCCTCGCGATGCTGAGATCCAGCGCCTCGGTGATCGCGTCGCCGAACTGGAATCACGACTGGCACAGCTCGAACAGGGCAGCGGCGGCGGCAATCGCAAACAGCCTCGGCGGACGCGCAAGCGGGTCGTTCCCGACGGCGGTGCTTGAGGAGGCGCTGCGCCAGGACGCGGCCCTTGTCCATGGCATCGCCGCCTATCGCCGGCATCCCTGGCATCGCGATCTCCCTGATCCGCCGTCGGTCTGGCAGGAGGGAGGCAGCCGGCTGCTCGACTATGGCGCCGCGGGTGGCTCCAAAGCGGGCGCCCCAAAGGATGTTGCCCGGAGCGCCGGCGCGGGCGCCCCAAGCGACGCCGCACCGGGCGCGGGCGCGGGCACCGCACGGGACGCCCCAGGGGATACACCGCGAGACGCCCCACGGGATGCCGCCCGAGGGGATGCAGCCCCAGGGGATGCCGCGCGGGGCGGCAGCGATGTCGATGCCCCCACCGTCCTCGTCGTCCCCAGCCTGGTCAACCGGGCCTATGTGCTCGATCTTGCCCCCGGCCACTCGATGCTGCGCTGGCTGGCCAGGCAAGGGATCCGGCCGCTGCTGCTGGACTGGGGCTGGCCCGGGGCGGTGGAGCGCCGCTTCACGTTGACCGATTATATCGCCGGCCGGCTGGAGCGCGCGATGGCCGCCGCTGCCGCCCTGGCCGGTGGTCCGGCCGTGCTCGCCGGCTACTGCATGGGGGGCACCATGGCGGTGGCAGCCGCCCAGCGGCGTCCGGACCTGGTTCGTGCCCTCGCGCTGCTCGCGGCGCCCTGGGACTTTCACGCCGCCGATCCGGAGCGGGCGGTGCAGGCTGGCCGCAGCCTGCCCCTGTTCGAGCCGGTGCTGGCGTTCGACAGCACGCTGACCGTGGACGTCCTGCAGATGCTGTTCGCCTTCCTCGACCCGTTCACTGTGGGCGAGAAATATCGCGGCTTCGGCCGGCTCGAGCCGGATGGCGAGAGAGCCAGGCTATTCGTCGCGCTGGAAGACTGGCTGAACGACGGGGTTCCGTTGGCCGCCCCGGTTGCACGCGAATGCCTCTCCGGCTGGTATGGCGACAACACGCCGGCCAGCGGCGATTGGCTCATCGCCGGCCTGCCGGTCGATCCGGCAACGCTGCACATGCCCGCGTTCGTCGTCGCCCCCGGCCGGGACCGCATCGTGCCGCCTGATTCCGCGCGCCCTCTCGCGCAGTTGATCGCGGGAGCTTGCCTGCACGAGCCAGTTGCGGGTCACATCGGAATGGTTGCCGGCATGTCGGCCAGGCGGGCCTTGTGGCAACCGCTGCTGGCATGGCTGCGCAGCGTGTGATCCCGCCCGCATTGAAACAATTGCAGTTTCCGCCGGCGACGGGCGAAGGCGGGACCCGTGCCCCTCGCCTCGCCCTGGGTTGGGGAATGATATCGGCGGCCCCGCGTTCCGACCGGACTGCGGGTCTTCCGCATTGGAGGCGCCGGTATTAGGTTGCCCCCTCCAAACGGGATAGGCCCGCAGAGGGGAGAGAAACATGGCAGAAATCGTCATCGTCGCCGCCGCGCGTACGGCGGTCGGCAACTTCAGCGGTTCATTCGCCACAGTTCCGGCTCATACGCTGGGCGCCGCCGCCCTGAAGGCCGCGATCGCACGCGCCAAGCTCGAACCGGGCGACGTCGACGAAGTCATCCTCGGTCAGATCCTGGCGACCGGCGAAGGCCAGAACCCGGCTCGCCAGGCAGCCCGCGAAGCCGGTGTGCCCGACGAGAAGACCGCGTTCGGCATCAACCAACTCTGCGGCTCCGGCCTGCGCTCCGTCGCGCTCGCCGCGCAGCAGATCCGCACCGGCGAAAGCGACATCGTCGTTGCCGGCGGTATCGAGAACATGACCCTGGCGCCGCACATCGCCTATCTGCGGACCGGCCAGAAGATGGGCTCGATCGAGTTCCTGGACTCGATGCTGCGGGATGGGCTGTGGGATGCGTTCCATGGCTATCACATGGGCAACACGGCGGAGAACGTTGCCCGCGCCTACCAGATCACCCGCGAGGAGCAGGACCAGTTCGCGCTGGGCTCGCAGCAGAAGGCGAGCGCCGCGCAGAAGGCGGGGAAGTTCAAGGAAGAGATCGTCCCGGTTACGGTCAAGACACGCAAAGGCGATGTGCAGGTAACCGAGGACGAATTCATCCGGCATGACGCAACCGCTGAAGGGTTGGCCAAGCTCAAGCCCGCCTTCAGCAAGGACGGCACGGTCACGGCCGGCAACGCGTCGGGGATCAACGACGCAGCGGCAGCGCTGGTGGTCATGTCGGCCACCGAGGCCGCGAAGCGCGGGCTTACGCCGCTGGCGCGCATCGTGTCCTTTGCCACCGCCGGCGTCGATCCGGCGGTGATGGGCACCGGCCCGATCCCGTCCAGCCGCAAGGCGCTCGCGCGCGCCGGCTGGAAGATCGACGACCTGGACCTGATCGAGGCGAACGAGGCGTTCGCGGCACAGGCGCTCGCCGTGAACAAGGATCTCGGCTGGGACACCAAAAAGGTCAACGTGAACGGGGGCGCCATCGCCATTGGCCACCCGATCGGCGCGTCCGGCGCCCGCATTCTGGTGACGCTGCTGCACGAGATGCAGCGGCGCGACGCGAAGAAGGGCCTGGCCACGTTGTGCATCGGCGGCGGCCAAGGTGTCGCCATGTGCGTCGAGCGTTAGTCGCTGAGCCAACGGCCCGACACTCGGGCGGCAGCCGGTTCTCCAGCGCAGAATCGGCTGCCGCAGGCCGCTGGCGCAAACCCGGATAAACCCAACAGATAACCCCAACAAAACGGGAGAGGAAACTTATGACGCGAGTCGCATTGGTTACCGGCGGTACGCGGGGCATCGGCGAGGAAATCAGCCGGGCCTTGAAGCAGCAGGGCCGCACGGTGGTGGCGAACTACGCTGGCAACGACGAGGCCGCGAAGGCGTTCACCGCCGAAACCGGCATCCCTGCCTACAAGTTCGACGTCGCGAGCTTCGACGCCTGCAAGGAGGCGGTCGGGCGCATCGTCGCCGACGTGGGACCGATCGAGATCCTGGTGAACAACGCGGGCATCACCCGTGACACCACGATTGCAAAAATGACACGCGAGATGTGGGACGCCGTGGTCGATACCAATCTCGGCTCCTGCTTCAACCTGTGCAGGCTGACCTTTGATGGAATGCGCGAACGGAAGTTCGGCCGCGTCGTCAATATCGGCAGTCTCAACGGGCAGGCCGGCCAGTATGGCCAGGTCAACTATGCCTCGGCGAAGTCTGGTATCCACGGCTTCACCAAGGCGCTCGCTCAGGAAGGTGCGCGCTTCGGCATCACGGTCAACGCGGTCGCGCCGGGCTACGTCGATACCGAAATGGTGCGCGCGGTGCCGGCCGAGGTGCTGCAGAAGATCGTCGCGCGCATTCCGGTGGGCCGCATCGGGCACGCCACCGACATCGCCCGTGGCGTGGCCTTCCTGACGTCGGATGATGCGGACTTCATCACCGGCTCGACGCTGTCGATCAACGGCGGTCAGCATATGTACTAGGGGATGCGGATGTACTAGGGGATGCGGATGGCTGCCGGACGTCGCACGGGACGCCCGGCAGCCGTCCACCGCAGCGCCTGGACCGATATCAGCCCAAATGGGCGGCTGGTATTGCGCGGCCTCGGATGCCGCGCCGGTTCAGCAGGGCTCCGCGGCAAATCGCGTGGTTGGCGTCACGAACTCGTCTTGCGCCGCAACAGTCAGGATTTCCCGCGACCCGGCTTCTGCGGTGCGGCGCAGCAGGCCTTGAATCGACGCGCCGGCCGCTTCCAGCGCCGCGGCGGCGCTGCCGGTGCGCAGACGGTGGAACAGGAACAGCGCGGCAAGCACGTCACCGGCACCGTCCGCCGCGATCGGCAGGCGGGGGGTGCGCAGACGGTGGTATTGGCCTCCCTCGGCCACCAGCATGTCGATTGCGTCGGCCGGGGTATCATCGGTCTGCAGGCTGGTCACCAGCACGACGCGCGGACCATCTGCGTGCATCGTCGCCGCCAGCCGAGCCGCCGCCTGCTTTGCCTCCGCCAGCGTGCGGCCCGTGCCGCCGGTCAGCAGGTCCAATTCGAAATGGTTGGGGGTGGCGATGTCTGCCTGCGGCACCGCCCGGTCCCGCATGAACTCCGCAATACCGGGGCGAACGAATACGCCGCGGCCGGCATCGCCGATCACCGGATCACAGCAATACATCGCACGCGGGTTCTCCCCGCGCACCCGCCCCGCCGCGTGCAGGATCGCCTCGCCGATGCCGGCGTCGCCCATATACCCGGACAGCACCGCGTCGCATTGCGGCAGCACGCCGCGCGCGGCGATGCCCTCCACCAGCGCCCGCACGGTCTCGCCGCTGAACACCTGCCCGGTCCAATCGCCGTAGCCGGTGTGGTTGGAGAACTGCACCGTGTTGATGGCCCACACCTCGGCGCCGAGGCGCTGCAGCGGGAACACCGCGCTGGCGTTGCCGGCATGGCCATAGGCGACCCAGGACTGGATCGACAGGATGTTCACGCCGTCCGCCCGCCATCCACCGGCAGCAGGATGCCGGTGATGAAGCTTGATGCATCCTCGGCGAGCCAGACGCACGCGTTGGCGACATCGGCCGGGGTACTCATCCGCCCGAGAGGGATGCTGGCGAGGAACCGCGCCCGGTTCTCCGGCGTGTCCGGTACGCCCATGAATTCGGACAGCAGGCCGGTAACGCCCATCACCGGGCAGACCGAGTTGACCCGGATGTTCTCGGGCGCCAGTTCGATCGCCATGGACTGCGTCATGACATTCACCGCCGCCTTGCTGCCGTTGTACCAGACCAGCCCCGGCCGCGGCCTGATCCCCGCCGTGCTGCCGATGTTGATGATCGACCCGCCGCGCCCCTGCCCGCGCAGCACCGGCAGCGCCGCCTGCATCATCCAGTAGAGCGATTTCACGTTCACCGCGTAGATGCGGTCGAAGCCGGCCTCGTCCACCTCGGTCATCGGGCGGTTGCGGTGGGTCGTGCCGGCGTTGTTCACCACGATGTCGAGCTGGCCGTGCGCCTGCACCGCCTCCGCGACGATCGCCTGCACGTCGGGGCCGCGGCTGACGTCGCCGCCGACCGCTACCGCACCGAGATCCGATGCGACGCGCTGGGCGGCTATGAGGTTCAGGTCCGCCACCACCACGCGCGCGCCCTCGGCGGCGAAGCGCCGCGCAATGCCCTCGCCGAAGCCGCTTGCGGCCCCGGTGACGATCGCTACCTTGCCTTGCAGACGCATAGCGGTATCCCTTCCGACGCGGCCTGACGGACGCTAGAAGCCGCCTCCGGCCGCCGCAATGAGGGACCGGGAATACCAACCACCGCCGAGGCATCACCGCCACTGCTTGTGTTCGCACCTGCCGACTCCCGAATCGCCAAATCCGCATTTCCTGGACCCGAGGCCGCATGTCGCACACGCCGCTGCTGTTTCAGCCGATCAGCGTCCGCTCGGTCACCGCGCGCAACCGCATCGTGGTCTCGCCGATGTGCCAGTACAGCGCCACGGACGGGCTGGGCGATGACTGGCACGTGCAGCATCTCGGCGCCCGCGCGGTCGGTGGGGCCGGCATCGTGTTCACCGAGGCGACCCATGTCTCGGCGGTTGGCCGCATCACCCATGGCTGCCTCGGGCTGTGGAACGGGCAGCACCAGGCTTTGCTGGCACGGCTCGCCGCCGTGATCGCGCGGGGCGGCGCGGTGCCTGGCATCCAGCTTGCCCATGCCGGGCGCAAGGCGTCGGTCCAGCGGCCCTGGGAGGGCGGGGCGCCGATCGCGCCCGCGGATGGTGGTTGGGTGCCGCTGGCGCCAAGCGCCATCCCGATGGTCGCCGGCGCCACCGACCCGCACGTGCTGACCCCGGCCGAGATCGCCGACATCGCCGGCCAGTTCGCCGCCAGCGCCCGGATGGCGCGCGAGGCCGGCTTCCGGATCGCAGAACTGCATGCCGCGCACGGCTACCTGCTGCACTCGTTTCTGTCGCCGGTCAGCAACCGCCGCGGCGACGCTTACAGCGGCGACCTCGCGGGCCGCAGCCGGTTCCTGATGGAGACGATCGATGCGGTGCGCGCCGAGTGGCCGGCGGACCTGCCGCTGTGGGTGCGGCTGTCCTGCAGCGACTGGGTGCCGGGCGGGCTGACCATCGAGGACACGGTGGCGCTCGCGACGCGTCTGGCCGCACGGGGCGACGTGGACCTGATCGACTGTTCCTCGGGCGGCGTGTCGGCGGAGCAGGCGATCCTGTCGCTGCACCCCGGCTACCAGGTGCCGTTCGCCGAGGCGGTGAAGCGCGGCGCCGGGATCGCGACCGGGGCCGTGGGTCTGATCACCGAGCCGACGCATGCCGCGGAGATCGTGGCCAACGGGCGGGCCGACGTGGTGCTGCTCGCCCGCGCGGTGCTGGCGGACCCCGCCTGGCCGCTGCGGGCGGCGAAGGCGCTGGGGGTGAAGCCGCCGCTGCCGCCGCAGTATTTGCGCGCGGTGGTTGGGTGAGCGGCCCGCCGTTGGACCGGCCGGCATCGAGCGACCGCATTGCGGCTTGAAGCGATGGCCATGCCGGGGCTATAGCCGCCCCTTCGCGCTGCCGGTCGGGATCGGCGGCGCCAGACAGGAGCAGCGCCATGAAGCCGGGCATTCACCCCGAATACCACGAGATCAACGTCATCATGACCGATGGCACGCAGTTCAAGACCCGGTCCTGCTACGGCAAGGCGGGTGACACGCTGCGGCTGGACATTGATCCGAAGTCGCATCCGGCCTGGACCGGCCAGCAGCGCATGATCGACACCGGCGGCCAGGTCGCCAAGTTCAACAAGAAGTTCGCCGGGCTTGGCCTGAAAAAGTAGGCGCGTTCCTGCCCTCCTGCCGCGCCGGGTCTCTTGAAATCCCGGCCGGCGCTGTCCAGATCCTGTTGGTTCGGAACGCTCCTTGCGGGGTTCCGGAGCTTGACAGAGGCCGGCCCTCCGGGGCGGCCAGGACAGTGACCTTGCTCATGCAGGAGGTTTGACCATGACATACGACTTTACGCCGTTGTTCCGTACCGCGATCGGCTTCGACAGGCTCGCGCGCTTGATGGATACCGCCGCATCCGCGGCCGAAGTCCCCAGCTATCCGCCCTACAACATCGAACGAACCGGCGATGACACCTATCGCCTGGTGATGGCGGTGGCCGGGTTCAGCCCCGAAGACATCGAGCTGACGGTCAAGGAAAGCACCCTGATCGTCTCCGGCCGGGTTAACGAGGCGCAGAAGGGCGACGTGCTCTACCGCGGCATCGCCGGGCGTGCGTTCGAGCGTCGTTTCGTGCTCGCCGACCACATTGTGGTGGAGGGTGCCGACCTACAGAACGGCCTGCTCCTTGTGGGCCTGAAGCGCGTCGTGCCCGAGGCGCTGAAGCCGCGCCGCATTGCGATCAGCGGCCAGACGAAGACCGCAATCGCCAATGATGCCCAGGCGGGTGAGACCCAGGCAGCGTAACGCCAACGCGAAGCGGAGTGACGAAGGGGCCGGGCCATCCGGCCCCTTTTGTCGTTCCGGCCCTGAACACACACATCGCCACCGCGCGGTTTGCAGCGGCTTGCCAGCAATGCTATCAATCCCCTCATGGCAAGCAGTCTCAGCATCCGCAATGTGGACGACGACCTGGTGCGGCGTTTGAAACGGCGGGCCGCCCGTCACAGCCGTTCGGCGGAAGCGGAAGTGCGCGCGATCCTGCAACAGGCGCTCGCCCAGGAGACCGACATCGGATTCGACGACCTGGCGGCGGAGTTGCGCGCGCTCACCGCCGATCGCGCCCATACGCCAGCGGAGCAACTGATGCAGGAGGGTCGCGAAGAGCGGTGACAGCCTACGTCATCGATGCCTCCGTCATCGTGAAGTGGTTGGTGCAGGAGGAAGGCACAGAGCAGGCGCTTACCCTGCGGGGCCATGCGCTGTCTGCCCCGGACCTGCTGGTCGCAGAATGCGCCAATATCCTGTGGAAAAAGGTGCAGCGCGGTGAGTTGAGCCGCGCCGAATCTAGCATTGCTGCCAAGCTGCTCACGCGGGCCGAGATCGAGTTGGTATCAATGCGCCCGTTGTTGGAACGCACCACGGACCTCGCAATGCGGCTCGGCCATTCGGCCTACGACTGTATGTATCTCGCGCTGGCCGATGCCACCGGACGCAGGTTCGTCACCGCCGATGCACGGCTCATCCGCAAGATTGCCGCGACTGGGGCTGACTTTCCACGCGTTATTCCGCTGGCCGACCTTGCGGCGTGATGGCCTGATATTTCCCGACCGGTCGGAGCGCAGGGTGGCTTACCCGCCCTATTCCAGTTGCCGCTGGATCGTTTTTGCGAGCGCGAACAACCGCTGCTCGATCCTTGCCGGCACATCGCACACGTAGCTCAAGGCCTGGCGCCGCTCGTCGAATACCCGCGCTTCCCACGTCACTTGATCGGCCATGCGGCTGGTCTCGCCTGAATCGCTGCCGGCATCAGCCTGCAGCGCACGCAATTTGGCATTGTCCGCGCGAACCGCTTCGGCAAGCTGCTTTTGACGGCGGCCGAACCGGTCGAGACCCGCTATCACCGCCTCGCGCTCCGCGTTGAGGACGCTGAACAAGCCAACGGCCAGCGCCTGCAACTTCTGCCGCTTCTGATCGCCTTCCTGCTCCGCGAACGAGCGGATTTCGTCTTGCGCCTGCGCCACCGGCACCCGCCGCTGCACCAGACGGTGCACGGCACTGGCAACATCCTGATCCTGCTGCCACGCTGTCTGCTCATCGAGCGGCGGCCCCGACCAGATGGACGCCAGCGAAAGCTGTGGCACCTTGATCTGTTGGCACGGCCAATCCGGATCGCGCGCACCTGGCGGGGCAGCTTTCGCCGGCGCCGCCACGAACAACATGGCCGCCAAAACGACATGGGAGCGCATCACGCCCCCCGCTCGCCGCGCCGCACGATGATGCCGCGCGCTGGATCGTACGCAACGATAGCGCCAGCCGTGAACAGAATCGTCATGCCAGCCACCACGGCCAGCGAGGTCCAGTCGATCTCGACGTACAGTGCAAAGCGGACCAACTCCACCGCGTAGGTGAACGGATTCAGCCGGCAGATGGCGTAAACGACCGGGCTCGATTGCTGCACCAGCCACAACGGGTACAGCGCCGAGGAGGCAAAAAACATCGGGAAGATGACGAAATTCATCACCCCGGCAAAGTTCTCAAGCTGCCGGATCGCCGAGGACAGCAACATGCCGAGCGCACCCAGCATCATCCCGCACAGCGCCAGGGCGGGCAGCACGGCCAGGTAGCCCCAGATGGGCGGCTCGATCCCCCACAGCCAGGCGATCACCAGGAAGGCATAGACCTGCAGGATGGAAACCGCCGTGCTGGCAAGCAGCTTGCCGACCAGCAGGAACCAGCGCGGGAACGGGCTGACCAGCAGCATCCGCATGTTCCCCATCTCCCGGTCGTAGACCATGGAGAGCGAGGATTGCATGCCGTTGAACAACTGGATCATCGCGATCAGGCCCGGCGTGACGTAGACCTCGTACAACACGTAGGTCTCGTAAGGCGGGATGATCGACACGCCGAGGATCTGCCGGAACCCGGCGGCGAAGATGAACAGCCAGACCAGCGGCCGCACCAGCGCGGAGACGAAGCGCTCGCGCTGATGCACGAATCGCAGCGCCTCGCGCCAGACGATGCCGCGCAGGCAGATGAAATACTGTCCCAGCGTGAAGCCGGCGGGCGGATCGATGACGCCGGCGCTCATGCAGGCTCCGGTCCCGGCTCTGCGTCGGTCAACGCGATAAACGCATCGTGCATGTCGTCCGTCCCTGCCGCCGCAACCACGTTGACAACATCGCCCGCCGCGACAACGCGTCCTTTGTGCAGCACGACCACCGCATCATCCGGTGCGACCTCATCAAGCAGATGTGTCGCCCATAGCACCGCAACGCCGCGTTCGCTGACCAATGAGCGCACGTGACGCAAGATCGAGGACTTGGACGTGACATCCAGTCCGACGGTGGGTTCGTCCAGTACCAACAGGCTTGGCCGGTGCAGCAGGGCACGGACAATCTCCACCCGCCGCATCTGTCCGCCGGACAGTTTGCGTGCCGGATCGCGCGCACGGTCAGCCAGCCCTACCTCGTCCAGCCCGGCAAGGGCGCGCTGCCGCGCATCACGCCAGCCGATGCCATGCAGGGCCGCGTGGTATTGCAGGTTTTCCATCACCGAAAGATCAAGGTCCAGCGTGCGCGCCTGGAACACCACCCCCAGCCGGCGCAGCGCCTGGCCGGGCTGGCGCGCAACGGAATAGCCCAGCACCTGGATCGACCCCTGCCGCGTGTCGTAAAGCCGGGTGATCAGCGAGAACAGCGTCGTCTTCCCCGCGCCATTCAATCCCAGCAACGCGGTGAAGCGCGCTTGCGGCACGGTCAGGCTGACATCATCCAGCGCCCTGCGCGCGCCATACGCGTGGCTGACGCCGTTGACGGCGAGCGCCGGAACGCCCGCGTTGGCCGCCGCGACCGGCGGACGACTCAATTCGGCGGCATCGGAGGTCATTGCGGCGACACGACCACGCCCCAGGGCAGGCGGCCGACGGGGATCGACTTCACCACGTCCAACCCCGCCACGTCGATCACCGACACGTCGTTGGAGAGTCCGTTGGTGGTGAGAAGAAGTTTCTGGTCCGGCGTGAACGCCATCTGCCAGACACGCTGCCCGACCAGCAGGTATTTGCGCAACCTGTAGTCCGTGGCGTCGATCACCGCGACGCGGTTCGCCGGCCCCAGGGCAACGAACGCCGTGCGGTCATCGCTGGCGAACCGGATACCGACCGGCTGGACCGACTCCGCCCGCAGCCCCGGGACGTCGAAGGCGATCTTGTGGGTGACCTGGTGTTTCACCGGGTCGATCACGCTGACTGTGCCGCCCAGTTCCGACGACACCCACAGCTCCGATCCATCATGCTTGAACACGGCGACGCGCGGCCTTGCATCGACCAGCACGCTGGCCACCATCTTGCGCGTTTTCGTGTCGAAGAAATGCGCCATGTTCGTGGTCTCGGAGGTA
>Ga0182012_10003986_pt1 | contig 15572 bp, 17 predicted proteins | sample 612S2SmetaG_FD_120486 | JGI IMG/M metagenome (GOLD analysis project Ga0182012, IMG submission 120486) | Permafrost microbial communities from Stordalen Mire, Sweden - 612S2S metaG | ecosystem: Environmental > Terrestrial > Soil > Wetlands > Permafrost | place: Sweden: Stordalen | collected...
ATCGTCGTGATCCCCGACATCGTGGCCAATGCCGGCGGCGTGACCGTCTCGTACTTCGAGTGGGCGCAGAATCGCGGCGGTTATTCGTGGCGTGAGGCGGAAGTCAACGAACGGCTGGCCGACGTGTTGCTCGAGAACTTCAAGCGGGTGCGCACCACGGCCGCGTTACGCAGCGTCAGCCTGCGCACGGCGGCCTACATGGTGGCCATCGAGCGCGTCACGCAGTCGATGAACACCCGCGGAGTTTACGCCTAGCCCGACGGAGAACGGCGGTGCGTGGATATTCTACGCATCGCCGAACTCTTCGGCGCCGGGCTCGTGCTGGGCGCGCTCGGCGGGTTGCTCGGCATCGGCGGCGGGATGTTCGCGATCCCGCTGCTCGGTTTGTGGCTGGGCTTGGATCAACAGCACGCGCAGGGCACGTCGCTGGTCATGGTCGTGCCCAACGTGGCGGTCGGCCTCTGGAATTACGCGCGCCGGGGTGCGCTCGATAAGCGTTTGAGCCTCGCGCTCGCCGTAGCGGCGCTGCCCTGTACGTATCTCGGCGCGCGCATTGCGGTGCACGTGCCGAGCGCGCCGCTGCGCATCGCCTTCGCGATCTTTCTGTTGTGCATCGCCGGGTTCTCCGCGTATCGCGCGCTCGCGCGCCGGGCGCCGGGAGCGGCGGAACGCGTGCCCGCGCCGTGGCAGGCGGCGTTCGGCGTGGGCGGACTCGGCGGCATTCTCTCCGGACTCTTCGGCGTCGGCGGCGCCGTGTTTGCGGTGCCCTTGACCTCGTTCCTCTTCGGCGTTTCGCAGGCCGCGGCACAAGGCTTGGGCTTGGCCTTGGTCGCGCCGGGCACGCTCGTGGGCGTCGCGACGTACGCCGTCGCGGGCGACGTGGATTGGGCGGTGGGCATTCCGCTGGCGATCGGCGGCGTGCTCTCGGTTCCCAGCGGCGTGAAGGTCGCGTACAAACTGCCCGAGCGCACGCTGCGCTTGGCCTTCACCGCGTTGATGGTGGTCGCGGCGCTCGCGCTGATCGTCCGCGCGGCCTAACGTTCGCGACGCTTCTCGAAGGCGCGCGCCGATTTCGTTATCGATTTCCAGCGGCGCTTCTCGGCCCGACGGATCGAATGGTCGCTCTTGCCGGCCTCGAAAAGCGCTTCGCGCGTGAGTTTTCGGAAGCTGTTCAGCCGCTCTTCGTCGAGTGCGCCGAGCACCGCGCAGCCGGGTTCGCTTTCGTGGCGACAGTCTGCGAACCGGCACGCGGCGGAGAGTTCCGCGACGTCGTCGAAGGCCGCGCCGACCGCATCGTCGTCGCCCGAAAGCCCGAACTCGCGCATGCCCGGCGTGTCGACGATCGCGGTGCCGTCGGCGAGGCGCACCAACTGCCGCCGCGTGGTGGTGTGGCGGCCGCGGTCGTCGTCGCGCGCGGCACTCGTGGCCAACCGCCGCTCGCCGAGCAACGCATTGATCAGCGTCGACTTGCCCGCACCGCTCGAGCCCACGAAGGCCAAGGTCTTCGCCGCTCCGCGAAATCCGTCGAAAACTTCGAGCCCGGTGCCCTCGAGCGCGCAGACGGCGAGGACGGGCCGCCCGTTCGCGACGCTGCGTGCCGCGCCGACGTACTCGGCCGGATCGTCCGCGAGGTCGGTTTTGGTCAGCGCGATCGCCGCGTCCACGTCGCACGCTTCGGCGCCGGCGAGATAACGCTCGATGCGGCGCACATTGAAATCGCGATTGCAGGCAACGGCGACGAACAGCGTGTCGATGTTCGCGGCGATCGGCTGCAGCGCGGAGACGCGACCCGCACCACGCCGCGCGAAGAGATTGCGGCGCGGCAAGAGCGCGCGCACGATGGCGAGCGAGCCGCCGGGTGCGAGTTCGACGGCGACATAATCGCCGACGGCGGGTAACCCGGCGGCGTCGAGTGCTGCGTGACGGAATGTGCCGCCCAGGCGGCCGCCGATGCGCCGCTCGGAATGGAGTTCCGGCGTTGAGTCTGTCGACGGGATGACGAGCACGTACGCATCGCGTTCCCGGCTTTCGACGCGTGCGAGCACGTTAGGCGGCGCGACGAATCGCGCGTAGGCGTGAGGAAACAAGACCTCGGTCCTCTCATGACGAGATGCAAAAAAATGGCCGCAACGCCCGAGGGCGGCGCCTGTCATGGGGACGCGAAGAACCGCGGCGGCGAGCCGCGCCGTTAGGCCGTCAGCGGCCGATCGTTACGATCCGGGCGAGGCGGACGAAGCGCGGCGGCGCAGGCGGGCATCGCGCCCGAGCGTGAGTATCTCCATGCGGCAGCGCTCCTTTCGTAAAGCGTCGGGAATATGTCGCCCGAGTATAGTCGCGTAACGGGCCGGCGTCAAGGTTCGCACGCTGCGCGTTACTCCTATTCTGCGATCTCCGCGACCCACTTGCCGTCGGCGTCTTTGTGCAGCACCGCCGACCGATCGGCCGGGGCGGTCGGCTCTATTGCGACGTGCCGGGCCAACATGTCTTTCCCGATCGCCGACCACTCGAAGTGTTGCTTGAACGGCGTTAACTTCATTCCGAGCGGGCCGTCCTGTTCGTCGCCGACCTTGTCCACGATGAAACGGCCGATAGGAATCGTCCCGCTTTCTTCGTTACCGGGCTGCGGCGTAAAATGCGCCGACGCATCCCAGGTGACGGTCGTGCATGGCTCCGTGCCGCTAAACATGTCCCGGTGAACGCCGGCCGGCTTGACGGTTACGTAAGACAAGCCCTTGAATTTACTCGGGTAGTTGCCCGCGGGCCAATACACGTCGAGGTGGCAAACCGTGCCGTTGGGCACGTTGATGAACGGAGGGTGCGCGTCGAGCGCGGTTTGGATGGCTGCGAGCCGCCCATCGCTTTGGGCGCCGCCACTGCAGCCTGCGAGCGCGATCGCCGCACCCAATAACGAAATCGGGAGTGCTTGTGAAACTCTCAAGATTTCCTCTTCACTTCAGCGTCGACGGGACCAAAACCGACGGCGGACTTCGGGCAGCGCTGCCTTCACGTTGCACCGGACGCTACCCTCCGGATGCTTTCGAAAACGGGGTGCGCGACTACCGCGCGGGTGTCGTACTAAATACCTGCCGTCGGAATAGGCTGAACGAAGCGGCGCCAAAGTGTGGAGTGCGTCGCTGTCCGTGCGGCGAGCGACGTGTCACACTCGGGGGACTACGCTATCCCAGGAGAGTCCGTGACCGCTTTCCTTTTTGCATCGAGCCTGTTCGTCGCCGCAGCGTCGACGCCGGCGGCCGCGCCCTCGGTGTCTCCCGTCGTATTCGCCACCGCTGCGCCGGGTACCGTCGTTCCGCCGGCAGCGGCATCCGCAGCACCCGTTCCGCGCGCAGCCGCTCCGGCCGCTCCGCTAACTCCTGCGGTGCCGGTGCGGCGCTTGGAGTACGCGGTCAGCGAGAAGTCCGACGGCGATTTCGCGGCCTCGACGCTCGCCCTCGATCTCACCGCAATCAATGCGGGGAGCGCCTTGACGTTCCTGGTCGTCGACCGCCAGCCCGGCTCGGAAAGTGCGCCCTTGAACGCGCACCTCGATCGGCACGACGGCATGACCGTCACCGGCGACGGCGGCTTCAGCGATCGCGAAGAAGTCTTGCTCGCGCTCTTCGAGCTATCGTTCGAAGACGTGGGCCGGCTGGAGAAGGGCGAGACTTGGGTGCGTACGGAGCGGACTCCCGACGGCACCGCGACGACGACGTATCAGGTGCTCGGCGCGCTGGGCTCGCTGCTCGATTTTTCCGTCAAGCACGAGGTCGATACTTCCGGCTATACCTCGACGTGGCAGGGAAGGGTGGTCTACGACGCCATCTCGCGCGCCCCGACGAGCGCCGAGTTCAGCGGCCAGAGCGCGATCCAAATCAAACTTGCATCAGATTCGTTGGTCGCGCAGAGCCGCTGAGCGGAGCGCGGACTACACCGTGAAGACCTGCTCGGCGTGATACGAACTGCGCGAGAGCGGGCTCGAGACCACTTGGCGGAAGCCCTTGGCCACGCCGAGCAAACGAAGCCGCTCGAACTTCTCGGGCGTCACGTATTCGGCCACCTCCAGATGGCGTTTCGAGGGCTGCAGATATTGGCCCAAGGTGAAGATGTCGACGCCCGCGGCGCGCGCCTCATCCATGGCGCTTTCGATTTCGTCTTCGGTCTCGCCGAAGCCGACCATCAGCGAGGTCTTCGTGTAACGCACGAGCCCGCTCTCTTTGGCCCGGCGTAGGATTGCGAGCGACTGATCGAAGCCGGCGCGCTTGTCGCGAACGGTGCTCTGCAGGCGACGCACCGTTTCGAGGTTATGTGCGAGCACTTCGGGCCGCGCTTCGAGCACGACGTCCAGCGCGCCGAGGTCGCCCGCAAAATCTCCGGTCAGGCACTCGACCTTGGCTTCCGGCGAAAGTTTGTGAATGAGCCGCACGGTGCTCGCGAAGACGGCGGCGCCGCCGTCGGCCAGGTCGTCGCGGTCGACGGCGGTCAGCACGAGGTAGGTCCAGCCCAGATCGCGCACGGCTTCGGCGACGCGCTTGGGCTCGAGCCAGTCGACCTCACCGCGCGGGCTACCCGTCTTGACGTTGCAGAAGTGACAGCCGCGCGTGCACGTGTCGCCTAAGATCATGATCGTGGCGGTGCCTGCGCCCCAACACTCGCCGATGTTGGGACACATCGCTTCTTGGCAAACCGTGTGCAGCTCGTGGGCCTTGACCTTGCGCCGTAAGCCTTCGTAATTTTCGCCGTGGGCCAGGCGCACTTTGAGCCAGGGTGGCTTGGGCTGACGCGGCTGCGGCTCGGTCAAATCGATCATGCGGCCACCGTCTCGCGTTCGAACGCGACGCCGAAGCGCGTTCCCAAGTCTTCGAGCAACGCGCGTGAGGCCTCGGCAAAGCCGACCTCGCGTCCGGTTTCGTGCGAGAGCGACGTGACGCCGCGCCCCGCAAGGCCGCACGGCGCGATCAAGCGATCGTAGTCGAGCGCGGTCGAGGCGTTGAGCGCGATGCCGTGCAGCGAGGTCATGCGCTTGATCGAGAGACCCACCGCGGCGATTTGGCCCGTGCCCACGTAGATGCCGCGATGTTCGCTCCAGCGCGCAGCCTCGACGCCGAAGCGCGCGCAACAGGCCAGCGCCGCGTCTTCGAGGGCGTTGACCAAGGGAACGACCTCGCGGAAGCGTTCCAGCCGCGCGACCGGATAGACCACGACCTGGCCCGGCCCGTGATACGTGACGTCGCCGCCGCGCTCGACCTCGACGACGTCGATGCCCTGCGCCGCCAGCACTGCGGCCGAGGCGAGCACGTGCTCGCGCTTCGCGTTGCGGCCGAGCGTGATCACCGGCTCGTGCTCGACCAGGATCCACGTGTCGCGTTCTTCGCCGGCCGCCACGCGCGCGTGCAACGCGCGCTGCAGTTCGAGCACCTCGCGATAGGGTCTGCGGCCGAGTTCGAGCAGGCGCGCTCGCTTCACGTTCATGCGCGCGCGATCAGCCCGCCGCGACGGGGGTCTTGGGCTTGGGGTTGACGATGTGGATCGCCTTGCCGTGTGACGCTTCCGCCGCGTCGCCGATCGATTCGGTCAGCGTCGGATGCGGGTGGATCGAGAGGCCGATGTCTTCGAGGGTCGCGCCCATCTCGAGCGCGATCACGCCCTCGCCGATCAGCGATTCCGCTTGCGGCGCGACGATGTGCATGCCCAGCAGCAAGTCGGTCTTCGCGTCGCCGACGAGTTTGATCAGGCCGTCGGTCTCGCCCATCGTGCGCGCGCGGCCGCTCGCGATCAGCGGGAACTTGCCGATGCGTAATTCGTAGCCTTGCGCCTTGGCCTCTTCCTCGGAGAGTCCGACCGTCGCGACCTCGGGATCGGTGTAGACGCAATTCGGCACGGCGACCGGATCGAAGGCCGCGGAGCGATCGCCCGCAATCGCCTCGGCGGCTACCACGCCTTCCTTCATCGCCTTGTGCGCGAGCAGCGGCGCGCCGGTGACGTCGCCGATGGCGTAGACGCCGGGAACGCTCGTGCGGCGCTGCGCGTCGACGGAGAGAAAGCCTTTGTCGCTCGTGCTCAAACCCGCGGCGGCGAGATTGAGGCCGTCGGAAACCGGGCGGCGGCCCACGGCGACGAGCGCCATCTCGAACTCGCGCGCCTCGTCCTTGCCGCCGGTGTATTCGCCGTTGATCACGGCGCTGACGCCGTTGCCGGTTTTCTCCAAGCTCTTCACCGCGGTGCCGAGCGCGATCTCGACGCCTTGTTTCTTCAAGATGCGGCCCAGCGTCTTGGAGATCTCCAGATCCGTGCCGGTGAGAATCTGCGGCAGCATCTCGACCACCAGCACCTTCGCGCCCAAGCGGGTGTACACGGTCGCGAACTCCAAGCCGATCACGCCGCCGCCGATGACCAGCAGCGTCTTGGGAATCTTCTTGAGGCGCACCGCGTCGTCGGAATTGATGATCGTCTCGCCGTCGCGCGGCCAGGCCTTGACGTCGATCGGCGCGCTGCCCGTCGCGACGACCACCGCGTCTTTCGCGACGTAGGTGTCGGTCGCGCCGTCGCGCTTTTTCAACGCGACGCTCTTCGGGCCGGTGAACGAGGCTTCGCCGTAGGCGAAGGTCACGTTGTTCGCTTTGAACAGCGTCTCGACGCCCTTGACGTTAGAGCTGACCACGTCGCCCGCAAACTTGGCCACGCCCTCGCGGTCGACTTCGGGCGCGCCGACGGTCAAGCCGAGTTTGCCGGCCTCGCGGATGTGCCGCGCGACCTCGCCGACGTGCAGCAGCGCTTTGGTCGGGATGCAGCCCCAGTTGAGGCAGACGCCGCCGACTTCGTCGCGGTCGAAGCAGACGACGCTCTTGCCCAGTTGGCCGAGCCGGATGGCGGCGTGGTAGCCGCCGGGGCCCGCCCCGATCACGATTGCGTCGACTTGCACGTCAGCCACTTGGTCTCTCCTCGTTCGAACCGCCGAAAAAATGGGTCGGCACCCGGCCACCCTTCGGTAGACCCGTCCGAGACTCCGACCGTGGCAGCCAAAACGCGACCGGAACGGTCCAATCGGCCGTCGAAAGCCCATCCAATGCGCGAAGTGGGTTGGTCCTCGGCGCTGCCTACCGTAGACCGGGACAGCATCGTCCCGATCTACCAGCAGATCTACGAGGAATTGCGCGAGGCCATTCTCGCCGGGAAGTTGCCGGAAGCGGCGCGGTTGCCGCCCGAGCGCGCCCTGGCCGGACGGCTGGGCGTCAACCGCAGCACGGTCGTGCACGCCTACCGCGAACTCGCGGCCGACGGCCTGATCGAGCAGCGGGTCGGGTCGGGCTCGCGCGTTTCGCGCAGCGCCGCCGGCGGCCAGCCCCGCTCCGGCGACGTGCCTTGGTGGATCACGCTGCCGCCGTGGCGCGTCGGATCGTTTCCGCAGGTGCTGGGCGAACTCGCCGCCGCGCAAAGCGGCGACCGCATCTCGTTCGTGCAAGGCGTCCCGCCGGTCGAGCCCTCGCCCCTGGTCGAATTATCGCGCTCTTTCGAACGCGTGGCGGGCGATCCGAACTACGTGCTCAGTTACGGCGACTCCGAAGGGCACGCGCCGCTGCGCGAGGCGATCGCGGCGCGCATGCGCGCGCGCGGTTGCGCGATGCAGGCGCGCGAAGTCTTGGCCCTGACCGGTTCGACGCAGGGCATTGCGCTCGTGGCGCAATCGTTGGCCGAACCGGGCGACGAGATCATCGTCGAGCAGCCGACCTATCCCGGCGCGCTGCAGATCTTCCAGATTGCGGGCTTGCGCGCGATTCCCGTCGCCGTCGACGACGACGGCATGCGCGTCGACCACGTCGAGGCGATTCTGCGCACGCGCCGGCCGCGGTTCATCTACACGATGCCGTCTTTGCACAATCCGACCGGCGTCACGATGAATGCCGACCGGCGCGAGCGGCTGGTCACGCTCGCGCGGCGCGCGCGCGTGCCGATCGTGGAAGACGATCCGTACGGCGAGTTGGCCGAATCGCCCGCGCCGCCGCTGGTCGCGTTCTCGCCCGACTACGTGGTGTATCTCAGCACGTTCTCCAAGACGATCGCGCCGTCGCTGCGGCTGGGTTGGCTGACCGCGCCGCGCACCATCTACGAGCGCTTGCTGTTGCGCAAACAGTCGCTCGACATGGCTACGAGCCTCTACGTGCAGGCCAGCGTCGTCGACTATCTCGAGCATGCCTACGACGAACACGTCGTGCGGCTGCGCGAGGAACTGACCGAGCGCCGGGCCTTGGCCCGCGCCGCGATTGCGGAACACTGGCCCAAGACGATACGCCTGGCCAACGGCGCGGGCGGCTTCTACCTGTGGGCGACGGCGCCGCGCGAGATGCGTGCGCGCGTGCTGCTCGATGCGGCCGAGCGCAACGGCGCGTCGTTCCTCTTCGGCGAAGCGTTCTTCGCCGCGTCGGGCGGCGACCACAACTTCCGGCTCGCGATTACGACCGTGGACCGGCCGCGCATGGTCGAAGGCATCCGGCGGGTCGGCAAGGCGATCGCGCAGGTGTCGTCGCGCTGAACGTCCCGGCGTTGCTCGCCTGGTTCGCGCAGCGCGGCCGCGCGCATCTGCCCTGGCGCACCGACCGTTCGCCCTATCGCGTCCTGGTCAGCGAGTTCATGCTGCAGCAGACGCAGGTGGACCGCGTCGTGCCCGCATTCGAGCGTTTCATCGCGCGCTTCCCATCGTTCGAGGCCTTGGCCGAAGCCTCGCAGGCCGACGTTATCCGCGCCTGGCGCGGCTTGGGTTACAATTCGCGCGCGCTGCGCTTGCACAAGCTCGCACGTGCGGTTTGCGCGGATCACGGCGGAAATTTGCCGCGCGACGAGGCGGCTTTGCGCGCCTTGCCCGGCATCGGCGCGTACACGGCGCGCGCGGTGCTGGCCTTCGCCTTCGACGCCGACGTCGTCGCCTTCGACGTAAACGTCCGGCGCATCGTGCATCGCACGGCCCTCGGCTTCGAACATCCGCCGCGCGCGAACGAACGCGAGTTGGATGCACTGGCGCAGGCGGCGGTGCCCGCGGGCGCCGGTTTCGCCTTCAACTCCGCGTTGATGGATCTGGGCGCGACCATCTGCGGAGCGCGCGCGGCGAAGTGCCTGGTCTGTCCGTTGCGCGAAGAGTGCGCGGCTGCGCCGCTCGATCCGGTCGCGCTCGCCGCGGGCACGCGCGCCCGCAAATCCGCGGGCGGCCCACAACAGCGGCTGCCCTTCGAGGCCACGACGCGCTACGTCCGCGGCCGCGTGTTGGACGAACTGCGTGGTCTGGGTCCCGGCGAAGCGATCTCTCTCCTCGATCTCGAGACGAGGTTGGCGCCACTGCTCGGCGCCCATGCCCCCGGCGCGGTGGCGCGGGCGATCGAGGCGTTGCACCGCGACGGGTTGATCGCTACGACCGCCGGCATACGCCTTAGCGACTAGTTGAGTCAAATTTCGGAAGGATATCCTGCTCGAAAGGTAGCTAACCAACCCTTACACCCTCCTTCTTGGAAACGAGGCTTGCTTTGGCACTTGCCGACCGCGCACGGGCGATGATCGCCCAACCTGCCCAAGAGTGGCCGATCGTTGCTGCCGAGCCGGGCACGACGACCAGCATATTGCGGGGCTACGTCGTTCCGCTAGCCATCATCGGGCCAGTCTTCAGCCTGGCCGGGGTTCTGATTTTCGGACACCAGGGCATACTCTACGCGATCGCAGCCGCAGTGCTCGAGTTCTTCTTAGAACTTCTCGCGCTCTTCGTGGTGGCGTTCATAGCGGATACCCTGGCGCCTTCGTTCGGCGGCACCAAAGATTTCGTCTCGGCCTTCAAGTGGGTTGCGTACGCATCGACGGCGCGCTGGGTCGCCGGTATTTTCGAGATCATTCCGGTCTTCGGATCGTTGATCTTGCTGGTCGCGTCGCTCTATAGTCTCTACACGCTCTATTTGGGCACGGTGCCGGTCGAACGAATACCTCAGGAAAAGGCACTCGGCTTTACGATCGTCGTGATCGTGGCCTACATCGTCGCGATCGCTATCATCAGGTTCCTGTTGGGCATCCTGCTCGGGCTGTTCTTCATCGGTGCGGGCGTGGCGACCGGAGCCGCCACCCGCTGATCCAACGTGCCGTGGCGATGATCGTCCGTCCCTCGCGGGAGTGGCCGGTCATCGCCGCGGAACCCACGTCGCGGCGGGCTATTCTGCTCGGCTACGTCGTGCCGTTGGCCGCGCTCGGGCCGGTCTTCACGATCGGCTTCGTCGCGACGCACGGCGACTCGGTCGGCACCGGCGTCCTCTCCGCGGTGCTGCAGTTTTCGTTCGAAATCGTCAACATTTTCGTGATCGCGTTCGTGGCCGACGCGCTGGTCAAGGCCTTCGGCGGCGCGAAGGATTCCGTTGCCGCCTTCAAATGGGTCAGCTATGCTTCGACGCCGCGCTGGCTCGGCTCGGTGCTGGTGGTCGTCCCGTACGCCGGGCCGCCGTTGCTCATCGCGTTGATGCTCTACAGCATCTACGTGCTCTATCTGGGCGCCGCGCCCGACATGCGCGTCGCGCCCGGTAAGGGCGCGGCGTTTACGCTAACGGTATTGCTGGTGTACGTGCTCGCCGAACTGGGCGTTGCGGTGCTGCTCGGATCCCTGTTGGGCATCGTCAGCGGCATAGGCGGCTTCGTCGGCTAGCCGAACCACGAGGGCAGATCGCTGTAGCGCTCTTCCTTCCAGGGATCGGCATCGTTGTTGTAACCGCGAACTTCCCAGAAGCCCTTCTGGTCGTGATCGAGGAATTCGATGCCCTTGATCCACTTTGCGGACTTCCAAAAATAGAGCTTGGGAACCAGCATCCGCACCGGACCGCCATGGATCGGTTCGAGCGCCTGTCCGTCGAATTCGTAGGCGACCAGGCAATCGTCGCCGAGCATCGCCTCGAGCGGGAGATTGGTCGTGTAATCGTTGTCGGCGTGCTGCACGACGTGGGTGACGCTCGACTTCGGTTTGGCGCGTTCCACCAGCGAGCGGAAGAGTACGCCGCGCCACTGCGTCTTCTGTTTCGTCCAACGGGTCACGCAGTGGATGTCGCCGCGCCATTCGGTGCTGGGCAGCGCGCGCAATTCGTCGAAGGTCAGTTCGAAGGGCGTCTCGACGAGGCCGTAGAGGCGCAAGCGCCACGTGGCCGGATCGAAACGCGGGACGTCGCCGACGTGCAATACCGGAAAGCCGTCGGTGAGGGTCTGGCCCGGCGGGACCGTCGGGTCCTTGGTCTTGAAGAACGGCATGTGGCCGTTTCGATTCCGTTTCCGAAGAAAAAGGTTGCGCGGGCGCTAGCCCTGCGCGAGTTGGCCGTGCTCGAAGCGGCGTATCCCAACGCGGTCACCGCGCTCGACTACGATTCGCCCTTCACCCTGTTGATCGCGGTCATCCTCAGCGCGCAGTGTACCGACGCGCGCGTCAACCTGACGACGCCCGGCCTCTTCGCCGCCTATCCCACGCCGCAGGCGCTGGCCGCCGCCGACCAAGCGGACGTCGAGCGAATCATCAAATCCTGCGGATTCTTCCGCATGAAGGCCAAGAACATCATCGCCGCGGCGCGGGGTTTGGTGGAACGTCACGACGGCAACGTGCCCGACGACCGCGACGCCCTCGAAGCGTTGCCCGGCGTGGGCCGGAAGACGGCCAACGTCGTGCTCTCGGTCGCCTTCGACGAAGCCGCGTTCGCCGTCGACACGCACGTTTTCAGGGTCTCGCACCGGCTGGGTTTGACGCTGGGCAAGACGCCGCGGCAGGTCGAGGACGACGTGGTCAAACTCGTGCCGGCCGATAAACTGCGTCACGCCCACCATTGGCTGATTCTGCACGGACGCGCGATCTGCAAAGCACCCGTGCCGCACTGCGGCGTCTGCCCGGTCGCGCCGCTGTGCCCGAGCGTCAAGCTGGTCGCGGCCGCAGTCGGCGCGTCGGCCGCCGGCGTCAAAAAGACAGCGGCCCGGGCCCGTCCAAGTGCGCGGGCCGGGGCAACTCCGCGTCGCGGGCGATCGTCTTGAGCACGCCGGAGGCCGTCAGCGGCTCACCGTAACCGGCTTCGGTGGAGAGCAGCGAAAGATTGATCAAGGCCGGCATGGCCGCGCCGGGATCGAATTGATATTCCCCATCGAGGCCTTCCCCGCGCACGACGATCAACTGCCGCGCGGCGTCCAAATCGAGGCTGATGCGCTTCGCTCCGAAACGCACGCGTAAACGCAGGGGCCGTTCCAACCGCACGTAGGTGACGCCGTTCTTCCCCAAGATCGAATTGAGCCGTTTCGTCGCTATCTGCAAAGCCGCGGCGAAGGCTTCGAGACCGGCCGCCGCATCGGCTTCCGGTTCGGGCGCAGCGGCGCCGGGCATCGAGTCGATCGCGCTCTCGATCTCCTTGCGGTTTCTGATGCGCATGGCCATCGCGACGATCGGGTTGGGGTTCTCGGGTTCGTCCATTTGGTGAAAAGTTCCACATGCGCGGCGGAAGGGCTGCCGGGCGACCTTCCGAAGGGCGTTCTCTGATGTCCGAACAGCGCAATTCGCTCGCGATCGACGTCGATAACCGGCTGGTCGACGTTGCGACCAAGGGCCGGCACGCGGCGCGCATCCCGGACACGCCCGAGCGGCAGCGTCTGGAGCGGCAACGCCGCATCCGCGAAGTGGTTTTCGGCGCGCAGGACGGCGTGCTGACCACGCTGGGCATCGTGAGCGGCCTCGGCGGCGCGACCAACGACCGGCCGACGATTTTGCTGACCGGGTTTTTGTCACTGCTGGTCGGCGCGATCTCGATGGGCGTCGGCGAGTACCTCGGCGGCAAAGCGGAGCGCGAGGTCGTCAGCAACGCGATCGCCTTCGAGCGGCGCGAAATGGTCGAAACGCCGGACGAAGAGTACGCCGAACAACTGGCTTATTACCGGCTCAAAGGCTTCACCGATGAGGAAGCGCAGATCATCGTCGCGCGCTTGGCCAAGAATCCCGATATCTGGCTGCACGAGATGGTGCGCGACGAGTTCGGCATCGATTTGCGCGAGGCCGAAGGCGGCAGCCTCGGTTCGGCGCTCGCGATGGGCGCGTCGTTTGCCGTGGGCGCCGCGCTGCCGGTGGTGCCTTATCTCTTTCCGATCGATCACGCCGCAGCCATCGTGGTCGGCTTCGTGCTCGCGGCCGTCGCGCTGTTTACGATCGGTGCGTTTGCGGGCAGGCTCGCGGGCCGCAACCCGGTGCTCAAGGGTCTGGAAATCGTCGCCTTCGGCGCCGGCGTCTTCGGCATCTCGTACGTTGCGGGCCACTATATTCCGGCACTCTTGGGACGCAGTTCGATCAGCCTCGGCGGCTAGGCAGCCCGTAGGATAGGGCCCTACGGCCTTCTGGAGCGCGGCGGGCTCAGCAAAAGAAGAGGCGCGAGCAGCCGCCCGCGCCTCGGATCGAATGACGTATGAAGTGAAGACGTTACATCTTGGACGTGGCCTTCGGCTTCGGAGCGGCCGCCTTCTTTGCAGCCGGGGTCGCCTTGGCTTTGGCTGCGGAAGTGGCCTTGGCTTTGGGAGCGGGAGACGCCTTAGCGGCAGTCTTCTGCATGTGAACGGCCGACTTGGCCGTGGTCGCGGCGATGGCCGGAGCGCCCATCAGGAACGCCGACGCAACGAGCGATGCGAAAATTTTCTTCAATGTGTACACCTCCTCTCGGCACCGGATGCGCCGGCTTCGTTGGTAAACGAAAACCGCCGCGCTCCGTAAAACGAAGCGCGGTGTTGTATTGTTTCGAGCGCCGGCTACTTACCTGCCGTCGGTTGCGGGCGGCTTCCATTTGCCGACCAGCGTGCGCGCGATGACCAGTCGCTGAATCTGCTGCGTGCCCTCGTAGATCTGCGTGATCTTCGCGTCGCGCATCATTCGTTCGACCGGATACTCTACCGAGTAACCGAAGCCGCCCAAGATCTGGACCGCGTCGACGGTCACCTTCATCGCGGTATCGCCCGCCTTGAGTTTAGCCAAGGCCGCATAAAGCGTTAGGTCCGCCGAGCCCTCGTCGCACTTGCGCGCCGCTTCATAGAGCAAGAGGCGCGAGGCTTCGACCTCCACCTTCATGTCGGCGAGCATGAATTGGATGCCCTGCTGTTGCCCGATCGGCTTGCCGAAGGCGATGCGCTCTCGTGCGTACGCCGCGGCGTAATCGAGCGCGCCTTGGGCGATGCCCACGGCCTGCGCGGCGATGCCGGGGCGCGACTTATCGAGCACCTTCATCGCGGTCTTAAAGCCCGTGCCTTCTTCGCCGAGCAGGTTCTCGACGGGTACCTCGCAGTTATCGAAGATCAGCTCGACCGTCGGGGATCCGCGGATGCCCATCTTTTTCTCGAGCTTGCCGACCTTGAAGCCCGGGAAGTCTTTCTCTACGATGAACGCGCTGACACCGTTTGGCCCTTTGCTCGGATCGGTGACCGCGAAGACGACGATGACGTCGGCCACGCCGCCGTGCGTGATCCAGATCTTATTGCCGTTGATGACGTACTTGTCGCCCTTGCGCTCGGCGCGAACGCGCATCGTGCCCGCATCGGAACCGCTCGACGGTTCGGTCAATGCGTAAGCCGCGGTCCACTCGCCCGAGGCGAGCTTGGGGATGTATTTTTGTTTCTGCTCGTGATTGCCGGCGATGATGATCGGCAAGGCGCCGAGTTCTTGCACCGCGACGATCAGCGCGCTGGATGCGCACGCTTTGGAGATCTCCTCGACGACCTTGACGTACGTCAGGAACGAGCCGCCCAGCCCGCCGTACTCCGCGGGGAAGGGGATGCCCAGCAAGTCGTTCTCCGCGAACAGTTTCTGGATGTCCCACGGGAACTCGCCCTTCGCATCGATCTCGGCGGCGCGCGGTGCGACCTTTTCAGCGACCAGATCGCGCACGACCTGGAGGATCATCGCCTCTTCTTCGGCGGCTGCGCTGGGCGGCGTGATGACTGCCATGTTTGTCGACTCCGTTGTGAGGTTGCGCCGTTGGACGGCCCTGCGTATTTCGCGGTGCCCTGCCGGTCTTCCGGTCGGCGGAGGGTTTGACTCCGGCGGCGCAGATGTTAGACGGGATGGACAAAACGGTTGCTTCCGCGGCTGAGGCGGTGGCCGATATTCCCGACGGCGCCTCGCTCGCCGTGGGCGGCTTCGGACTCAACGGCATTCCCCAGAATTTGATCGCCGCGTTGCTGGAGCAGGGTGCGAGCGACCTCGAGACCGTTTCGAACAATTGCGGCGTCGACGGCTGGGGCTTGGGCGCGCTGTTGGACGCGAAGCGCATCCGGCGCACGACCGGGTCGTACGTCGGCGAGAACAAGGAGTTCGAGCGGCAGTATCTCTCCGGCGAATTGGAAGTGGAGCTCGTGCCGCAGGGCACGCTGGCCGAACGACTTCGCGCGGGCGGGAGCGGCATTCCGGCGTTTTACACGCCCGCCGGCGTCGGCACGCCCGTGGCCGACGGCGGACTGCCCTGGCGCTACAACGCCGACGGCTCGGTGGCGCTCGCCTCACCGCAGAAGGAGACGCGCACCTTCGGCGAGCGCGCGTACGTGCTCGAAACGGGCATCGTGTGCGA
>Ga0182012_10003987_pt1 | contig 15571 bp, 16 predicted proteins | sample 612S2SmetaG_FD_120486 | JGI IMG/M metagenome (GOLD analysis project Ga0182012, IMG submission 120486) | Permafrost microbial communities from Stordalen Mire, Sweden - 612S2S metaG | ecosystem: Environmental > Terrestrial > Soil > Wetlands > Permafrost | place: Sweden: Stordalen | collected...
AGACATGCAGTTATATGACCGCGGCATTCGACGCCGCTTAGCGCCCATGCTGCAAGGCGACCGCCGGCGTTTGGAACTGGCCTATAGTTTGCTGCTTACACTGCCGGGAACGCCGGTGATTCGATACGGCGATGAGATTGGCATGGGTGATGATCTTCGCTTGCCCGAACGTCAATGCGCCCGCACGCCTATGCAATGGTCTTCCGAACCACAAGCCGGGTTCACCCAAGGCGACAAGCCGATTCTTCCCGTCGTTAGCGGCGGGGCCTATGGCTTCGAACATGTCAACGTGGCCGAACAACGCCGCGATCCCAACTCGCTGCTCAACTGGATGGAACGCATGATCCGCATGCGCAAGGAAGTACCCGAGATTGGCTGGGGTGACTTCACTGTCTTGCGTGTCGCCCGGCAAGACGTCCTCGCCCTTCGTTACGACTGGCGGAACAATTCGGTGGTCATTCTCCACAATCTCAGCGGCGAACCCCGCGAGTTTTGGGTGGACGTCGGCCTCCAAGCCGAAGAAGGATCTCTTCTGGTCAATCTCTTGTCCGGCGAACACAGCACTGCCGAAAAGTCAGCGCGCCACTGCATCCTACTCGAAGGCTACGGCTATCGTTGGTTTCGCGTCGGTGGCCTGTGCAACCTTCTCAACCGCAGCGATTCGTGAGAGTTACTCCCACCGGAAAATCCTCGCCGAGATCGTCGTACAAATTACGAACAGCAGCACCAATGCCGTGACATCCCCAATGTGGGCCGACCACGCATCGCCCATCCAAATCCCCTGTAGCAGCGACACCACATAGGTAAGCGGCAAAACGCGAGTCAACCCTTGAATCGCAGGCGGCAGCAATGTCGTCGGCAGGAACAGTCCTGAGATCCCGATCATCGGATATAAGATCACGGCGCCAATTGGCTGCGCGAACCGCGCCGTCGGCACAATACTCGCGATCACAAAGCCAATTGAGAGAAAGCTCCAAGTGCCAATCAGCAACGCGATCGTAAACGATAAGAGCGGAACATGCGCACCCGCGGGAATGTAGCGCTTGCCTGCCAGCACCATCAAAGAAAGAGTTGCCGCGGTGAGGATCAACTTCACCACCACATGCGCAGTCAGAATCGTTTGCGGTCGCAGCGGCGTCGCACGCAGCCTCTTGAGAATCCCCGACTCCCGGTAAATCGAAATGATCGTCACCAGCGAAAGCACCGCGCTCAGCGTGATGATTACCGACACAAATACCGGCACCGCTACCCGAATGTACTTGTTAGCAATAGCGGGTGGCATGGCAGGCAGGTTGCCCAGCATGCGACTCATCACGATAAACAAAATAACCGGAATCACAATCGATCCGATCGCCCCCAGCGGCTCGCGCAAGAACACCTTTATTTCGATCCAAGTCAGTTTCCACAATCCACGCAGCATAATGATTGAACCTATTCCCGAATCGCCTGCCCCGTCAGCTTCAGAAACACATCCTCAAGGTTCGGCAGAATCGTACGAAACTCCGCCACCTTGATCCGATTCTCGGACAAACATTGAATCACCTCCGTGACCAAATCCTCGCCCAACCCGCGAATGGTGAACTGATTGCCTGTCCGAGTGACAGCCTCGACTCCCGTCATCGAACGAAACCATTCGTCTGCAGTTAAGTCCTCAGTGGTTAGAACCACCGTTCTTTCCGGGCAATAACGGTCGACTAATCTCGCGGGCGTGCCGATGTCCAGGATGCGCCCGTGTTCAATGATCGCCACTCGATCACACAAGCGCTCGGCCTCCTCCATCAGGTGCGTTGTTAAGAAAACCGTTTTGCCCCGCCCGCGAATCCCGCGAACCAATTCCCAAATCGCCCGCCGCGCTTGCGGATCGAGCCCCGTGGTCAGCTCATCCAGGAACACCACTTCCGGATCGTTGATCAGCGCCAGCGCGATAAACAACCGCTGCTTCTGCCCGCCGGACAGGTTCATGAACCAGGCGTTCCGCTTATCGGTGAGGCCCAATTGTTCCAACAAGTGTTCGGCCGTCACCGCTTTCTTTCGATACAGCGAAGCCCACAGATCCACCGCTTCCCACACCTTGATCCTCTTCTGCAACTGCGCCTGCTGAAGTTGCACACCGATGCGTTCCTGCAACTGATAAGCTTGCCGAAAAGGATCAAGGCCCAACACGGAAATAGTGCCGCCGTCAGGCTTGCGAATGCCTTCGATGCATTCCATCGTCGTTGTCTTGCCCGCGCCGTTTGGCCCGATGAGACCAAAGATCTCACCTTCGTTTACGCTGAACGAAACCTCGTCCACCGCAACCGTTTTGCCATACGTCTTCCGAATGCGGGAGACTTCGATGACAGGAGTGTTCATTGAACCTTAGGAACACGCAGCATTGGCCGGTTACAGTCGCGAATATCGCCGCCGCATTGCGTCATGCGTCCGTCCTTGGTAAAGCAGATCTCCACTGCCACCAGATACGGACCGCTGCCGCAACTCACCGCCATGCCTGCATCGCTGAGGCCTGGATTCACTCGCTCGAAATCTTGCTTCAATTCCGCGGGACTGGTGCTGAGTTGCCGGTCGGGAGCAACCAAATCCTGCGGAATCTTGACCGAGTTGCGAATCCGCCGAATCAGCCCAAAGTAGTTGTCCGCCGATAAACCCGTACATGTGCCGTGCGTCATCCATTCGTGCTGAATCAGATGAAGATCCGGCATCAGGTCGAGCATTGCACCCGCATTGCTGGGCCCCGGACCTTGGCCGCAGTTTTCGGGATAACCGCCGCGGCTGTACTGCGGCCACAAGCCATGCACGATGAATCCGAAATGTCCGCCGCATTCCGGATTGTTCGGCTTGCTGTAGCAGAACTCGGGCGCCCACGAAAGAGTGAGCAAGTAATAATCGAAAGCCCCGGTGGCCTGCATGTTCGAAGGAATACCCGAAGTGGGCGCGAGTTGCGCGTTGGGCGAAGCTGAACTCGAGGTAGGCGTTGGCAGCGGGCCGCAAGAGATGCAAAGCAGCGCGCCAAAAAGGGGAAGGAAAAGTATCTTCATGATGTCGTCAACTAGCGTATCGCGCTAGCCCTCGTTTTTCGGTGCTATGCTCGGATCGAGTCAGCTCATGAAATCCGGCAAGACGCTCGCCATCGCTGTCTCCGCCATTCTGTTTGTCGGTGGCGCATTCGCGCTGGATCGCACCCTGCCGCATCCCTTCCGCGAGTATCCGGGCATCGAGTACCGGCAAGGCGATATTCCACTGCCACCCGATTATCAGGAGAAAACAGAATGGGCCTTCGCGCGCATGATGTTTCCTGGCGGCTGGCTCGACGGTTATCGAAATCGGGAGTTGGATTGGCATACCGGCGTTTCGCTCTGGTCACAAGACTTTCCACGTGCCGATCGGCACTTCTCGCTGGCCGTGCGCCGCCTGACGCGCATTCACGTTCGAAGCGTAGAACAGGCCGTCAATTTGGACGATGGTGACGATGTTTATAACTGGCCTTGGCTGTATGCCGTGCAAGTCGGTGAATGGGGCATTACCGATGATCAGGCCAAGAAACTGCGTGACTACTTATTACGCGGTGGCTTCTTTATGGCCGACGATTTCCATGGCACGCAAGAATGGGGCGTCTTTCAGGAGAGCATGCACCGTGTTTTTCCCGACCGGCCAATTGTAGACATACCCGACAACGACGCCGTGTTTCATACTGTTTACGATCTTGATGAGCGCTATCAAATCGTCGGTAATGAGCACTTAGGGGAAGGTCACAAGAACGACGGGTTTGTGGCACACTGGCGCGGTATCTATGATGACAAGCACAGGCTGCTAGTGGTGGCTTCGTTTAATTCCGACATTGGCGATTCCTGGGAGTGGGCCGATTCGCCCGATTATCCGGAGAAGTATTCAGCGCTAGGGATTCGACTAGGGATTAACAACATCGTGTACGCAATGACACACTGAGAAGCGGCTCTAGTACTATTGAAGCCGCAACAGTAAACGTTTAAACTGTATCCAGCAGCACCCACCGCGAAAGACCGTTAATTGGCTGTCAGCATTAAAGATGTCGCCGCTAAAGCGGCCGTGTCCATTGCAACTGTTTCTCATGTTCTAAATGGCACGCGCGTAACACGCCCACGTACGCGCGACCGCGTTCTGGCCGCCGTCCGCGAACTTGGCTACTCACAAAACCAAGCCGCTCGTAATCTGGCCCGCGGCACGAGTTCGATCTTAGGGCTGATTGTTTCCGACGTCCGCAATCCTTTCTTTCCCGAAATCACCGCGGCGTTCCAGGATCAGGCGCTGGCTCACGAGATGGACGCCATCATGTTGAACACCAACTACGATGCGCAGCGCACTTTGCATTCTGTGCGCCGTTTGCTTGGCTTGCAAGTGCCCGGGGTGGCGATCTTCACTTCACAAATTGATCCATCCATTGTCGACATTCTCGCCGAACGCCGCGTCGCCGCCGTCTATCTCGATCTCGGAAAAGTCTCGCACGCAGTTAGCAACATCGTGATCGATTACGAGGGCGGCATTGTGCAGGCTCTGGAACATCTCTCAGAGTTGGGCCATACAAGAATCGGCTATATCGGCGGACCTCCAAAGCTCCACTCTGTGCAACGCAGAAGAAGGTCTTTCATAGAGACGGCTGTGCAGCTTAAGATCGATGGCGAACTGGTGCTCGAGTCTGACTTCTCAGTGAAAGGTGGCTACCTTGCCTGCTCGAAACTATTGCAGGCCAATGCCCCGACTGCCATTGTCGCCGGCAATGACTTAACGGCCATCGGCATTCTTCACTGTGCTTACGACGCGGGTTTACGTGTGCCGGAAGACCTCTCGGTGGTAGGCTTCGACGACATTCTCTTTGCCGAATACACGCAACCCGCTCTGACAACGATTGCCGTTCCGCGCGCGGAGATAGGCAAAACTGCGTTTGAGGCGCTCTGGACTATGCTGTCTGACACCGAGTTAAAGGGGCGTGAATACCGGCTGGGAACTCAGTTAATTACCCGCCAATCGACGGCGGAGCCTCGCGCTCTCTAGATCCTTGCTACCCTTGCTAGAGGCTGTTACTGCCCCGTGAAACTCAACTTTGTCTTTGTGGAGTTAGTCCTGATTGCCGCTGCGGCTTTGCCTGCGCGTTCAGCTTCGCCTGAGTCGCCTTGGGAGGCACTCAAGCACCTGTCGAAACATCGCGTTTATACGGTTCTGAATCGCGACGGATCGTGCTTTAGCGGTGCGTTTGTCTCGATCTCGGATAACGTCATCTCGCTGAATCAGCGGCAATTCAACCGATCTGACATTATTCGCATCTCGGGAGGGGAAACACCCGACGTTCATACCGCTGTCTATAGTGGGCGCAGTTCGTGGGCCGATTTAGAGGCCCTCCAGAGCCCGCCGTATTACTCGAGCCTAATGGTGATCACCACGGATGAGAGACAGTTTACAGGTCCATTAATCGGTGTAGCCAGCGACCAACTCACCCTGATGGTGGAGGGAAAAGAAATGCGCTTCGCCAAAGAGTTTCTGGCGCGCGTTTTCCTTACTGGTAAGAAGCCGGCGTTCGAGCAATCGGGACTGCATTGGAATCCGCTCGACCTTCCGAAAAAGGTGATGGCCCCAATGCAGCCCATACCGCTCTATGAAGTGAGTGCCCGCGAAGACAACTCAAAACTGGAGTGTTCGCCGACTTATCGACGACCCCAGTAACCCCGATAGTAACGGCCACCGTAGTAGCGTGGACCATACCAAGACGCACCACGATAAGGCGGATAAGCCCAATAGCCTGCGCGCCAAGCATACCGGCTGCCAACGTAATCATAGTATCCGGGCACCCATGTATAGCCATAGCCGGGCGCCGCATAAGCTGGCGCAACGTAGCTATAAGCATAGGGGACGGGGGGCGGTGCGGGAGCGTAATAGCCGTAGCCTCCCCCGAAACCGACTCCGAAGAACACTCTGGGACCGGCAAAAACGCAGCCACCGGCCAGCAATAGAAGGGCGAGAATTCTTGTTTTCATAACTTCTCCTCGCCCAACTAAATTGCAAACGTTGCGCCAATCCTAACTGATTGAAAAATATGGGAAAAAGGCTGATCGTGCTGGATTGTTTCCACCAACAGCGGTGGATTTAAGCCACCACTTTACATGTGGGCCGCAGCCATAGACTTCTTGGCTGCTTCCAAATCATCGAGAAATACAAAGTACGATGCTCCGGAGCACCGCACACTGACAGTCCGATCACTGAAGCCCGGACCGCCGAACTCAATTTCCGCGCCTTCGGGCAACTGGGTGATGAGCCCCAGTCGTGTTCGCTCACCGTCCTCGGTAGGCAAAATTTGAATCGCGGAGACGCTCTTGGGTAGGGTATACGCCCTTTCCAACGGAATCGGAGGGAGTTCCATACTAAGTACCTTTGTTGCCACCTGACCCTCTTGCCTATCTTAGACCTTCAGTACTTAAACTTCTAGTACAAAATGTAATTTTGATCGCTTAATTTATCTGTACTGAAAACCACCCGAAAAAATGACAATCTCTTAATGAATTGACAGGAATTGTTGCTGGTTCGTTCAAACAAAAATTGCTAGGAAAATTTCGTGCTACTTATCGTGAGCGAAAAGACCCTTCCAGGAGTCATCGAGCGAGACCCAGCGGTCGGCATCTTCGTCCCAGCTTGGTGCCATAAGTGGAACGTGGAGCAAGCCGTGACCTTCGCTGCAGAAAAGTTCCGTGCCCGACCAGTCCAGCAGTAGACAGCCGGGGCAACCAATGCGGACAGGAAAAGCCATGAGGCGGAGACATACGCGACAGCGCGCCCGCTGGTCGGCAGCCGACCAGAACAGAACGCCCATGGTTCCCAGAACGTAAAGCCACAGCAGGAGCGGACCACTGCCGGGATCGCGCGAGGCGAGCAATACGGATGATTCGGAGCGGCTCCATTCCAGGCAGCCGACGAAGACGCAGGCCAGACCTAAACCGGTTTTGGCAATGAAGAACGAGAGCCTGCGAACGGCGGCCCGACGATTTTCCGGTTCGAAAGCGCGCTTCATTTGTTTGAAACTTCCGCGAAAGGCGAGCCAAGCGAACAAACTCGCCAGGAGCGTGGCTGGGCCGAAACTATAAAGCGGAGTGAGCAGCGCTTCTCGCCAGGTGGCAAAGCGCATTTGCCCTTGTAGATTGTAATAATATGTGACGTCGGCGGCGATGCGCACCAGTTCCTTGCGCAGTTTGTCTTCGCTGACACCCGGTTTGACACGCGCCACGACGAAAGCCTTGTCCAAATAGGTGAGCCGGTCAATCAAGTAGACGGTGGGCTGGTGCGAAAGAAATTCGAAACTGCCTGGCAGGACCGCCGAGACGTGATACGACTGTGAGCCGATCTTCATCTCCGAACCAATTATGTTGGCTCTGCTGTTGGTCAGGTTGACCCAGGCGCGGTGGTTTAACACGATACCGGTTTCAGGCGGAAATTTTCCGCGCTCCGCTTTCACACCTAAGACGTTGAAGAGAGACGGGCTGGCAGTGACAACCAGCGGATCGTCAGACGGGATTCGACCGTTGAAGCTAACGTGATCGTGACGAATGACAACGCCAGCTACGCCACTGAGCGACTTACTGCCTTGATGCCAGGCGGGCACCACATCACCGGGAAGACCCTTGTCTCCGCCGCCTAAATAATGATGGAGCCAAATAAAGGTAAGGTTGCCGGACTTATTGGGCATCTGGCTGAAGAGCATGCCACGGGTGGCTTGCAAACCCGAACTCATAGCAGCGATTGTTAATAAAATCAAAGCTAACGCCGCCAAGCAGGTAAACGGCGAGCGCGCAATTCCGCTGATGCGAGAGCGGACTGTCTCTTGCGAGGCAAGCAGCCAGGCGCCATCGGCAAACGAACCCAAGGCATTGCGGAGGAGCAGCCATTGCTCGCGAGCCTTCCACTCGCCAGTGTGAAAGAGGAACTGCCAGCGATGCCAGATCTCGGCGTGCCACTCGCGCAGCCAGTCGTCGCGTTGCCCAGCGGGAACAAGCGGAGCGGCGGCTCGAACCAGCGTCTGACTTACCGATACCACCCAGGGTTGTTTGGGTTCATCTGGCATAGTTCGCCTCCTAGCGGCGAGATTTCTGACTTAGCTTCCCAAGCAAAGGATAGCGCCTTTGCGACTGCTCCAGAACCTGCGCTCCGGTGCGTGTAACGCGGTAATACTTGCGGACCGGCCTTTGTTGGGCGAGCGCCTTTTTTTCCGCTTCCCATTGAGACGCGATCCAGCCTTCCTTTTCCATTCGACGCAATGCTGGGTAAACTGTTCCGCTAGGCAGACCGGTTTCATCCATGATGTCGAAACCATAGCTGCAGCCGTGGTCTACCGTTTGGAGAATTAACGCTGCTGTATGTGAAAGTTTGGCCGAGTCGCTCATACCCTATATAGAATTCTACTCCTAAAAGAGCGAGTCGAGAAGACCGCCCCACCGGGCGACGGCGCGGTTGGAGATAGGAGACGGAACACCCGGGTTTGGCGAAGGTCCTGCGAATATTAAGTTTTCAGACAACCGCCGGCAGAAGCGTTTGAACACCTTACGGCCAGGAAGGAGTGGCGCGATTCCCGGGCCCTATGCGACCGGCGCGGGGCGGGTGGCCCTCCGCACGAGGCTTAGGGTGCGCGTAAGCAAGTTGCGTGTGTTAGCATCGGGGTTTTTGCAATATGGGTCCAGCTTGGAGTAACAGAAGAACGGTTTGGTTGCTCCTGATTGTGGCCGCGGCAGTGGGCGGGGCGCTGTTTTTGTTTCTGCCGATTCGGGCGGTGAATTTGGCAACGGGCGATGCCGGATGGAGCACCACTGGCTGCTTTGCGCCGAATAGCGTTTATCCTACAACACACTTCGACAGCCAGATTACGGCGCACGAGCGCCAAGGCGTAACGCTGCGTGGGTCATATTGCGGCAACGATGCGAGCACGGGGGAATTGCGGTCGCCGGTGTTCCCTGCTCCGACGATTCTGGAACTGTTCGTCGGCGGCTATGCGGGCAAAGAAGGGCTGTTGCTGTTTCTTGAGCGAGAAAGCGATCACGTTCGGATGCCGCTGCCGGTAGTGCGTCATCCGGCTGAGACGTGGATGAAGCAGCGCTGGTGGACGCAGCAAGATTTTCGCGGACAAATGGTGCGACTGGTGGCCGTAGACAACGCAACGGGTGTGGGTGGTTGGCTGGCTGTGAGCAATCCGAGACGGTTTTCGGTGTTGAGTTACTTCCGGGTGCAATTGAAAACCTTTGCGCAGACGATGGGCACTTACCTATTCCAACTCGCACTGTTTCTCCTACCGGGGTTTGCGGTGGCGAGCCAGGTGACAGCGAGGAGGCGGCGCACGATTTCGCCCATCTACTCAGTGATTGTTGTGATTACGGTTGGGGCGATGCTGGGTTACATCTCGTTCTGGGCGTTTTTCTTCTCGAAGGGTTTGGGGCGATTTTTTACGTACGCGGTTTACCTGAGTGCTGCGGGGTTGCTGATTGTGCCGCGATTTAGTCCAAGAGAGGCACTGCGCACAACGGCAAAAATGATTGCGCAACCTTTCCTCTATGCGACGCTGGCGGGGCTCTGTTATATGAGCTTCTACTTTATTTACAGCGATCCGTTCGCCCCGGGCATTGGCTATGCGGCGGATCGATTCTTTGCGGCGCTGCTGCCAGGGGATAACGTGATTCCCGCAATCTTTGCAGACAGAATCTATGATCGACAGTCCGTGATTCCTTTCTGCTGTGGAGATTGGCTGAGCAGTGACCGGCCGCCGTTGCAATCGGGCGTTGTTGTGATGGAGAGGCCGCTGGCGTTGCTTCACAATCGCGAGTTGACTTATGAACTGTTGAGTTCGGCGCTGCAGTGTTTTTGGATTTGCGGCGTGTGGTGTTTGATGACGTCAATCGGAACGGATCGCGCGCGCTTTCGGCAGGTGATTGGATTTCTGATTTTTTCGGGTTTCCTTTTCTATAACAGCGTGTATACATGGCCGAAGTTACTTTCGGCAGCGGCCATCTTGTTCTTACTGAGCATTCTGTTTGAGCGCATACGCGCAAAGAGTGCGTTCGGCTATTTCGAAATTGCGCTGGCGGCGCTTTGCTTGGGCATGGCGTTGATGGCTCATCCAGGATCAACATTCAGCCTGCCGGTGTTTGGGTTACTGTTTCTGCGGTTTCGACATCTCTTTTCGCTGAGACAGGCGGGGTTGGCGCTTCTGATCGTGATTACCATATATCTGCCTTGGAGTCTCTATCAGAAGTATGTGGACCCGCCGGGTAACCGTTTGCTAAAGATGCACTTGGGAGGTTCGCATGCCGTTGACTCACGCACGACTTGGGAGGCGATCCGAGATTCGTACCACACACATTCGCTGAGTGAGGTGATTCGCTACAAGTGGTCGAACATAGTGTTTCTGGGAGGACATAAGTTTTTCGATTCTTACGGATTGACGGACTTTCCAGGCTTCCAGAAAGATTTGCCGGCCAGGCAACAATCGAGGGAGGCGCGGGAAGAATCGCGGACGGCACAGCGGTTCTATATGTGGAATGCGGTCGGTTTGGTCAATCTGGGATGGGTAGCGGGTCTGTTGTTGTTATTGAACCGAAGATGGCGCGGCGGTGGATTGGCGCTTCCGCAGGCAGGCTGGTTGATTGTTGTAGCGTTGGCGAATATGGTATTTTGGTCGGTGGTGACGTTTGGCCCGGATGAGACGCAGACTGCGCATTCGTCTTATGCGGACATCTTGCTGCTAAGTGTAGGGTTGCTGAGCTTTATACTTACGCTGCCGCGAATTTTCTTTCTTCTGTGTTTGGCGTGGCAATTGTTTAATTTCTTTGCGGTGTGGGTGCTTTCGCTGCCGGGGCGGCTTGCTCAGCCAATTACGCTGGAATGGCCGATGATTGTGTTCGGGGTGATGCTTGCCGCGTTGTTGGTTTGGCTGACGGTGAAGCCGGAACCCAAGGCTGCGTAAATTGACGCAAGTGAATGCGTGAGGGGACGAACCCTAACTGCGTTCGAGTGGTTTCGCCCGTTCCCTATCAAGAAGTTAAGACGGGCAGTGTCGTGCAGCACATTCCGTTGATGCCAGAAGCAATTCAAAAGGTAATGTTGGCCGGGAACGGTCTACTGCGATGGCCTGGACGCGAAGAGCGCGTCCATTACCGGTTGGTTGTCGGATTCGACGGTGTGATCAGCCGCATCAACATTAGTCCCACCAACCTTGATATTTTGCGGCGGCCTACGCGGCACTTTGGGCTCTATCTGCATATGCCGGAAGGGCGGCGGATCTCGCTGAATGTTGCGCCGAACGGGTATTTGACTCCGGATGGGCCGCTTGAGCGGAGTCTAGACGGGCAGGATTGGTGGACAGACTCCACGCCGTGGCTGCCGTTTGAGACCGCTGACAGAGTCACCCTTTCGATGAGATGCGGCCCGGTGCAAGTGTTTGAATCGCACCAGAACGAGGAAGACGCGAGAGTCTCTTACCGCCAGTGGAAGGCGGTGGATGCCGCGGAGATACGGCCGGCGTTTGGAAGGCCGATTCCTTTAGCGATTGGACAAGCGATGAGTAAAGGCGGTGGTGCATGAGAAGACTAATGATATTGGGATTTGCATTTGGATTGGCAGTGGTAGGACTTGGACAAACACCTGCACCCGGTGCACGGCCGGAGGGAGACCATTTGATTCCTTCCTTAGATGGGCAGGCGCTGTTCTTGAATTATTGCGCGGTGTGCCATGGGAGGGCGGCCGATGGTACAGGACCGATGGCTCCGGTGTTGAAGTTGAAAGTGGCCGACTTAACAGTGATCACGAAGAGAAATGGCGGCAAGTTCCCGTTTGAGAGAGTGCAGAAGAGGATTGAAGGTACCGGATCGGCGGAGTTAGGGCATGGGACTAAGGAGATGCCGATTTGGGGTCCGATCTTTTCGCAAGTGACGACGGATCAGGATTTTGGCAAAGTGCGGATTTATAACTTAACGAAGTATTTGCAGGGGTTGCAGAAGTAGTTTTCGTTTAGGGCATGACTGGGAGTTCGAGGTGAGAAGGAAGCGCGGGGGAGCAATAGATGCGCTGGGTTGCTTTGATGAAATCGGACTCGGTGGCGGTATAGATGCTCGGGGTGAATTTCTGCGGGTTGCGGTCGATGATGGGGAACCATGTGGACTGTATTTGAACCATGATGCGGTGGCCCTTGAGAAAGACGTGGTCGCGGTCGCGCAAGGGGATCGGGAACAGTGTAGGCTGGTTGGGCTTTAAGGCTTCGGGGTGTTCGTAACTCTTGTTGAATCGGCCACGACGGACTTCCATCGCGATAGGTAACTCATAGCCGTTGAGCGATTTGGCGTAATCACCCGGTTTAGGACCGGCGTTGGCGTCCCAAGCATCTTTAACCGCGTTGTCAGAATAAACATCGATGAGTTTGACGACGAAGTCGCTGTCAGTGCCCGAAGTAGACGCGTACAGTTCGGCGGCGACGGGTCCTGTGACAGTTAGGTCGCGATCGAGAGGCGCGGTGACAAACGTGAGAACGTCAGGGCGATGATCTACGAAGCGTTGGTCGGCGACCTCCCAAGTGCGCCAACGCCTCCCGGATAGGTGGGAGATATGGGGCGCTGACGATACGGCACGGGGTTGGCGGGGTCTGATTCGTACTGGACATATTTCCGTGTACCAGTAGGCGGCGCATCAAAGGAAAGACTGCCATCGGAGTGTAAATAGAGCTTCGTTCGCTTGGCTTCCTTGGGAGGCCACGCGGAGTAAGTGTGCCACGAGTTAGAACCAGATTGGAAGATCCTCGCTTTCCAAGTAATCTTCTCGCCGCTGCAGTGCAGGTAATAGCGAAAGAAGGGCGCCTGAATTTGTTCGCGGAATTCGCGCGCGGTTTCGTGGCCGGCAAAGGGAATCTGGCCAATGGAGTCGCCTTTCGGCGATTGCCACTCACCGTGGAACCATGGGCCGGCGACCATTAAATTTTCGGCAGACACACCATCTTTATCGGAGTTGCGAAAGATTTGCCAGGGGCCCCACGGGTCTTCTTGATCCCAGAAGCCCGCCACGTTAAGATTCGGCACGGGAGCGGAGTGCAACTGATTGACCCAGGCTTCTTTGTGCCAGAACTCATCGTAGTTCGGATGGGCCACCGAGTCATTCCAGTAAGGGATGGAGCCGCGGAGATATTTGGCGTTTATGTTGGAGATAGGACCGAGGCGCAGATACCAATCATAGGTATCGAACACATCGAACGCAAAGTGAGTGTTGGCGTTTTTGTCGGCCTGTTCGAGAACGGCGTATTCAAAATCGTAGCTGAGCCGGAGTGCGCCATAGCGGTGGTCATCGTCATTCATCCATTGATCGGCGGGTGAGGCCTGTTCGGAGATCGCTTTGAGTGCGGGATGGGGATTGAGGAGAGTGAGGGCGGCGGTGAGTCCGTCATAGGACACGCCATAGATGCCGACACGGCCGTTGTTTTGAGGAATGTTCTTAATGAGCCAATCGATGGTGTCGTAAGCGTCGGTGGTTTCGTTGCTGGCTTTGGGATCAGAGAGGTTCACATAGGAGGAAAGATTGAAGGTGCCCTCGGATTTGAAGCGGCCTCGGAGGTTTTGGATTACGAAGATGTAGCCATCGCGCGCGAGCTCGGTCCAGCGAGCGGGAACGGACTCAGGCGCTTTGTCGGGAACACCGTATGGAGTGCGTTCAAGAAGGATAGGCAGAGGTGCAGATTGGTTGAGCGGCGTGAGGATGGCGGTCTGCAGATGAGCGCCATCGCGCATGGGGATCATCACTTCTTTGAGGGTATAGGCCGGGGTGGCAGCAGGCGTTTGTGCGGAGCAGAGGGGTAGACAAATGAAGCTGATGAAAAGTGCGCGCATGGGATTACACGTACTATAACGGATTCGCTCAAGCGCGCAAGGAGATGAGCGGCGGTTTACGGAACCAGGAGTCATAGCCGATGATGAACCAGCCGATAGGGAATCCGCCGTGAGAGATAACGAGGTGCGGATCTCGAACATTGGCCGGAACAGAGAAAGTGCGTGTGAAATCAAGCGATTCGCCGGGAGCGAGCAGACTGCTGAGGTCCCCGTCGGAGGGTTGGGATGTGGGCGTGTAGGTTTGGCCGTCGCGATCAACCAGTCGGATGAGGAGATCCCGCTCTCGCTGTGAGACGCGGCGCGCGCGGCTGGAAATGCGCAGGCTGACCACATAGGAGTTGCCGGTATGCGAGGCAGAGGTTGCGGCGATGCACCAATCGTCAAAGCACTGTGTGTCGCCCAGATTGAAAGTGCGGCGGGGCGCAATGAGCGAGACGACAATGATGACGGCGAAATAGAGAGCCGCGCCGAAACCGAGACGACGAAGCAAACGGAGCGATTGCTGACCGCGGCCTGCGATGGCAAATCCAGCGGCCGCGCAAAGCGTCAGGACCGTGGCCAGCAGCAGTGCCAGAAAGAGAAGATCGAAGATGCTCATGGAAGGACCTCCAACAGCACTATATCACAAAGCACTTTGCTATACAAGAGTCTAGACGAGTTTGATGGTGTTGCCGTTGAAACCGGTGAAACTCCAGCCCTGTGCCTGGATGGCGGGCAACTCATTGTAGGTGGCCAGTTGATCTTGGAGGATGCTGACGGCCACTTGTTCACCGAGCAAAACCGCCTGCGTGTAATCGGAGCGGAAATGGACAGCAGCGTGGTTGCGGCCCAAAGCGATGTTAGATGCTAATTTGTGAACTTCGCCAAGCAGCGTCAGTGCGTCGCCCCCGTTATAGGCATGAAGATGCAGGCCGTCTTCGCTGGGCACCACGGGGTTGGGCAACTGCCATGTTTCGTCAAAAAAGGCCTTGATGATGGTTGTGCATGCACCGGCGACGGTGCCATGGCCTTGCGCATAGGAAGGATGTTGCGGGCAGCCTTCAGGAAAGGCGTGGGGCATCAGGTAGCTCCCATAACGGGAGAAACAAAGCTGGACCACTTGCGAACTCAGCATGGAGTTAGGCAGCGTTGCTTCCTGTCGAACGCCAGATAGGGCGTTGTGTACAAGACCACCATAGGCTTCGGGACGGAGGTGACGATGAACGAACCACTTCTGAAACCAGACGGATTTGAGGGCACGGGTAGCCACTTCGGCAACGATCCCTTTAATGTGCGGCGAGCCGAAAGTGCCAAAGCCGGTTTGGTTGGTAGACGAAAGATATGGATTGCCCGGGTTCAACGGCGCGCCTTGATGGATGAGATACAAACACGCATTGAAATAGGCCTCGAACAGCACATCAATGTGAACGTATTGAGAAATGTCGCGCCCACATCGGATATAGCGGCGGACGGGATCAATGCGGTTGGGAGCGGCGGAGGGTGTCTTCCAGGCAGCGGCCAATGGACCAACGCCGTTTTGCACATCGAGCCATGATGAGAAGTCAGTCATCCAGTCAGATCCGCCGCGCGCCACGGGAAGCAGTGTTTGGAAGCGTTGCACGAGTTCGGCCGCGCCAAATTCAAGAGTCTGGTAAAGGAACTGTGAGATATAGGGACCCTGGATGTCACCGGCCGTGAATCCGCGGAAGAGAGTTGCGGGCGTAACG
>Ga0182012_10003988_pt1 | contig 15565 bp, 13 predicted proteins | sample 612S2SmetaG_FD_120486 | JGI IMG/M metagenome (GOLD analysis project Ga0182012, IMG submission 120486) | Permafrost microbial communities from Stordalen Mire, Sweden - 612S2S metaG | ecosystem: Environmental > Terrestrial > Soil > Wetlands > Permafrost | place: Sweden: Stordalen | collected...
TCTCTTGAAGAAGAAGAGAAGAGGCCGAAAAGCGGGCAAGCGCCCGCGCCGCATTGACCCCAAGAGACGGAAAACACCAACGGACACCACAACGGACACCAGGGATTCGTAGAAAATTGACCGTTTTGGATCGTGCCTATAAGTGCAATAAAATCAATCAGTTATGGTACCGGGAGGGGGACTTGAACCCCCACAGAACTTTCGTTCCTGCGGATTTTAAGTCCGCTGCGTCTGCCAATTTCGCCATCCCGGCCTTGCCGTCGCCGGCCGCAGGGAGCGGCCATCTGCAACCTGCGTATGCAACGCCACAAGCAGTGTCGCACACGCCGCGCGCGCCTGCCAATCCCGGCCGACATGGAGGAAGTCGGTTAGCTCGTCTTCTTCCGTCGTTCTGGTTGCGGCCGCTTTGCTCAGTGTGGATGTGTGCTTGATCTGCGCCAGCGGTTTACAACTCGAGCCATCGCGCTTTGCTACAATCCAAGATTGAGCATGCGCCGCCGCCTCTCCCAACTCATCTCGCAACTCGTGCTACTGATGCTGTTGTGGACCGTTATTGCCCCAGCGTTGCTCTCTCCCTCGGAAGCCGATCTTCCACCCTGCTGCCGCGGCCGTGGACGCCATCACTGCGCCATGCTCGCCATGTTGCAGCGCCTGCGCGCCGATGACAGCGCGCCCGGCTTCCGCTCGCAAACGGAGCCATGTTCTTATCGTCAGCTTGGTTCGGTTCTCAACGGCTTCGCCATTGGTGATGCCACTGCTGCACGTCAGCCTCTGCACTTCGTCGCCGCTCCGCTCACCTTGTGCTCGGTTTTGCGGCGCGCCGTCGCGCCTGTGCTGCGCGAAGGTTCCTCGCGAGCTCCTCCGCGCAACTTCTGCGCGCGCTAGCTCCACCACAAAATTGTTTTTTACATTCGCTCTGTCCGCGGAATGCGCACCCGTGTCGTTTCCGTGCATGCGCCTCTTCCGCTGACGTATGCCTTTAGTCGCCGCCCGTGCTGCGGCCATTGTTCTGCCGCGCGTTGTGTGCCGACTGCACCCCTGTGGAGATTGCATGACCAAGATTCGATTTCATCTATTCATGGCGGCCCTTTTGCTGCTGGCCGCCCATTCCTTTGCCACCGTCTTTGGAGCCGCGCGCGGTGTTGTGCATGATGCGCAGCACCGCCCCATCGCTCATGCCCGCATTACACTTCATGCCCGCCAGAGCGACCTTCAGTTGTCGGCCTTCAGCAAGGCCGACGGTGCCTTCCGCCTTCCGGCCGTGCCCTTTGGCGAATACACGCTCACGGTCACTGCCACGGGTTTTGCCCAGGCGCAACAGGAGATTTCCGTCGCCAGCAACACGGAGCCTATTCTGCATCTCCAGCTTGCGCCAGCCGCCGCGCATGAGTCTGTCACCGTCAACAGTCAGGTTATGCCCGTGGCCGCCGACTCCGCCACGCCCACCACAACGCTCAGCCGTCAGGATGTGGAGAACACTCCCGGCGCTACGCGCAGCAACAGCCTGGCCATGATCACCGACTGGGTCCCCGGCTCCTACGTCACGCACGACCAGCTTCACATTCGCGGCGGACACCAGACCAGTTGGCTGATTGATGGCGTACCCGTGCCCAACACCAACATCGCCAGCAACCTCGGCCCGCAGTTCGATCCCAAGGACATTGATTACATCGAGATCAGCCGCGGCGGCTACGGCGCCGAACTCGGCGACCGCACCTACGGAGTCTTCAACGTGGTACCGCGCACCGGCTTTGAGCGTCAACGCGAGGCCGAACTCATCTTTAGCGCCGGAAACTCTTACCAGACGAACGACCAGCTGAGCTTCGGCGACCACACCGAGCGCTTTGCCTGGTATGCCAGTCTCAACGGCAACCGCAGCGATCTCGGCATCCAGACGCCTGTCCCGCAGACCGTGCATGACCGCACCAACGGCTACGGAGGTTTCGGGTCGCTCATCTACAACCCGACGCCCGCCGACCAGCTCCGCGCCGTCACCAGCCTGCGCCGCGACTACTATCAAATTCCCTACGATCCCAATCCCAACGACATCGAGAACAATCCCACCAGCGGACAGTATCCAACCATTGGACTACGCGATGCCGACCGCGAGACCGACGTACTCGTTAACGCGAGTTGGGTGCATACCTTCAACCCGCACGCGCTGCTTACCGCTTCTCCGTTCTTCCACTACAACCGCGCCAACTACACGGGAGCGCCGGACGATCAACCGGTCAGCACGCGCCAGGAGCGCAGCTCCACCTACGCCGGAGGCCAGCTCAGTCTCGACGCGCAGGTCGCGCGCAATCACTTCAACATCGGCGGCTATGGCTTTTTTCAGCGTGATAACGAAGGTTTCGGCGTGACGGCCAACGATGGCAGCCAGAGCCTGCCCTACGCCACGGTCAGCCCCACCGGCGGCCTCGCCGCGCTCTTCGTGGAGGATCGCTTCCGTCCCTTCGACTGGCTGACGCTCATCGCCGGTCTTCGCCCTACGCACTTCACCGGTGGTGTCAGTGAGTCCTCCATCAGTCCGCGTCTCGGTGTGGCCGTCACCATTCCGCGCATGCATTGGACGTTACGCGGCAGCTACGGACACTACTACCAGGCACCGCCGCTCATCACCGAAAGCGGTGCGCTGGCAGGCTATGCCGGCACCAACGGAGACACGTTTCTCCCGCTGCACGGCGAGCGTGACGAGGAGTTTCAGTTCGGTATCAACATCCCCTTCCATGGCTGGACGGTTGACGCCGACACCTTCCGCAATCGCGTCAACAATTTCTTCGACCACAACAACATCGGCGAGAGTAATCTCTTCTTTCCCGTCACCGTGCAGTCGGCGCTCATTCGCGCCTGGGAGCTGACCCTGCGCTCTCCGCGCATCGCGCATCGCGTGCAACTGCACCTCGCCTACTCCAACCAGATCGCAGAAGGCGGCGGCGTGGTTACCGGAGGACTTACCGCCAGCGGCGCGCCCATCTCCGTATGCGATGCTGGCGTCGCGCTCTGCCCGCTCGATCACGACCAGCGCAACACGCTCAACGTCGGCGGAGACGTTCTTCTGCCCTGGCACGCACGCGCCTCTACCAACGTCAACTACGGCTCGGGATTCAGTAACGCCTTTCCCGGCCAGCCTTATCCCGGCAACTATTTGCCCGCGCACACCACCTTCGATCTCAGCCTGGCGCGCGACTTCGGCTCCCGCTGTTCGCTCTCGTTTACGGCGCTCAACGTGGCCAACCGCCGCGTCGAGTTGGATAACAGCGTCACCTTCGGCGGCTTCCACTGGAACGCCCCGCGCGAGCTCATGGCCGAGCTGCGCTACCGCTTCCACTACTGACCTCACGTCGCAATTCATTCACAAAAAAGAGCCTCCGCCCACGCGGAGGCTCTTCGTGCTTGCGGTAAATTATTGCGCCGCGCCGGGAATATTCAACTTCCACAGCTTGTGGCAGTCCGCGCACATCACCACGCTGGCCTCGTGAGCCTTATGGCAACTGGTGCACGCAATGTCCGAGCCGTAGTGCGAAGCATGCGGATTCCTCTTGGGGAACTCCTTGTTCGCCGAGCGTGCCGCCAGCTTCTCCACCGGCCCGTGGCACTCCAAGCAGCGTGGATTCTCCACCGTCGCATCGCTTACCGGAACCGGCTTGGCGTGGCAGCCCGCGCAGTCCACCTTGGCCTTGGCATGCAGATGATCGGTGAATGGCCCATCGGCCCATGTCACCATCTTCTGCTGCATCAGTGCAAGGTCCTCCTTCTTCACCGGGCCCAGGTTTGCGTCCTCGCCAATCAGGCCGAAGCTTTTGCCGTCTACCCAACTGTGGCAGGTATCGCAAGCCAGTTTGTGCTCGCCCGCCGCGTGAGTCTTGTGCAGGCGCGTGGCAAAACCATTCACCGAGGCGGTGCCGTCCGTGCCCGTCTTGTGGCAGGTGCGGCATTGCTGGAATCCGCCGTTCACCGCTGCGTGGTCCTTCGGCAGAACCTTGCTCCAGTCCTTGTGGCATCCCGCACAGGGATCGTTTTTCTGCGCCATAGCGGCGCTGCTCGTCAGCAGCAGCAGCGCGCACAGCCATCCAACCCAACGAATTCTCGCCGTCATCATCGCAATCCTTCAAGTAGCAGGGAAGTCCCGGAGGCGGAGTTTCGCCCACGCCCCCGGGGGATGGTTGTTACGCCAGTGGTTTTTCCTTGGCCGCATTCACGCCCGCAATGCGCCCAAAGACGGCGGCGTCCGGCGTGGCGTTGCCGCCCAAACGGTTGGCGCCGTGGATGCCGCCCGTGATCTCGCCTGCCGCGTAGAAGCGCGGAATCGGCTTCGACCAGATGTCCAGCACCTGCGCATCGTTGTTGATCCGCAGTCCGCCCATCGTGTGGTGGATGGCCGGCCACTGCGCGATGCCGTAGAACGGACCTTCTTCCAGCGGAATCATCACCTTGGTGAAGTTCCGGTTGAACTCCGGATCCTTGCCGTCCTTCATGTACTGGTTGTGCTTCTTGACGGTCTCCGTCAGGTTCTCCGGCGGAATACCCAGCTTGGTTGCCAGTTCGGCCACCGAATCGGCCTTCACAAAGCGTCCACGAGCGATACCGGATTCGATCTCTTCCTTGGTGCCCATCTTCACAATCATCTTCTCGTTGAAGATCGAGAAGGTGGGTTTCATGCCGGTGGCCATTTCCGCACGGCTCACCACGTCGCGGCGCTCCATCTCATTCACAAAGCGCTTGCCAACCTTATTGACGTACACAATGCCAAAGCCCGGTCCGCGGAAGGGATACACGGCCGGTGCGTCCAGCAGGCCCGTCTCCGGCTCGGCATACGGATAGAGCTGGATGAACGCCATCTGGATGGCCTCGGCGCCCACTGCCTGCGCGTAGCGAACGGTCTCGCCGGTCGCGCCGGGGTGGTTGGTCGAATTGTAGGTGTCCGTCAGGCTGGGGTTATAGATCTGGCGCATGGCAACGTCGCGGCTGAAGCCGCCGCTGGCCAGCACCAGTGCGCGCGTGGCCTTCAGGTTCAGTGTCTTCTTGCCGCGCTTCACTTCCACGCCCAGCACGGGGCTATCCGGCTCCGCGCTCTCACGCCAGATCCAGGTGATCGAGGTGTTCAGCACCAGCTTGGCGCCGCGTTTTTCGGCAATCTTCTTCAGAGCCTCGGTGTAGCCCCGGCCCACGCCCTCCACGCAGGTGTGCGTGCGGTAGTTGGAGTGGCCGCCCGTGCGGTTCACGACTTCACGCAGCTTCAAGCCGCCCTCGTCGATCATCCAGTTTAGTGTCGGCGTGGCGTTGTCGGTCAGGATTTTCACCAGCGGCGGCTGCCCGTAGAAGTCGCCACCCTTGATCGTGTCCTTCATGTGAGCCTCGGCGCTGTCGTCGCCCAGGCCCAGCTTCTGACGCAGGTGGAACTCATCGTCCCAGGCGTTGTACTCGCCGCCGTTGATGATCGAGTTGCCGCCATAGACCGGCATCTTCTCCAGGATGATGACCTTGGCTCCGGCTCCGGCCGCCTCGGCCGCTGCCGCCAGCCCGGCAAAGCCGGATCCCACTACGATGACGTCCCAGGTCTCGTCCCAGGTGGCGGGCAGCTTCTTTACCATGGCCTCGGCCGTGGCTGGCGCTGCCAGATTCAACGCAAAGCCGCCACCGGCCATGGCGGCGCCTGCCGCCAGGGTCTTCAGTAGAGACCGGCGGCTGATTTCATTCTTCGACATAGTGCCTTCCTTCTCATGAAACGGGGTATAAGTGTTTGTTTTGTATGTAGGTTGTTTGTGTAAGAACGCTGCGGGCCCTTGCCCGCATGATGAACACCTAAGTCTGCTCCCCGGGTGTGGTGCCTTCTGTGACCGTTGGGCCGCCGCGATGTGATAACGCTGCGTTGTTTCCCAATAAAATCCGGCATGTTCATTCCGCGACGAGATTGTTCACGGAGATACAATCTGCGCCGCCGTTTCCGAGAGGCCGCGCACGAAAAAGCCCGCCGGTGTCGGCGGGCTTTCTGCGTGAAAGTATGGTCGTTCTACTGTCGAGCTTCGCTCGGCTCCGTCGGTGCGGCCAGCGGCAGTGCCGCGCTCACCGGTTCCTCCGGCAGCGGACGCTCCAGGGCAATCTGCAGCACCTCGTCCATCGAGCTGACAAAGTGCAGCTTCATCTCCGCCCGCAGGTTCTCCGGCAACTCGGCCAGGTCCTTCTGGTTCTCCTCCGGCAGCACGGCTTCAAAGATGCCCGCGCGATGGGCCGCCAGCAGCTTCTCCTTCAGCCCGCCAATGGCCAGCACCTTGCCGCGCAGGGTGATCTCACCGGTCATGCAGATGTCGCGCCGCACCGGAATCTTGCTCAACGCGCTGGCGATGGCCGTGGCGATGGTGATGCCCGCCGAGGGGCCGTCCTTCGGGATCGCGCCCTCCGGCACGTGCACGTGGATGTCCACGTTGCGGTAGAAGTCGCGCGGAATTCCCAGCCGCTGCCAGCGCGAGCGCAGATAGCTCATCGCCGCCTGTGCCGACTCCTGCATGACGTCGCCCAGCTTGCCGGTCAGCGTCAGCTTGCCCTTGCCGTCTACAATCGCCACTTCCGTCGTCAGGATGCAGCCGCCGACCTCGGTCCAGGCCAGTCCCGTGACCAGGCCGATCTCGCTCTTCTCGTTGGCCGCCGCGTCGCGGAACCTGGCCACGCCCAGGTACTCGTGCAGATTCTCGCCGGTAATCGCCGCGGAATATTTTTCGCCTTCGCGCACTACCAACCGCGCCACCTTGCGGCATACGTTGCCGATCTCGCGCTCCAGGTTGCGCACGCCGGCCTCGCGCGTGTAGTAGCGGATGATGCCCTTCAGCGCCTCGTCCTCAAACTGGATGTTCTCCGCCGTCAGTCCGGCCTGTTCGAGCTGCTTTTTCAGCAGGTAGCGCCGCGCAATCTCCAGCTTTTCCGGCTCCGTGTAGCCATGCAGCCGCAGAACCTCCATGCGATCCTGCAGCGGGCTGGGAATGGTGTGCAGCACGTTCGCCGTGGCGATGAAGAAGACCTGCGAAAGGTCGTACTCCACATCCATGTAGTGATCCACGAACATGAAGTTCTGCTCCGGGTCCAGAACCTCCAGCAGCGCCGAACTCGGATCGCCGCGGAAGTCGTTGCTCATCTTGTCCACTTCGTCCAGCATGAACACCGGGTTGCGCGTGCCGGCCTTCTTCATCATCTGGATGATCTGTCCCGGCAGGGCGCCGATGTAGGTGCGCCGGTGTCCGCGAATCTCCGCCTCGTCACGCACGCCGCCCAGGCTCATGCGTACAAACTTCCGTCCCGTGGCGCGGGCGATGCTCATGCCCAGCGAGGTTTTGCCCACGCCCGGAGGCCCCACCAGGCACAGGATCGAGCCCTTCGGGTTCTTCACCAGTTGCCGCACGGCCAAGAACTCAAGGATGCGCTCCTTGATCTTCTCCAGCCCGTAGTGGTCTTCGTTCAGCGTGGTTTCGGCGAAATCAATGTCGCGGATTTCCTTCGACTTCTTCTTCCACGGCACGGCCAGCAGCCAGTCCAGGTAGTTGCGGCTCACGGTGCTTTCGGCGCTCATCGGAGGCATGGCCTCCAGCTTTTTCAGCTCCTGCGTCGCCTTCTCCAGCACGTCGGCCGGCATGCCGCTGGTCTCAATCTTCTTCTTCAGCTCGTCGAATTCGCTCTTCTCGCCGCGGCCCAGTTCCTTCTGAATGGCCTTGATCTTCTCGTTGAGGTAGTACTCTTTCTGCGCCTTCTCCATCTGCCGCTTCACCCGGCTCTGGATGGTGCGGTCCATGTTCAGCTTTTCAATCTCGATGTCCAGCACGTCGCCGATGCGGTTCAGCCGCTCCGCCGGGTCGAAGAGTTCGAGCAGCTCCTGCTTTTCTTCGATGGTGAGCTGCAGGTTGGCGGCGATGGTGTCGCTCAGCCGTCCAATGTCGTCCTGCCGCACGGTGCTGGCAATGGTCTCCTGGTTCAGGCTTTGGCACAGTTTGACGTACTGCTCAAACAGGCTGCTGACGCGCTGCATCAGGCTTTCCACCCGCGGCGTCATCTCGGTCACCTGGCGGCTCACCCGCACCGTGCTGGTGTAGTAGCCCTCGCCTTCGGTCACCTGCACAATGCGTGCCCGCTCAATGCCTTCCACCAGCACCTTGATGTTGCCGTCGGGCATCTTCAGGCTCTGTACAATGTTGACGATGCAGCCCACCTGGTAAATCTCGTCGGGCTTGGGCTCGTCCACGCCGGGGTCGTGCTGCGTGGCCAGGAAGATCCGCTTGTCGCCGGCCAGCGCCTCATCCAGCGCGCGCACGCTGCTCTCGCGGCCCACCACGAACGGAGTCATCATGTACGGGAAAATGACGACGTCCCGGATGGGCATCATCGGCAGCTTGCGGCTCTCGAACTTATCCTTGATAAGACTCACTTCTTCTCACTTCTCCGGCGCGACCGATGCCCCACCCGGGCGACCTCCGGCGCTTGTTGTGTGATGAGCCTACTATAACCCCCTATCGGCGGCAACCACCCGGGGATTCAGCCCATACCCGTGCAAATTCAGCACATCACGCCCACCACCGGAAGGGAAGCCCACCGCCGGAAGTCGGGAATCCTGAATACCCCGGTGGCGCCCACTTCCGTCCAGTATCATGCATGAACTCAGCCATTCCCGCATTGCGAATCCGGCCAACGCCCGGAAAAGCAAACGCCCGGCCGCAGCCGGGCGCCGCTGCACGCTTGTGCAAAATTACGAGGCCTGCTTCTCCACCCGCGGAAGCGTCACATTGCGCTCTTCAACCATGGTGCGCGTCACCTCGAACTCCTTGATCTTCTTCTGGTCGGGCAAATAGTACATCAGGTCCAGCATCAGCTCTTCCAGAATCATGCGCAAACCGCGCGCGCCCACCTTGCGGTTCAAAGCCTCTTTGGCCACGGCCTTCAACGCGTCGTCGCTGAAGCGCAGCTTCACGTTCTCAAACTCAAACAGGCGCTGATACTGCTTGATGATGGCGTTGCGCGGCCGGGTCAGGATCTCCACCAGCGCGGCCTCGTCCAAATCGCTCAGCACGCCGATCACCGGCAGGCGTCCGATGAACTCCGGAATCAGTCCGTACTTGATCAGGTCCTGCGGCTGCGCCAGTTGCAGCAGCTCGTCGTCGCGCCGCTTGATCGGATGCAGCTCGTCCGTGGCCGTCTCATCGGGAGTCTTGAAGCCCATGGCGCGTTTGCCCATGCGCCGCTCGATGACTTTTTCCAGGCCCACAAACGCTCCGCCCACGATGAACAGGATGTTCGTCGTGTCCACCGGCGTGAACTCCTGGTGGGGATGCTTGCGTCCGCCCTGCGGCGGCACGTTGGCCACCGTGCCCTCCAGAATCTTCAGCAGCGCCTGCTGCACGCCTTCGCCGCTCACGTCGCGGGTAATGGAGGGGTTCTCGTCCTTGCGGCCGATCTTGTCAATCTCGTCAATGTAGATGATGCCGGTCTGGGCGCGGGCCACGTCACCGTCGGCCGCCTGCAGCAGCTTCAGGATGATGTTTTCCACGTCTTCGCCCACGTAGCCGGCCTCGGTCAGGGTGGTGGCGTCCACAATCGCGAACGGTACGTCCAGCATCTTGGCCAGGGTCTGCGCCAAAAGCGTTTTGCCCGTGCCGGTGGGCCCGATCAGCAGAATGTTCGACTTCGACAGCTCGATCTCGCTTCCGCGCTGCCGGTTCATGAAGATGCGCTTGTAGTGGTTGTAAACGGCCACCGCCAGCTTCTTCTTCGTCTTTTCCTGGCCAATCACGTACTCGTCCAGAAAGGACTTTACCTCCTGCGGCTTGGGCAGGTGGTTGGGGCTGGCAGCCGTCTGAGCTTCACTGCGGTCATCTTCCAGAATGGAGTTGCATACCGCAACGCACTCATCGCAGATGTACGCCCGCGGGTAATCCGATGGAGACGAGATTAACTTCGCCACCGCGTCCTGCGACTTATGGCAGAAGGAACAGCGTAATACCTCGTCGGTTCCGGTCCTCGATCTCACTGCACAACTCCTGTCTGGTGCTCTTCCAGTCCGGTTATTCTCCGCCCTTCCCGCTCTGGGGACAAGGGCTGGGAAGCTTTTTGCACAACCGGCAGGTGCCCTTCGGTCACCGCCAACCATGTTACTTATGCTTAAAGATTACATCGTCAACAATGCCATATTCCTTAGCCTGCTGGGCGTTCATGATGAAATCGCGCTCGGTATCGCGCTCCACCTTCTCCAGAACCTGGCCGGTGTGCTTGGCCATCAACTGGTTCATCAGCTCGCGCATGCGCAGAATTTCCCTGGCGTGGATGTCAATGTCCGTCGCCTGGCCGCTGATGCCGCCGCCCATGATCAGCGGCTGGTGGATCAGGATGCGCGACGTGGGCAGGGCAAAGCGCTTGCCCGCCGTGCCGGCCGCCAGCAGCATGGCGCCCATTGAGGCACACTGCCCAATGCAGTAAGTCACCACGTCGTTGCGGATGAATTGCATCGTGTCGTAAATCGCCATTCCGGCCGTAATCGAGCCGCCCGGCGAGTTGATGTACAGCGAGATGTCCTTTTCCGGGTCTTCGGCCGAGAGAAACAGCAACTGCGCGATGATCAGGTTCGCGACGTTGTCGTCAATCGGCGTGCCCAGAAAGATGATGTTGTCGCGCAACAGCCGCGAGTAAATGTCATAGGCGCGTTCGCCACGGCTGGTCTGCTCCACTACCATCGGCACTAGCATGATTCCGTCTCCTTGAGTCCCCGCTGCCGCCCGTTTTTCCCGGGCGCCGTTTCCATCTACACCGATTAGATGCGGACGCTACTCGCTTTGTTTCAGCAAGGCATCCAGCGCGCGGTCGCAGCGCAACTGGCTGCGCAGCGCGTCCAGGCCATTGCGCTCTTCCAACTGCTGGCGCAGCAACGCCGGATTCTGACGTCCCTGCAGCGCCGCCGCCGTGATCTCCTTGTCCAGATCCTCGTCGCTCACGGTGATGCCTTCTTCGCCGGCGATTTTCTCCAGCAGCAGGTTGGCCCGCACGTCCTTCACCGCGCCCTCGCGCTGTCCTTCACGCAACTTGCTCAGGTCCATGCGCTTGATGTCCTCGGCGCGCAGGCCCTGGCTCACCAGTTGGCGCAACCCGCGCTCCAGGCGCTGGTCAATCGCGTTCTCCATCAGGATGCGCGGCACGTCAATCGGGAACTGCTCGTTCAGCTTGTGCAGGATCTCGTCCTTGCGCTTGTGCTCGGCCTGGTGCTTCTTCTCGTGCTCAATGCCTTCGCGGATGCGGGCTTTCAGCTCCTCGATGGTGTTCAGGCCTTCCTGCCCCAGCTCCTTCACCCACTCGTCGTTCAGCTCCGGCACCGCCTTCTTCTTGATGCCCTTGACCTCGACGTCGTAGTGCAGGGTCTTGCCGGCCAAACGCTCGTCGCCAAAGTCCTCGGCGTAGGTCACGTCAAAGCTCTTGGTCTCACCGGACTTGGCGCCGCGCAGATTCTCAGTAAAGTCCTTGACCGTGTTTTCGCCGCCAATATCCACCAGCACGTCGTTCATCTCGACCGGCTCGCTGCCTTCGCCGGCGCCCGTGCTCTTAAAGGCCACGCTGGCAAAGTCTCCATCGGCCAGGCCGCGGTCTTCGTCCACGTTTTCGTAAGTGGAGCCGCGCTCGCGCAGGCCGTCCAAGGTCTTCTGCACCTCGTCCTCGTCCACCGCCAAAGGCTCGGCCGCAACCTTGATCTCCTTGTAGCCCTCCACGCTGAACTCCGGCAGCACCTCAAAGGAGGCGCGGAACTTCAGCGGCTTGCCCTCTTCAAACTCCAGGTCCAGCACCTGCGGCTGCCCGATCGGCACCAGGTTCTGCTTCTTCGTCTCTTCGCGGAAGGCCGCCGGCAGCAGATGCTCGACCACTTCGGTCTTGATCTCCTGCTCGAACTTGCCGCGCACAATCGAGGCCGGCACCTTGCCCTTGCGGAAGCCCGGGATGCGGGCGTGCTTCTGGAAGCGCTCGAGCGCCGCCTTCCATTCGGTGCTGACAACGTCGGCGGAGATCTCGACCGAGACCTCACGTTCGCAGGGGTTCTTGGTTACTTCGGCGGTTGCTTCAGGGGGCGTCAAATCAGTGGATGTCAAAGGGATAGCCTTCATTGTCACTTGAGAAGATAGGGGCGGCCTTTGGGCCGCGCCGCGGTTCCTGCCCCGGCCGCGCCGCATAGGCGCGCAAGGCGAACAATCTAGTGTATGAAACCCGGTGTAGGCTGGTCAAACCCGCGGGGCGGAAAACGCTTGATTTGCAAGGCTAAATTCCACATCCGCCGCGGCTTCTGCCCCAGGAGTGGCACAAAACAGCCGTGCCGCCCGGCAGGGTATAATCCCCCATTCCACCCACGGAGGCAGTCGCCCCATGCAATCCTCCCCGTTCGCTCTATTGCAGCGCGGTATCCTGCTCGCGGTCATCCTGTTGTTCGTGGTTCCGGCGGCGTGGGCGCAGGCCACGCCAGCCACAAACGATGCCTGGCAAACCTACAACTACCCGATGGATGGCTTCGCCATTGATGCTCCGGTGCAGCCGCAGTTCAGCAAAATGGACCAGGCCACCGACGCAGGCAAAGCCATCCTGCATAACTACGTCATCGTCGTGGGCGACTCCGCCCTCATGGTCAGTGTCACCAACTTTGGCTCACTTTTAGATGGGCAGGACCCGGACACGATTTTGCAGGGCGGTAAGAGTGGCGCCATCAACAACACGCATGGCCTTCTACAGCCCGGCGCAGAGAAGAAAATCTCACTTGGCGGCTACCACGGCCTTGAGTTCGAGTGGGATGGCGAAAGCAGTGGCTCCCGCCTTCATTTTTTCGAGCGCATATACATCGTGGGCGGCTATCTCTACCAGACCCTGGTGGTCACGCCGGAGGGCACGACCTATCCGGACGCGGTGCGCTTTCACAATAGCTTTCGCCTGGTCGAAAACAAGTAGCCATCGCCATGCCAACGGCGCTTGAAGTCCTTGAGGCCGAAGTGGTTGCCTGCCGGCTGTGTCCCAGGCTGGTGGAATACCGCGAGCGCATTGGACGCGAAAAGCGCCGAGCCTACCGCAACTGCGACTACTGGGCCAAGCCCGTGCCCGGCTTTGGAGATCCCAAGGCCCGCGTGCTCGTCCTTGGTCTTGCCCCCGGAGCGCATGGCAGCAACCGAACGGGCCGCCCCTTTACGGGCGATGCCAGCGGCAACTTCATGTATCCAATTCTCTTCCGCGCCGGATACGCCAGCCAGCCCGTGGCCACCGGTCGCGAAGACCACATGAAGCTGCACGACCTCTGGATCACGGCCGCCGTGCGTTGCGCTCCTCCGGACAACAAGCCTCTGCCCGCGGAGCAGAAGTGCTGTCAGCAGTTCACTTTGCGCGAACTGGCGGCGTTGAGAAACGTGCGCGTGGTCGTGGCCCTTGGCAAATTCGCTTTTGATGCCTATCTTGCGGCGGTGGCCTTGCAAATGGAGGAAGCCGCCGAAGGCCCGGCAATTCGCAAAGGGGATTACCGCTTCGCACACCTGGCCGAGTACACGATGCCCAACGGAATCAAACTGTTAGCCAGCTACCACCCCAGCAACCAGAACACTGCCACGGGAAAACTAACGGTGGCGATGTTCGAGCAGGTCTTCGTCCGCGCCAAACAGTTGGCGGAGAAGTAATTCCGCGGGCAAAAGGCTGAAGCTGGCGCTGTGCCGGGCTCACCGAGCCTTCAGATTTTTCCGTTTTTTGCTTTGCCTCCGCAGCCCTATCGCGTAGAGTGTTGGCCGTGCCGGTTGCCGCCGGTGCCTTCACGGAGGAACACCATGCGCATCCGACACTTTGCCATCGCACTGACCTGCTGCCTTCTCGCCACTGCTTTGTACGGACAGACCCGCCGGCCGGGGCTGTATGAAGTCACCACGACGATGAACTGGATCAAGTCGCCACTGCCTCCCGGGATGAGCATGCCCGCCAACTCGCCTTTCAGCGGTGCGGCACGCACCACCCAGGTCTGCCTTACCCAGGCGCAGATTGACAAGTACGGCGCGCCGCTCTCGCAGTCCAAGAACTGCCAGGTGGTGAACGTGGTGTTGAGCGCCACGAGCATGCGGGCGGAGATGGTGTGCACGGGACAGATGAATGGCCGGGGCACGGTGGAGTCGCACTGGGACACCGGCGGCACGGCGCGCAGCAAGGTTCACTTTTCCGGCACCATGCAGGCCGGGCCAAACCCCATGCCCGTGGAGTGGACAAGTGAATCAACCTCCCAGTACAAGGGGCCGGAGTGCGGCAGCGTGAACCCCGTACCCATGCAGAGGTAACGGAGTTATCCGTGCCGGGCATCTGCGCGCGCGAACTCCGCGCGCAGTCTCCGCGCGTCATTTCTGCTCGAGAGGCAGAGTGCGTACTGTCGCTTCAGATTGCCCATCGATTACTCGGCCGCGTAGTGGAAGACCGCTTCCAGGGGCTGGCCGAAGACCGAGGCGATCTTGAAGGCCGCTTCGAGCGAGGGCGAGTACTTGCCCTGCTCGATGGCGTTGATGGTCTGGCGCGTCATGCCGATCCGTTCCGCCAACGCCTGTTGCGTCATCTCGCCGTGTTCGAAGCGCAGACGGCGAATCTCGTTGCGGATCATGCATACACTCCCCGGCGGTACTGCACAATCTGGCAGACATTGCGCAGCATCTCTGCCGTAACCAGCACAAAGAGCAGGGAGTTGGCGTCGAAGCGGACGACGATTGGCGCGGGGAAGCCGGCAAAGATATAGGCGCAGATGATCCCCGCGGAGAGCCCGGCGTAGGCCACGCGCGTCGCCTTCAGGTCAATCAGCCGCTCACGCTCGTCCTTCTTCGCCTGGGCGTCGCGCGGATTGAAGATAGCGGCAAGCGTGAAGAGCACGACCTGCAGGATCACCAACTGAACGACCGTGGCCAGCAGACTGCTGAAGGGGCCGCGGCCCCCTTGCATCGTCAGCGACCAGAAGTAGCGCCCGTAAATCAGGCCCATGGTGGCCAGTGAGATCCAGGCACGTTTTTCTTGAAACGACATTTCGCGAAGCAACATGGAAGTTCTCCTTTTTGATTGCCTGATCGGCGTGTACGGAGCATCGTGTCCAGATCGGCATGTCCAGCGATCTGGACACAAAGTAATATATTTCATACTACATGTCAATAATCTTTTACACAAATGTGCGAGAAAGGAGGCCTGTCAAGCCCCCGGAGACGGTCATTTCATCGCAAACGATTGATTCGGCGGCAGAAAGAGATTCGCTAGCCGGTGAGGGTTGGGTCCCTGTTTCTGGCTATGCTGGAAGTAGGGGATTCGGGCGGGGAGCGGCGTATCTGGCGAGGCCTTCGTTTTTGTGGCAGAGCGCACCGGCTGGTGCGGAAGTTGGCGGAGGACACAGGGTCCTTCGACTGTGAATCCGTCAGTTTCCCTGACGGATTCGCAGAGTGCTGACCAATCTAGGGCCAGCTCAAACTTACGAAATGTCATGGTGAGCGCAGCACCCGCTGTTTGGGTGCGGAGTCGAACCACCCTTTGTTTCTTTGTGAGAGCAAACAAGGGGGAAGATCAAAACAAA
>Ga0182012_10003990_pt1 | contig 15564 bp, 17 predicted proteins | sample 612S2SmetaG_FD_120486 | JGI IMG/M metagenome (GOLD analysis project Ga0182012, IMG submission 120486) | Permafrost microbial communities from Stordalen Mire, Sweden - 612S2S metaG | ecosystem: Environmental > Terrestrial > Soil > Wetlands > Permafrost | place: Sweden: Stordalen | collected...
CGAATGATCTTTTGAACGCCATCCGCGTACTGCCCCTCGCAGACGAATGTCTCAAGCTCTCCACGCAACTCGGATTGCGTACGTTCATTGCGGCTGTCCGAAATGCGAGCCTGGCCCTGATTCACCAGGGGATGGGATGCCGGGTCGCGCTGTAGGGCGTCTTTGATTTTCATAGCGTTCCTCCTTCGCCGTGGAGCGTGATCGGCACGGCAAGGTAGTTCCAGCCGTCGCGTGCATCGAGCAGCCGGTAATTGTTGCGTTCAAACTGGCCGGGGAAAAATACGACGAGGCGCCCGCGAATGTCGGCCTCTATGGTCTTCAGAACTTGGGAAATCCGGGCGAACCCGAATAGGGCGCCGACACCGAGGACTGCGACAACGGTATTGGGCGTGACATCAGATTTCTGAAGTTCTGTCCTAAGCCGTTCCGCGATGAACTCAGGAAACTCGGCTTCGAGCTTGAGTTGAAGGTCCTCGGGAGATTGGAAGTATTCATCCCGATAGTCGTCGGATGCCATCCACTCGGCGAACGTGGCCGATAGATCGATCTGACGCCAATCGTGTCCGGCCTCGCGGGTAGCGGTTTCAAAGGCAAGGACGCGGGCTCGCAGTGTCCGTTCTAGCTCTTTGTCATAAACCACCATCACGACGCGCTGCGCGCCGGCGACGGTGCGCTGCCAAGGGGTGGCAATATGACGTCCGTAGCGCTCGGCAATGTCTTCGATGCGCGCCACTGTCACGACTTCCCAGCGTAATGATCGAGTCGCGCCAGATTGAACTCCACGACATCGCCGGCCATTCGCAAATCGATGAGACCAGACCGCTTTGCATCGAGAGCGAGTTCGCGCGCCAGAGACGGATCGCAGTCGAGCACGCTGAGCCAACCGCATGAAAAAATTTCCGCACCGCGGAAGCCGGCGGCTTGTGCCAGGTAGATCGCAAAGGTCACGGCGGTCAGTGACGGAACTACGCGGCGGCGCTTCTTGAAGGTCCGCCCCTCCAGATGTGCAGATTGCGCCCAGGTGCTCGCGGCATTGCGGCACACTTTTTCCAGCGTGCTCTCGTTCAGCCGGTCTCCGACGACAGCCTGGAGCGCGCTTTTCATCGTGTCTCGTTGAAGTTCGGCGTTGGCGGGCATTGCGACGATGGCTGGGCACGTCGCCGCCAGGAGCGGGTCCCTGGCAATTGCGGCCAGCAGGGCAAGGAGCGGTCGGCCCTCGGCCCCGACATCCCACAGCCTGCGCAGGACTCGGAATAGGGGGATCGTTGGGTCCAGGCCGTAGAGTTCCCCGAGCCGCTGGTTGCTGAGTCGGCGGGTCGATGCGGTCGGCTTCGACAGGCAGTTGCCATCGATGATCGCGGCGGCGTAGTCGGCGCGCCGAGCACTTGGCGGGGTCGCATCAAGGACGTGGGTTAGCTCCTCGAGCATCATGGTTCGACTGGTGTGCGTCCCCTTCGCCCCAAAGCGGAAGCCGATCGGCGCTGCTTCCTTGACCGAAACGCGGAACAAAAGAAAAACATCGGTCACTTTCAGCCCTCAGATGTCCGCCGGCAAACTTGCCGGCATAAAATGACCAACCTTGACTCCGCCGTCAACTCATATTAGACGTCGGTCCGCCGGCAAGATTGCCGGCCGGTTGGAAGGTTTCAGACTATTTCGTTTGGGACAATGGGCTGCTGGCCGCTGAGCCACCCGCCTAACGCGTGGGGGTGACGGTGAAAAAGGTCGGGGGTTCATTCGAGTTCAGCGCGACCGATCTGGTCGGCCATCTAAACTGCCATCATCTCACGGCCTTGGATCGCGCGGTGGCCGACGGGGCGTTATCGAAGCCGAAGGTATGGGACCCGCTCTTGCAGATACTGTCAGAGCGCGGCGCGGCCCACGAGCAGAGCTACGTCGAGCATCTGTCGGCGGCTGGTCTGGACGTCATTCGCATCGACGGCATCGACGTGACGGCCACGGCTGTTGCAGAGACGTATTCGGCCATGCAACGTGGCGTTCCTGTGATTGTTCAGGCGGCTCTGACGCATCAAGGTTGGAACGGGCGTGCGGATATCTTGCGTCGCGTCGAAATACCGAGCGAACTCGGTAGTTGGTCCTATGAACCGATTGACACCAAGCTAGCGCGCGAAACGAAAGCGGGCGCCGTTCTTCAGCTCTGTCTCTACGCCGATATGCTGGCGGACATGCAGGGCCTACCGCCTGAATACATGCACGTCGTGGCGCCCTGGTCGGAGTTTCAGCCGCAGCAATACCGCTTCGCCGATTACGCGGCCTATTTTCGGAGGGCAAAGCGCGCGCTCATCGCCGCTGCGGCCGACTCGGCCGCCGGCGATACTTATCCCGATCCGATCGAGCATTGCGATATCTGCGGCTGGCGAGAAACCTGCGATAAACGCCGTCGTGACGACGACCATCTGTGTCTCGTGGCGGGCATCTCAAAATTACAGATCAACGAGCTGAAGGCGCATGGCATCGCGACGGTGCAGAACCTGGCCGGCATGCCCTTGCCGCTCGCCTGGAAACCCGATCGCGGCTCTGCCGACTCCTACATCCGCGTTCGCGAACAGGCACGTATCGTCGTTGAAGCTCGCGCGGCGGGCGTCGGCAAGTTCGAGTTGCTGCCGGTCGAAGCGGGGTTCGGGCTCACCCGTCTGCCCGAGCCTTCCGACGGAGACGTGTTTCTCGACCTCGAAGGCGATCCTTTTGTCGGCGAGCAGGGTCTCGAATATCTGTTTGGCTATTTGTTCAAGGACGCAGACGGTCCCCTCGCCTATGAGGGTGATTGGGCGCTGACGCGCGTCGATGAAAAGCGCGCCTTCGAGAAATTCGTCGATTTCGTCATGGGGCGATGGGCGCAGTTCCCCAGCTTGCACGTCTATCATTACGCCCCATACGAACCGGCGGCGTTGAAGCGCCTGATGGGCCGTTATGCGACGCGCGAGGAAGAAATCGATCGGGTGCTCCGCGCCGGCCTGTTCGTCGATCTCTACCAGATTGTGCGGCACAGTCTGCGCGCCAGCGTCGAGAGCTATTCGATCAAGCAGATGGAACCATTCTACGCTTTTGAGCGCGGAATCCCGCTCGCCGATGCGAATTCCGCCCTCGCCAACTTCCAGGCTCATCTGGAGCTCAGTGACGCGCCATCGATTGCCGACGACATCAAGGCCACGGTCCAGTCCTACAATGAGGATGATTGCCGTTCGGCCGCGAGCTTGCGCGATTGGCTCGAAACTCTGCGGGCCAAGCTCGTCGCTGACGGCATTGACGTGCCCCGCCCGCACCCCGGCGACGGAGCGCCGAACGAAAAGATCACCGACTGGCTGATCAAGATCAATGCCTTGGTTGGCAGGCTGACGTGCGATGTCCCGGTCGATCCCGTGGAGCGGAGCGACGAGCAGCAGGCTCGGTGGATCTTGGCCAACATCCTGGATTGGCACCGGCGTGAAGAAAAGGCGGTTTGGTGGGAATTTTTCCGGCTGGCCGATCTTTCGGTGGAAGATTTGCGCGAGGAGCGCGCCGGACTTGCCGGCCTGGAATCTGTCGGTTTAGTCGGCGGCACCCCCAAGGCGCCGATCCATCGCTATCGCTTCCCGCCGCAAGAGACCGAGCTTCGCGGTGGCGAGGAGCTCCGCAATCTCGGCGGCGATAAACTCGGCAAGGTCGAGGCAATTTCGTTCGCGGACGAAACCGTTGACATCAAAAAGCGCCAAGACACCGCCGCCTTTCATCCGCAGGCCGTGTTCGCCCACAGCTATGTCGATACGAAGGTCATTGCCGAGGCGCTGGTGCGGATCGGCGAGCATGTCGCCGATCATGGCGTGGGGGGCGCCGGACCTTATCAAGCGGCCCGCGATCTCTTGCTCCGGGAGCGGCCGCGCGTCGAAAGCGAACCAATACATCGTGCGGATGAGACGACCGTTGACGCCGCGGCTCGGCTCTGCGCGCACCTTGCCGGTGGCATTCTGCCGATCCAGGGGCCGCCGGGTGCAGGCAAGACCTTCACCGGCGCACGGATGATTTGCGAGTTGGTGCGCCGCGGTAAAAAGGTCGGAATCACCGCCAACAGTCACAAGGTGATCCGTAACCTGATCGACGCGACCATTAAGGCCGCCGATGAACTGGGCATTGTTCTCCAATGTTGCCAAAAGGCCGATGAAGTCGGTAACCCGCAGCACCGCCTGTTCTTCGCTAAGAAAAACGAGGATCTGTTCGCCGCATTGAGCAGCGGTTCGGCCGCCGTCGTGGGCGGTACGGCGTGGCTTTGGTCGCGCCCGGACGCGTTCGCGACGGTCGACGTGCTGTTCGTCGACGAAGCGGCGCAGATGTCGCTCGCCAACGTGCTCGCTGTGTCGCAGGCAGCGACGGCCGTTGTGCTTATCGGCGATCCGCAGCAGCTCGATCAGCCCATGCAGGGAAGCCATCCAGAGGGCACCGATGTCTCAGCGTTCGATCACATTCTTGGTGGTGAACGAACGGTTCGGGCTGACAAAGGGCTATTCCTCGAAGAGACTTGGCGGCTCCACCCGGAAATTTGCGCCTATACGTCCGAGCTCTTCTATGACGGCAAGCTCTACTCGAGGCATGGGCTTGAGCAGCAGGTCGTCAAAGGAGCAGGACCGATCAGTGGGCCGGGCCTCTACTTCCTCCCGGTCGAGCACAGCGGCAACCAGAATTGCTCACCCGAAGAGGCGCAGGCGATCGGCGATCTCGTGCGGTCGATCCTTGCTGGCAAAGCAACTTGGGTCGATCGTGAGGGGCGGGAGAAGCCGATCAGGCTGGAAGACATCGTTGTCATCACGCCCTATAACGCTCAGGTCTTCGAGATTCAGCAGCGCCTGCCGGGCGCCCGTGTGGGCACCGTCGACAAATTTCAGGGTCAGGAAGCGCCGATCGCCATCTATTCGACTGCAACGTCGAGTCACGCGGACGCTCCGCGCGGCATGGAGTTCCTTTACAGTCTCAACCGGCTCAACGTCGCGACCTCTCGCGCCAAGTGTGCATCGGTCCTCGTCGGCTCGCCGCGGATTTTCGAAGCGGAGTGTCGGACACCACGGCAGATTCAATTGGCGAATGCCTTCTGCCGTTATCTTGAGATGGCAAAACAGGTCGGCGTCGGGTGACGCCGGTCTTAGGCGACCCGTCGGGGTCTTGGGCGGTGTGCCCACTCTGCCGCTCATGTGCCGGTCGGGTGCCTCACGGAGCGCGACTAGTCAATGTAAACTGCGTCATGAACATCGCATGGACGAGGCTGTTATGAAAAAAGTCGTGCCCAATGGAGCTGTCGTAAAGGCGTTGCGTGAGCAACTCGAAAACCTCTCTACGCAGAAAGAGATGGCAAACGAGATCGGTGTTAGCGTTCGGAAACTTCGCATGATCGAGAACGAGAACGCACCGATCGCGGTGTTGACGGCTGAACGCCTGGCGAAAGTCCTGCAGGTCCACCGAGAGCGCATAATCACGCCGGAAGTCGCCCCGGTAGGCGCAGCGGAGGCGAGTGGCCGAGCAATCAGCGTGGTCTGGATCAATGACGAAGACCGTCTCATCCCTCGGCACGATTATGACATCGCGAACGCGACGTGCGATGAGGGGCAGCTCTACAGCGAAGCAGCGCGATCAAACGATCTGGCGTGTGTCATCGAAACGAAGCTCGAAGATGAGACGGGGGCTTATGCTCAAGAGCTGTTTGACATTCTCGAGGGGCTAACTTGGTCAAAGCGGCGCATTCTTGAGGATATTCCTCCCGCGACCGAGATCGCGCTTCGCCGCCGGCTTCGCCAGCTCATCGTTCTTCTGAAGGGGAACGACATATGGTTATACCAGACGTCTGTCCTGAGGCGGCTGCCCGAACGATACACCATCGCTGAAGAAGGCGAGCCCTGCACCTATCAAAACCGATACGTCGTGGCGCTCGGTCCGCCCGGCGAATACGGCGAGACCACGATGCGCGTGCCGATCGATCATGGTCAGCCATCCGTGCTGCCGGCCTGGAGCCGGTTCAAGAAGACGCTGACGGTCGGGACATCGGTCTCGGCCGGAGAGAGATAGTCAGGAAGCGGGGACCGGGGTGCCATGGAGTTCAAGCTCGATAACAGTTTCGCCAATAACCTCGCCTTGTTCAGAGCCGAGGTCGAGCAGAGCGATCCCGAATGCGCGAAGATCCTGTTCGACAACCTCCATCTTCTCGACGTGGAGACCGAGACCGGGCCGAGCCGCGCGGCCATTGGAGAGTTCCATAAGGCCGTCCTGAAGGGGCTGGATGAGCTTCAGAAAGCGGCGGAGGCCACGTCGTGACCCGTTACTTCCTGGGCAGTCTGACGATCGAGGGATTCCGCGGCATCAACAACGACGGCGACCCTCTCGTCCTCAAATTTAAGGCCGATGCCGTCAACTCGATTCACGCGCCCAATGGCGTTGGAAAAAGTTCAATCTTCGAAGCCGTTCATTTCGCCATCTATGGCAGCGTACCGCGGCTCAAGGCGCTGCAGGACGCCGAGCAGGGCGACAGCTACATCGTCAATAAGTTTCATCCTGGCCAGCAAGCCACGATCGATCTTGTCTTCCGGAGCGATGATGGTAGCCCTGAGATTGCCATTAGAGTGACGCGGAGCGGGAATGGCGCCCGGGTTGTGAGCTCTCCAAGTGGCCACCCGCACCCCGAAGATTTCCTTGCCAGTCTTCAGGAGGATTTCGTTCTGGTTGACTATGGCCGCTTCGCCAAGCTGATCGACATCTCGGCTTTGGAGCGCGGTCGGTCGTTCGCGTCGCTGGTGGGCCTCAGCCAGTACTCACGGCTTCGGCAGGCATTCGAGGGTGCCAAGCGGACCCAAAACATCAACAGCGATCTGGGCTTATCAGCCCTCGACACTGAGGTGAAGACGAGCGAGCGCGCGCTAAGCGCAATCGAGCGTCGCATCGTCGCCGCGCATGATGCGGTAGCAGGCGCCGGCGGTGCCGCCATCAACAAGCTCGCCGATCTCAAGACGGCCGTGACTTCGGCCTTGTCGGCCATTGCATTGCTCAAGCCGCTTGTCGGCGGCGGGTCAGTGATGGACCTCGATTTCGAAGCGGCCGAAAAGGCTGTCGAGAAGGAGGAAGGTGGGGAAGCGCGCAAGAAGCTGGATGGGTTGACAACGGCGGTGACATCGCTTTCGACCGTCGCTCTTGCCGATGGCGACATCGCCGATCTCGACCGCCTTGTCGGCCTGGCCATAACGCGGGACGAGGCGATCAATCGGGTCGGCGCCCATAAGCTGCACGCGCTGTTGAAGGATGCGCTTGCCATCGTCGGCGGATCCGATTGGCACGATCCCAAGCGGTGTCCGATCTGCGAAGCGCAAGGGGAGGAGCCGCTCAGACCGAAGCTGGAGGCCAGGATCGCGGAGTATGACGCGGCCGCCGAACTCGGTGCCGAGTTGGTGAAGGAAGCTATCACCTCCGTCGGCATCGCAAAGGTCCGCCAGCTCGAAGACACCGCGGCTATGGCGATCGGAACGGCCGATCGGCTTCATGTCGCTTTTGATCTCGCCATTAAGAAAGGGGAAGTGACCACCGCGGATCTGGAGCGGCTTAAGACGCGACTCGATGAGTTGGAAAAGCTTCGCGCAAGATCGCTGGAACGCGTGCAGCGGGAGGCGTCCGCCCTGCAGGCCAATCTGCCTCCCTCCTTGGTGCAGGTGACGCGCACGTTAAGCCTCGCGAAGCAGTTCCGTGACGCGGTCATCGAATTTGAGACGACCGCACCGCCGCTGGCGGTCAAGCAAGCCAAACTCGCGCTTTTGAATCGCTGGAAGACGTTCATCGCCAAGGCCGCGCAGACCTTCGCGGACGCGGAGACGGCCCTGGCAAACAAGCGAATCACCGAAATCCAGACCACGTGCCAGGACTTGTTCGGACGCTTAGTGCGCGGCGGGCCCGATGTTAGGCCGACCTTGACTCGCGCGCAGAACAGCGAGAACGTCGACCTCAAATTGGCAGATTTTTTTGGCCTCAGCGATCTCAGCGCGCGCGCTTTGCTGTCGGAAAGCTATCGCAACGCCGTAGCTGCTGCGGTCTTCCTGTCAGCCGCAATGAAGCATAGCTGCGTCCCGCGCTTCATGGTCCTAGACGATGTGACCTCGAGCTTCGATGCAGGGCACCAATTTGCCCTGATGGACGCGCTGCGGACCCAGTTGCGTCACGGTGCGGTGCCAGATGGTCTGCAATTCATCATCCTGAGCCATGACACCAGCCTGGAGAAATATTTCGACAAGCTGAACGGCACGACCGACTGGCACCATCAAAAGCTACAGGGAATGCCTCCGAAAGGGCGTTTGATGGTGTCCGCCCAGGAAGCGGATCGGCTGAAGGCTCAGGCGCAGCAACATCTCAATGCGGGCCAAGTGGACATCGGCGGTCCGTTTTTGCGCCAATATCTCGAATACAAGCTTGGCCAGATTATTTCAAAACTGGAAATACCTGTGCCGCCCGATTACGCGACCCGCGGCGACAAACGGACACTGTCCACCTATATCGACGCAATCACCGAGGCGGTGGCCCTATATCAGGCAGCAGGTCGATGCGTTTTGTCGGGGCAGCAGATCTCCGATCTGCAGACCCACCATGCCCCCTCGATTGTCGGCAACTTTGTAAGCCATTACGAGACCGGTGCCGGGACACCGTTTAATGCGTATGCATTGCTTGGGGTGCTCCAAAGCATCGACAATCTAGCCGATTGCTTCACCTACGTTGATCAGGCTAGCAGCCAGAAAAGATACTATCGGCGTCTGGATAAGCGTTAGGGATGCCTATTGGTACTACAGGGATCTAAATGATGGGTGTTGGGGGACAACTCAGCGGTTCCTGTCGCCTCCGATCTGGAAGGCCAAGTCATGAGCGGCTGGGATGCCGGATTCCTGGCCAGAGGCCGAGCACGGTAAGGCGGGAACCAAGGCGCATCTTGAAAAGTTAGTCCAATCGACGTACATAGATGGCTGGAGGTGACCATGGCAACGCCAGCAAAGATAGACCGACGGCTTCGGGAAGAGCGGCTTGGGTTTCGCGTCGATGAACCTACCAAGGCTCTGATCGAACGGGCGGCGCAACTCGAACGGCGCAAACTGACGGATTTCTGCATGAGCGCGCTGACGGATGCCGCTCGGCGGACGATTGCGGCGCATGAAACGCTTCTCCTGTCTGACCGGGACCGGGCTGTGTTCTTCGACGCTCTGGTCAGCCCCCCGGCTCCAAGCGAGCGGCTCCAGCGGGCTTTTGCGGAACATAAGCGCCGGGTCGTGTCGTGAATGCCGACACGGCCATCGGAGAACCTTCGGATCGCGCTCCTCGGGGAGGAGCACGACCGAGGCAGCTTTGCCTGTGGGGTCGAAAGCCTGGATCGCTACCTCAAGACCCAGGCCAGCCAGGACGTGCGCCGGAAGGCGAATGCCGTCTTCATCCTGAGCGAGGTCAGCGAGCCGACCCACGTGCTGGGCTACTACACGCTGTGCGCCATGGCGATCTCGCAGGGCGATGTCCCGGAGGCGGCGCGCAAGCACATCCCCCGCTACCCTCTGGTGAGTGCCACGCTGATCGGTCGCCTGGCCGTCGCGAAGGAACGTCAGGGGCAGCGGCTCGGGGCCGTACTGCTGGCGGATGCGTTGCAGCGCGCATTCGACAGCGCCGGCACGGTCGGCTCCTCTATGGTCGTGGTCGACGCGCTGGACGAGACTGCGGCCGGTTTCTACGCGGCCCATGGGTTCGTGCGGCTGCCCGATTCGCTTCGGCTGGTTCTGCCAATGCACGTGGCGTCAGGAAGCACTAAGCGGTGATGGTCACGCAGCCCAATCTCATCGGTATGACCGTCCCTGGAGGGTCGCAGGCAGTCAGTGCCATGCGTCCGCTTGGCTGGGACGTACCCCCGACAGAGCCTGCCGGTCGCGCCGAGCGGCGTGAAATGACCGTATCGCCCGTGCCAAATGCCGCCGGGCGTATCCCGCGGCATGATCCCGGCTGCTTCCCCGGTGCTTCCCCGGCACCGACCCGGCGGGCGGGGAAGCAAAAAACGGCCCCGAGGGACCGCTTTAACACTCTGATTTCATTGAGAAAATCTGGAGCGGGCGAAGGGATTCGAACCCTCGACCCCAACCTTGGCAAGGTTGTGCTCTACCCCTGAGCTACGCCCGCGCTCGCGAGGCCGGGTTTCTAGGCGGCTTCCGGTCCGATTGCAAGCCGGCCACGCCGCGCCCTGGACGTCGAGCGCCTGGAACGGCATGGTCCGCGGCGATCGACGCCGCCCGCTTGTCGCCGGCAGCATCCGCAACATCTAATGCCCCAAGCGCACTGCCCAAGGGTCAGGACCCCCTGCCATGGAAGACCTCATTATCGGCCAGACCAAATCCGGGGCCGCCTCCGGCGCGCCCAAAGCGGCCGCCGCGGCCAATGCCGGCGGCGTGCTGCCCAACAGGTCCCCGGGCGCCTCCGGCGGAATGATCGTCGAAGGCAACCAGAAGACCTTCATGGCGGAGGTGATCGAGGCGTCGCGCACCGTCCCCGTCCTGGTCGATTTCTGGGCAACCTGGTGCGGCCCCTGCAAGCAGCTCACGCCCACTTTGGAAAAAGTGGTCACCGCCGCCGGCGGCCGGCTGAAGCTGGTCAAGATCGATATCGACCAGAACCGCTCGCTGGTCGCCCAGCTTGCCCAACTCGGCCTGCCGATGCAGTCGGTGCCGACGGTCGCCGCTTTCTGGCAGGGCCAGATTGCTGACCTGTTCCAGGGGGCACTGCCGGAATCCGACGTCAAGCGCTTCGCCGAGGGTCTGCTGAAGCTCGCCGGCGGGCAGATGCCCAGCGCCGACATCTTCGCCGAGGCCAAGGCCGCGGTCGAGGAAGGGGATATCGAAGCCGCCGGCGAGCTGTTCAGCGCGCTGCTGCAGCAGGAGCCGGAGAACCCGGATGCCTGGGGCGGCCTGATCCGCGCATTGCTGGCGCTGGGTCAGGAGGAGCAGGCAAGACAGGCGCTTGCCCAGGTGCCGCCGGCGCTCGCCACCCACGCTGAAATCGCCGGCGCCCGTGCCGCGCTGGCGCTCGCCGAGGAAGGGCGCCAGGCCAAATCGCAGATCAGCGCGCTGCAGGCCCGGGTCGCGGTCGATCCGGCGGACCACCAGGCCCGCTATGATTTCGCGACCGCTTTGAATGCGACCGGACAGCGGGAGCAGGCGGCGGACGCGCTGCTCGATATCGTCCGCCGCGACCGCGCCTGGAACGAGGATGCCGCCCGGCTCCAGCTTCTGAAATTCTTCGAGGCCTGGGGGTTCGATGATCCTGCGACCATGGCCGCGCGCCGCAAGCTCTCCGCGATCCTGTTTAGCTGAATGACCTACTTCCGCCCGCGGGCAGAAGAGTTGCCGGCCGAGTTCCCGGTCTTTCCGCTGGCGGGCGCGTTGCTGCTGCCGCGCGGCAAGCTGCCGCTCAACATCTTCGAGCCGCGCTATCTGGCGATGGTGGAAGACGCCCTGGCGGCAGGGCGCATGATAGGCATGATCCAGCCCGACCGCTCGGCGCCGGAAGGCCCCAACGGCGCAGGCCTGTTTCGCGTCGGGTGCCTCGGCCGGTTGACCTCGTTCAGCGAGACCGACGACGGGCGCTATCTGATCACGCTGAGCGGCGTGATCCGCTTCGCCCTCGCCGGCGAGTTGCCGATGCGCCGCGGCTACCGCCGGGTCCGCGGCGACATCGGCCCGTTCCTGAGCGATCTCGACCCCTCATCGCACTCGATCGGGGTCGGGCGCGAGGCGATGCTGGCCGCGCTGCGCTGCTATTTCGCCCGCCGCGGCTTCGAGCCCAACTGGGACGCGATCAAGAGCATGCCGGACGACGCGCTGGTGATCACTCTCGCCATGGTCTGCCCGTTCGAGACGGTGGAAAAGCAGGCACTGCTGGAAGCGGTCACCGACGCCGAGCGCGCCCAGACATTGCTCGCCCTGCTGCAGATGGGCGCGGCCGACCCTGACGCCTCGGCTGCCCGCGTGGTAAGCTGAGAGCATGAGCGACACACACACCGTAAGCGAGAACCCGCCGCAGCCACCGGTCGATCCGCGGCTGCTGGAGATTCTGGTCTGCCCGCTGACCAAAGGCCCGCTGGAGTATGACCGTGCCAACAATGAGTTGGTGAGCCGAATGGCCGGCCTCGCCTATCCGGTGCGGGACGGCATCCCGATCATGCTTCCCGAAGAAGCCCGCAAGATCGACGCGTGATGCCGGTCGCCACCGAGATTCGGCTGGATAAGACGGCACGGGTCCTGCACGTGGCATTCGACGACGGCTCGGCGTTTGCCTTGCCGGCCGAGTATCTTCGGGTCGAAAGCCCCAGCGCCGAGGTGCAGGGCCATGGCCCTGGGGAGAAGAAGATCATTCCCGGCCGCCGCAACGTCGGCATCGTCGGCGTCGCGCCGGTGGGCAACTACGCCGTGCGGCTGACCTTCGACGATCGGCACGACACCGGCATATATTCCTGGGACTACCTGCACGACCTCGGCCGCGAGCAGGCAGCCCGCTGGCAGGCCTATCTCGACGCGCTGGCGGCGCAGGGCCTTAGCCGCTAGGGGCTTGGGGCGGCGTGAGAGAGTATCAAGCGGCCGCCGCAAGATCTGTTTCCGAGAAGTCGCCGCCTTTGAATAACAGCGGCAGATCACGTGCCTTCGCCAGCGCATAGCTGGCGCAGTCACCGAAGTTCAGCGCCGCTCTATGGCGGCCTTTTCCGAAGCGCAAGAAGGCCTCCCGCGCGATCGTTGCGAGTGCCGCGTCGTGTGGAATGATCTGCATCGCCGCCCGGGCCGATAGCGCGTCCAGGCTTTCCCACACGCGACCGTCTCCCGAGCGCCCGGCCAGCACGACCGACGTCTCCGTGTAGCTTACCGCGGACACCAGGCATGCTTCCGATTTGGCGATGATGCGCAAAAACGTATCGGCCTCCGGCTCCCGGCGCAGCACCGCAATCAACGCTGAAGTGTCGATAACGATCACGCAGGAAGCCCGTCCTCGTCGTAGAGATCGGCATCGGTCAACACGGCATGCCCTGTCAGCCGCGCAGCGCTGTCACGGCTGATCGCCTTCAGATCGCGATACAAGGCGTCGGCATCAGGTCGCGGTGGCTGGCGGCGGCGGACGCCATGCTCGATAAACTCCGCGCCCGCGCTCTCCAATACCTGCCTTACGCCATCCAGTGCCGCCGCTGAGACCCGCCGGCCCGGCCCGTCCGCGGCCTCGATGCGCCTGATCGTGACGACTGCGACGCGAGCACGGCGCGCGACCTCGTCCTGTTCAAGGCGCAAAAGGGCACGGGCGGCGCGGAGTTGCTCGGATGTGACCACCATGAACGCTAAATATCAGAAAGAGAGTTTTCAATCAACTAATCGATGGGAGTTCGCTTTGGTGCTATGGCACTGCGCATGGCGGCCACAAGACGCCCCACTTCAATGTTGCAATACCAGCAGCTCGGTCACCCCTGCTGCCAGCACCTGACGCAGATCCGGCAGAGCGAGCGCAACACACCCTTCGGTCGGTGCGTAGCCCGGGGACGCCACATGCAGGAAGATCGCCGAACCAAGCCCCCGCTTCACCGGCGCGTCGTTCCAGCCCAGCACGCCGATGACGTCGTACAGACCGTCCGCCCGCCATAGCGCTTCGTGCCGCGCCTGATGAGGCAAGCTGATCCTCCGGTTGTAATCCTGGTGGCCGGGGTCGTCACACCAGCCATCGTCCGGCGCGATCGGCTCGACCGGCACGTGGCATGCCGGGACCGGGGTCCGGTCGGCCCGGTACAACACGCGGCGCAGCGGCAGCAGGCCGGCCGGCGTCGCCCCGTCGCCCTCCTGCTTGTGTGCGCGCACCCCGCCGCGACCCAGGGCAGCGCGCAGCACGAAGCCGCACATCACCAGCCGGCCGTCAGGATGCACGTCCGCCTGCAATCGGCTCAATCCAGCAAGTGGCCGAACCGGCGCGCCTTGGTGGCGAGATAGCGGTCGTTCACGCCATTGGGTGTGAAGGAATGCGCCTCACGGCCGACGATTTCCACCCCGCAGGCCGCCAGGGCCGCCAATTTGTCCGGGTTGTTGGTGAGCAGCCGGATACGGCTCAGGCCAAGCGTCTGCAGCATCGTCGCGGCGATCAGAAAATTGCGCTCGTCGGCACCCCAGCCCAGCGCCCGGTTGGCGTCCAGCGTATCCAGCCCGCGGTCCTGCAACGCGTAGGCGCGCAGTTTGTTGACCAGGCCGATGCCGCGCCCTTCCTGCGCCAGATACAGCAACACGCCCGTCCCCTCGTCGGCCATGCGCCGGATCGCACCGCGAAGCTGCGGGCCGCAATCGCAGCGCAGGCTGCCGAGCAGATCGCCCGTAAAACACTCCGAGTGGATGCGCACCAGCGGCGCGTCCGCCGCCGTGGGATCGCCGATGACAATCGCCAAATGCTCGATGCCGGAAGCCTCGGCCCTAAAGGCGACGACCCGGGTATCCTCGGCGCTGTCCAGCGGCACGGCGACGGAGACCACCCGGCGCAGGCCGGTGGCCGCCGTGGCCGGGTATGCGAGCACGTCGTCCGCTGCGACCCCGATCAGGTCGCGGGCGATGAGATCCGCGGCGGCGCCAGCCCGCGCGGGCGCTGCGACCACCGCCGGCAGAAGCCGCGCAAGCTTTGCCAGCGCGAGCGCCGCGCCGGCAAGCGCGGGCGGCGGCCCGGCGGCCTCCGGCGGCTCCGGCAGCATTTGGTCCAGCGTCGGATCAGCCAGCGCCCGCAGCGAATCCGGGACGAGAAGCGCTTCGGGCAACCGTACGACGACGGCCGCCACGCCATGTTCCACCGGCCGGTGCAATACCGCGGCGGCGCGCACCGGCGCGAGCAGGAGAACGGGCGGTTCGGCGGCCAACCCCCTGAAGTCCACGAGGCCCTGGGGCGTGGTCGTCTCGGCGGGCAGCAGAACCAGCGGCGCGGTGCCGTCCAGCAGCACCGGGGTGCCGCGTCGCAGCTCCGATGCCGCGCGGTGCACCGCCCGCAAGCGCCGGACGTCCGCCGGCAGTTCAGTCCCGGTGCCGTCCGGGGTCGCGGCCTGCCCGCAGAGCGAGGATCGGCTCATCAGATCACAACAAAAATAAGCGAGCAGGGATGACGCGATCTCGTGCCGGTCGGATAAGATGTTACGTTGATTCGAGGCAAAAGGACACTCCAGCTCGCTCTCTGGATGACTATATGGCGAGCAGGCGCTGGAGTCCCGTGCGATTTAACGGGAATGTGAGCGACTTGCGGCTGGTCGGTTCCCGGTGGCAGGATGAAATGCATAGCTGTGCGTATCCAGATTTGTTCCTGTCAATGCCCGGATCTGCGTGCATGATTATCGCTGGTGGCCGGAAGCGCGAGCGGACCGGCAATGGGAGGAAGCTGAAGCATGTCCGCTGAACGACCGATCCTGATCGTCGATGACGACGATTCGCTGCGAGAGACCCTTGTCGAGCAGCTTAGCCTGGACGGCGAGTTCACCACCGCCGAGGCCGCGACCATCGCGCAGGCCGAAGAGAAGCTGAACGGCAAGAACGC
>Ga0182012_10003991_pt1 | contig 15564 bp, 24 predicted proteins | sample 612S2SmetaG_FD_120486 | JGI IMG/M metagenome (GOLD analysis project Ga0182012, IMG submission 120486) | Permafrost microbial communities from Stordalen Mire, Sweden - 612S2S metaG | ecosystem: Environmental > Terrestrial > Soil > Wetlands > Permafrost | place: Sweden: Stordalen | collected...
GCGGTGGCAACGCAGGTGCTGCGGCTGCAACAGCAAGTGCAGGCGGAATAAATAGCGCCATCAATACCACCCTTGGGTACAATTATTTGAACGGCCTGCAAGGAAATAACAGCAACAGTTATCTGAATAATATCGCGAATCAGCCTAATGCAACTGTGGATGCACTTGGTGGCGCGAATAATGATTCAGATTAAGGGAGTATCATAATGCCAATTGATACATCCATGTATAACAATATCACGCCTTTGAATCCGTTTGATACTATAGGGAAAGCGACGGGCATAGCGAATGCCTTGCAGCAGAATCAACTCTTGCAGCAGCAGAATCAGCAACAGCAGATGCAGACGCAGCAGATGCGTGATAATCAGAAATTCGATTCGTATCTTAGTCAACAACAGCAGGCTAATCCTTCCGGCAGTCCCGATCCTAATGCAGCCGGAATGTGGCTTGCAACGAACGCGCCGCTGGCTTATGGAAGGTATCAGGATTGGAAGAATGGAAGGCTTGCCTTGACTCCGCAGGGAGTTGACCAAACTACAGGGGCGGCGATTTCAAAGCCATTGCAACAGCAGCAGGCTGAGTTAAGCGCTCCAAATGGCTCTCATACTGTGAATACCTCTACGCCGCAAGGATTTACTACTGCGCTTCCGCAGTCTCGCGCAAACTATAATCAGGTCAATAGGGATGCCAATAGTGCGCCTGATAGATTGGCTGCATTCAATGAAATCGTTAATCTCAATGATGCTGGGGCTAAGACGGGTACGGCTGTTTCCGATATGTATCAAAAACTGGCTAAAACGGGATTGGTTCCTGATGGCATAACGGATCAGGCAACACAAACGCAAGTGATAGGAAAATATATACATCGCGCCTATGTGGATAATTTGCCGGATTCAGATTACAGGGCGCATGTCTTGGAATCATCTCAGATTGGCCCCGAGCAATTAAGTTCTACTATTCATGATCTGGTGCCTTTTATGAAGGCTCAGACTCAAGGATTGGTTGCCAAGCAAAAATACTATAATCAGCAAACGAAAGGCGGCACAGATTTAACTGGTGAGCCTGTTGCTTCTCAGACATGGAATCAAAATTACGATCCGCGTTGGCTAGAAGTAGATTCTTTGCCTAACAGGGCAGCGCAAGTAGCATTTTTGCAAAAACATCCTGATATGATCGGAAGCAAGAATCAATATCAAGGCTTACAAAATATGGGAGTCGTGGACGGAGCTAAGAGTCAATGACGGTTGCAGATTATTCTCAGTATTATCAGGACGCGGGACAGAAATACGGAATAGACCCTGCTTTGCTCATGGCTCAAGGACAGCAAGAAAGTTCTGGTGATCCGACCAAAGTATCGGATGCGGGGGCTATTGGCATAGCGCAGTTGATGCCTGCAACGGCTAAAAGTCTTGGGGTTGACCCAACTGATCCTAAGCAGGCTATAGATGGGCAAGCAAGATTAATGGCATCTAATATAAAGCAATATGGAGATATTCCTACTGCACTGATGGCCTATCATGGGGGCAGCAATACTGATAATTGGGGGCCAAAAACCAAAGCCTATCCTGGACAGGTGATGAAAAATTATAAAGGCACTCAGATGGCCGATAATTCGGATGATATATTTACGGAAGCCCAGAAGGGACTTGATGCTCAAAAAACCGCTCCGCCGCAATCCTCCGCACCACAGCCAAGTGGCGATATTTTTGATGAAGCGCAGAAGGCGATAGACACAAAAACATCGACACAAACGGCAGAAGCAAAATCTAACCCTTCTCTTTCTGATCAATACAGTTCGGATGTCCGTACTGCTGGAAAGCGGATATTAAACGATCTGGTACAAAATAAAGGCAGAATTGATCCGCTTGATGTGGGGGGCGCGATAGGAAGTGGTGTATCGAGTGCTATCGGGCAAACGGCAAATCGTCTCACGCCCGATGTAGTTAAGAACGCCTTAACCTCGACATGGAATGGTATTCAGGGTGGCCCGCAAAGCGTAGCGAATGCTATTGATTCGACTGGCGCTGGGCAGTCTACTGGAAATGCTTTTATGGGCGCATCAAATGCTACGTCCAATGCGTTAACGAGCGCGGCTCAAACCTTTCCTAACGTAGCTAGGCACTTGGGCGATGCAGCGGATATTGCCGGTGGGGTTGCTTCTGTAGAGGGAGTAGGAGCCGCAGGGAAACTTGGCGTTGATGCGGTAAGTGCAGGAAAAAATTTATTAGTAAAAGATTCTGATGCTTTAGCAAAGAACGCTCTTCTTAAAAATGCAGCGGATTCTAATTCTCTTTTGCCGCAGAATATCGACACTACACAGATAGTCCCTGGCTCAAAACCAACGCTTGCTCAAGCTACTGGTGATGCGAATATAGCGTCAATAGAAAAACAATTAAAAAAGACACCGGAGAACAATGCGGCCTTCGCCGCGCAAGAAAGCGAGAATGAAACTGCTCGCCAACAGTATTTTCAGACAAATGCTGCTGGCACACCGCAAGATATTAATACATTAAAAACTCAACGCGAATCGCTTACTGCCCCACTGTATGGGCAGGCAAAGATTCAACCATTAAACACCGCACCTATTCAGCCAGTCTTAGATAATTTTGACAAAGCCATACAAGAAGTTGGAAGTGATACTGATGCGGGTAAGGCATTACTTAAAATAAAAGGCAAAATTCAAAGTGCGTTACCCACCACTAAAACAGCTTCTACTGGGCTATTGGATGCCGATGGGAATCCTATAACAAAGGAATTGCCCCAAGCCAATCCCACACAGTCTCCGCTTGTGCAAGTTTTTAGAGAAGAACGCGACAAGGCTGCCGATAATGCTGTTGGAGAAGATGCTTATGCCAATGCTATTAAAACGCATGTTCAGCCTCTAATAAGACAATTGGGGTCTGCCTTGGAGTCGCAAAGCAAACCCTTTGCTGATGCACAAAATATATATCGGACAATGAGCCCAGAAATAAATTCTAAACAATGGCTTCAGAATTTAGATTTGAAGGATAAATATGGAAATTTATCCTTGTCTAAAGTTGATAATGCGTATGAAAATGCTGTATCTCTTCGTAATTCTGCCGGATTGAATCCGGCAAAAGACTTATCTGATACACAACTTCAAACATTGAAAAATATTAGAGACGATTTACAGAGCAGAGACGCAACGATTAAATTAGGTAATGGCGTCAAAACCCCCAATGCTCTTCAGCAATCTCCTGGCCTAGTTAAAAAAGTAATACACGAGGGCATCGGAGCCGGGGTCGGCGCTGCAGTGGCTGCGTTAACTGGGGGGAATCCTTGGATAGGTGTCTTTGCGGGAGGAACGACAGTGCGCGGCTTGGAAAGCGCGGCTGCTAAGAAAAGTTTGCAAACAGGAAATTCTTTATCAAATTTTACTTTGAATCCTGAGCAATACAAAAATTATTTAATGACGGGGGTTAGACCCTAGTATGTGGCAGATTTAGAAAAAAATCTGAACAAAGCGTAGAGAATTAAAAAATCTACTATTCCCATAACTCTTCTCCTATTCCAAGAATATTAACATACATTAATAACTAAGTCAAGCGGATTCAATGAACCAGCTAATGCAACCACAGGCCAATGCGCTGCAAGGGCAGCCTATGCAGCCACAGCAGCAAGGACAGCCGCCCCCACCGCCGCCGTCCCCTCAGCAGATACAGGATGCTCATACAAGCATGAAGGAATCGCTCCAAACATTGGATAAGTTGATTAAACTCCCTGATGACCAACTGAATTTCCATAGGGTGATTGATTCTGCGGCTGATGAAGTGGAGAAATATCAGTTAAGCGGGGGTAAGATTGGAATGTCCGCTATGGCAGTTGCGGCGGAAATGAGCGATCCAAAATTCCCTAATAACGATTCATCGGCGCAACAGATACGCCAGTTTTTACAGGGTTATTTTGATAAGATTATCATGGCTCAAGCCACCGTTACGCATAAATTCGGTGCGCCGCAACAGCCTAGACAGGGAGGACAGTCACAATGACCACTGGATCAATCCTTCCGAACGGAAAAAATCAATTCTGTGATGCCAATGGCGCGCCTTATGCTGGTGGAAGCGTATATTTTTACATCCCAAATACGACTACGCCTAAGAACACTTGGCAGGATCCAGGCGAGACGATTCTCAACACAAATCCCATCATCTTGGACTCGGCTGGCAGCGCGATAATCTACGGCGATGGCACTTACCGGCAAATTCTAAAAGATTCGCTTGGCAATACGATTTGGGATCAACTTACGCAGGGGTATTTGCCGGATTCTGGCGGTACAATAACGGGGAATTTGACTGTCACCGGATCGGTCACAACGCCTTTGATAATCGGCGGCACGGCGGCAAATTCCACGCTTACGCTTGAATCTACTTCCTTTGCGGCGAATGCTGGCAATACCGATGCCATTATTTTTTCAACCAGCAATGGTTTGACCGTTTCACCTACAGATAACGGCCCCACAACGAGTCTCGCCTGCCAAGCGAGATTTGATTCGTATGGTCGCTTTATAATGGTCGTTGGCCAACCAAGTGTATCTATTCAGGATTCGACTTATAACGGGTTTAATCCCCTTGAAGTAGTCAATCAGCCAGTAGGGACTGATACATCTTTTGCGATGGTCGGAACATATACGCAGAACATCTCCGCGAATATGATGTCGCTTACAGTCTACGCAGATAACAATGATGCAGGCACTGGCGGTATTTATGCCCTGCAAGGCACGATGGTCGCTTGCAACGGCACTTCTGGTGGGGGCGGCATATCCGGCACTGGCCGCGCCAACGTTACCGGCGGTGAAGCAGTGGGCTTGCAAGGGGCTGCACTTGCCTATGCCAATAGCACGAATACAACCGCATGTTTGCTTGCGGCGGGTGGCGATAGTGTGCATCCAATTAATATTTATCTGGCTCTCCAATCTCAGGCAGCCGGTAATTCCGCCGCCTGGGGAATCCAGATAGATGACGTCAACATAAATACCATGCTGCCGACTGGAACTTTATTTGGAAATGGCGGCTCACATCTTTCTTGCGCGCATGGTTTTTATTTTCCAAACGCTACTTTCACAAGTGATTTCATTGTCGGCCCTGGGAGTGCATTTAAAGTAGATGGCTCAGGTAATATTACGGGTAATCAACTTATAATTTCCGCGCCAACGGGGAATATAAGTGTTACTTCCACCACGGGGACTAATCGTTGTTACGAGAGTTTTACTAATACGGGTGGGTCGGCTTATTTTGGGCTTGAAAGCAGTGCAGGAGCCTCTATTTTTCCAGGCTCTGCTGCCTATGCCGGGGTTTTGGGAACGAGTGGGGCGCACCCTTTGCAGTTTTTCACAAATGACATTTTGCAAGCCCAGATAGATTCCGGCGGAAATGTAATTGTGGGAACAGCGGCTTTGGCCACAACTGCCACGGCGGGATTTTTATGGATAGATTCTGGCGCGGGAGCCCCGACAGGAGCAGCAACAGCCCCCTATACAAATGCAGCGGGATTGTATTATGATAGCACCAATAATTATCTTTACATTCGCTGCGGCGGCACATGGCGGAAGTCAACAGCTTATTCTTAAATCAAATTATTAAAGAGGAAAAATCATGACTGAACTTGAATTATTGAAAGCCCGCAATCTTGTTTTGTCGCAGCTTCTTGGAGAGAATATGAATCAAAACATTGAGCTTCGCGCACAGATTTACGTGCTTACGCATCCGCCAAAAGAAGTGCTATCCGAAGAAAAACCGCAAGAGCAACCGCTCTAAGAATTCACGCTATTTTAATCTTACTTAAGGAGATATTTCATGAGAATGCTCATTCTCTTGGCTTGCCTATTGCCTTCACTTGCCTTCGGGCAACAGGTTGTCGCGCCTGGCGGCAATGCGACCGACTCCTTCGCAATGGCCAATAGCAATGGTGAGACAATTCCGATCACGGCCAGTTCTACTACAAGCAATTTAGCGTTCACTACTAAGACGGGAATAAATGCGCCGAATGTGGTTGTTTCTGCACCTCCGGCAAATGGACAGACGGTTTTTGTTGGATGCGGCATTGGCTCAACGACGGCTGCTGTGCTTCCTGGTCAGGGCAGTGTTAATGCCTTCCCTATATTTCCCGGCGAGATTCTGACTCTTCGCAAAGGCGTGGGCAGCGATACATGCGCTGCAATTACAGCCAGTTCCACATCCACTGTCTATTTTACTGCCGTTGTAGGGCAATAATAAGTACCGAGCAACTCTATCAACATATTGAAATTAACATGAAAAAAATCCTACCGTTATTTGCCGCACTTTCCATATTCTTATGTCAATCGGCAGACGCTACTGTTCCAAGGGCATTGGCGGCTAGCAGCAGTGGTTCATCCTCTGGAGTTTCCAGCCTAAACTCACTCACTGGTGCGCTGAATATCGTCGCTGGAACTAATATCACCGTCACGCCGAGCGGGAGTAGCGTGACTATATCTGCGTCAGGCGGTGGCGGCGGCACTTTGGGCACCTCAGTAACAGCCGCGTCCCCGCAGGTATCCGGCGATGCGACTACCGGGCTTTATACGCCTAGTGCTGGCGAAGTTGGTGTTGCTACGAGCGGCATACAGGATATTTTATTTCCGGGGAATATTACTCATACCACGGCAACTGTCGCCATTAATGTACTTGCCAATAATGGCACCACTGGTATCCCTGTGACTAATTCAGCGGGGATTGTAGCTGGCGACACCATAGCAGGAACCAATATAACTCCTGGCACTGAAATATATGCAGTACTCGGCACTTCTACTACCCCCACATCTACCACGGCCCCAATTAGTGTAGCGCCAGGACAGCAAACCTTTGCAGTGAATTCTACAGTTGGTTTTTCAGTTGGCCAGATGATGTATGATTCCACAAACCCTGCCGCATTAGGAAACTTAGACGTTACACAAGCTACTCCCTATCCCATCGCCCTCCAGATAGGCAATGCGCTAACCACTACAGCGAATGGCAATTCTGCGTCAGGGCAGGGACTTATTACTGTAAATTCAACCACTAACGCACAAGCCGGTTATTGGATATATGATGTAACTAATCCAAGCGCCACGCCGTATGGAATGTCTGTGTATAGCGTTAACGCCGGGACATCATTATACAGTCTCACTAATCTTACAGCGCAAATTAATAACGGTGATACGATTAAGGCTTATCCCACCATATATTTTGAGACTGTAATCAGTCCCGGAATTTCGGCAGGCGATACCATCATATCTTACCCGACACTAGCGCCGAATGTTATTTTAGGAGCGCAAACCGCAGGCGCGACGGTTACAGCAACCAGCAATAATCATTCGTCTAGTTCTCCAGGCGCTGCGTATGTTGACAGCGGATTTTATGTGCTTGGCGATATTACAGTAGCAAATGGCCTGTCTTTCGCGGGTGGGAATTTAATTAATACTTTTGACGGCTCAAGCCTTGCTATTGGACCCGGCGCTTTAGCTAATTTACTGAATAATGGGCTAGAAGCGCCGGCAAACATTGCAGTAGGTAGTGGTGCAATGCACCTTATGACCTATGGGTATGAAAATACCTGCGAGGGTGGCGGCTGTATGGGGGCAGACACCACCTCCAGTTATAATGAATGCGGAGGATATGGTTGTTTAGCCTCTATGCTGGGTACGAGCAATGGTGGGAATGTGTGCCACGGAAACACTTGTATGCCAAGTCTAACATCAGGCTCAACAAATACGGGGAACGGTAGAAATGTTTTTAGTGCCCTAACTACCGGCAGTAATAATGTTGGCGAGGGCTATAAAGCTTGCTCGAATGTCACCACTGGAGGGGGCAATCTTTGTTATGGCGCGAATACTACGGTGCCTACTGGCAGCACGTCAAACTACCTTAATCTGGGCTTCCTTTTGCTCGGCGATGCCACGTATAGCGGCACTACGCTTGGTGACGAAGCGCTTTTCCTTCAATCTGTTGCCAATGCCGTAGACCACGTGACTGTTACCCCTGGCGTGACGGGGAATCCTGGGACTGCTACCTTGTCAGCGACCGGCACGGATACAAACATCAATCTTAATTTAGCGAGCAAGGGCACTGGAACGGTTGAAATAAACGGCAGTCCTATCGTAGCGGGGTCTACCGGACAGATTCTGTACAACAACGCTGGAGCAGTGGGCGCTCTTTCGACAAGCGGAACAGGCAATGTCGCCCTCACTACAAGCCCTGCGTTTACTACTCCGAGTCTTGGTGCGGCAACGGCAACCTCTATCAATGGAAATGCCATAACCACCGGCACGGGCACACTAACCTTGGGGGCGGCTAAAACTCTCACGGCGAACAACTCCCTTACGCTTGCGGGTGCCGATTCCACTACGGAAACGTTCCCTACAGTCAGTTCCAATATACACGGCACCCTTTCGGCGCAATATAGCACCAGCGATACCAATAACTCCTCCAGCGGTTCAGGTTCATTTTTTGACCATGCCACGACGTACGCCATACCGGCAAATTATTTGACATCGAATAAAGTCCTACGGGTAACGGCGACGTTTCTTATAACTACAGGGAGCGGGGCTCCCACATGGGCCAGCCGTTTAAAAGCAGGTAGCACAGTTATTTATTCAGAGAGCGGCGCCGGCACTCCTTCAAATAGTTTGACGGGAAATGTGTTCTCAGTAATGTATCTGTTACAGGGAACGGCGGCGGCGGGCGCGTCTGCAAATGTTCTCACCGTCGTAAATGGAATACCGAATTCCGTAAACGCAGTTATCAACATGAATAATACGAGCCAGCCTGTCGCGTTGGCTACCAATGGCTCTCTGACTTTGACGGTCGGTACTGAGTGGGGGAGCGCAGGCACCGGGACAAATACATGTACATTAACCAGTTTGATAGTGGAGGCCGTGAACTAAAATGGCATTTAACATTAACACTACTAAATCCATTCGCGGGCAAGTTAGTACAGCTATAACCGCTGTCGAGCATTTCATCGAGGATGAGACTAAGAAGGACGTAGTCGCGCCCGTAGAGGCGGGTGGGGAGCATGTTGAGAAGACTATTGAGAAGGACCTGTCAGCGGTACTATACAAGATTACAATAACCCCGCTCGCTGTTGGGCATAGCATTGAGGTGCAGTTGCAACATGCAGCAGGAGAGATTCGGCGTACAGTCATTAGTGGGCCGACCACAGCTAATACGCTTGTCACAGCAATAACCAACCTGACAAAATAATATGCGCCCTGCAATGCAGCCAGTTTCGTCTTCCATGATTAAAAGCGTTGGCTACGACGCCGATACGCAGAAGCTGCACGTGCAATTTAAAAGCGGCAAGACCCGGGAGTATGATGACGTACCCGAAGCGGACTTTGAAGGATTTACAAGTGGGTCTGCGGGTCAGCACTTCTTAAGCAATATAAAAAGTTCCTATGATGGCCGAGAGGTCTAAGTGGATGATGCAAGCATACGAGAAGAACTCCCTCTCATAATACAAGGGATTTTGTAAATATAGACAATGTATTATGTTTTAACCGCGTGACCGGCAAGAAACTCAAATGTCCTCCTCTGGTAGAGCAAACACCATACGGCACGATAGCAGGGACTACGGTGAGTGGCGATGTTATCAATTTCCAGGCGACGGGATATTAGGACTTAAACAGGTATTAGAACGGTAATGAAAATGGCAGATGGCAAAGAAGATGCTGTAAATAAATGGTGGCATTGGGTGCGCCCGTACTGGCACGTTCTTAGTTTTTTTATCATTATCACCTTTATCGCAGCAACGAAGTGGTCTACGGTACAGGCATATGGCGATGTATTGGCGACACATGAAAAACGAATCAGCGCTTTAGAGGTATGGCAGGCAAGCGAAGCTGGCTCTATGTCACGGGTTGAGCAGGAAGTGCATGATATTCACGAACAAGTGGTGCCGAGGAAATGATCGACCTTACGCATTACACCGACGCGCAAATACTTGCCTGCACCGCTTATGGCGAAAACCGTGGCGGCGGACTCGACGGGATGCAATCTGTCATGAACGTAATAATGAATCGTGCATCAAAAGGGGGATGGTGGGGCAATACCCCCCGCGAAGTCTGTCTTAAACGTTACCAATTCTCATGTTGGATGGGAGACACGGCAGATTACGATGCCACAGTTAACGCACCTGCGCGCGGAGATTCGGCTTATACGATTGCCTACTCTCTGGCTCAGACCGCGCTAAGTACAGGAATTAGTGACATAACTTCCGGGGCGTGCTATTATTTTGCCAAATCTATCAGCACCTGGCCGCATTGGGCTGTAGGACATACACCTTGTGCCGACATCGAAGGACAACTGTTTTTCAACGACATTCCATGACGCGCGCTTAACATTTTGAAAGGATATTTTTATGACACTCGCAATTATAACTGACATTGAAAACCTGCTTGCCAAGCTCAAAGGGAGTAGCGCAATACAGACGGTGGAAACCGATGCAAAGGCAATAGGATCGGCAACACTCAGTTTCATTGAAACAAATGGCCTGCAGGATGCTTACCAGATAGCATTGACGGTTGTTAGCGCCGCGCTTCCCGGCGCTTCGTGGACAGGCGTGCTCGCATCGATTGAGACACAGGCTCTCGCAGCCGGTAAACAGCTTATCACTGGCGGATCGGCAATCTTGGCTTCTATGGCGCAGGCTGATTTGATGGCGGCTGGCAAGCTACTGCCTCCTGTTTCCGCGCCAATTGCGACGCCGGCACCCCAAGCGCCTACCGTATAATGCGTATCCTTTTCATAGCCGCGCTTGCGAGTGCTGTTTTAGCACTTTCCGGGTGCGGCACATTATCGTGCTATATTTTTTACGGCAATGAAAGTTGTTCATAATGTTCTCTGCTATCCTGGCAATCTGGTACTACGCAACGGGGCTTATCGTATGGGGGTATTACCTGCGTAAATACGTGGCCTATATCTCCACACCCAATTTCATTAAGGGGATATTCTGGCGTCCTTGGGCGTGGCCTTTGATGGTATGGGTATTTTTTGTGCTGAGGAAAACCTGATGTGGGCTTCCGTCTTAGCAATAGCCGCATGGGTTATAACATGGTTTCGCCGTGAGCCGGACGAACAGAAACTCGGTACGCTAGAACAGCGCACGCAGGACGCCTATAACCAGCTTAAGGAGGTGAAAGATGCGCAGCGTATTACGCAGGATAACGCCAATATTAGCGATGCTCAGCTTGATAGCCGGTTGCTCCCCTTCCGGCGCGATTAGCGATTATTGCGTGGTGGACAATCTCATTACTGTGAGCGATGCGGACATATTAACGCATGAAACCAAGCTGGAAATACTCGATCACGATCAGGTTTACCAGAAACTATGCAAGGGGACATTATGAACGGATCGGCCATACCCGCAAACAACCTCAACTTCAGACTCGCTGCAATGGCTATATACGTCGCTATATTCGCGACTATAGACGTACCGCAGGCGTTATACGCCGCATCGGGTGCCGTGCAGTATGTCGCCAGCCACGCCTGGGACTGGAAGACAGGAGATAACAAACCTAAATCTTAGAGAGTCAGCGCTAAGGTTTATACGAATTAATTATAGCTACCAGTTCTTTTTCGGTAGGCAGTCTTGGAGCACCATACTCACTCAGCAACCACATTGCTTCGGTTCGACCGCGACTCTTGTACCACGTCACCCAAAGCGCGAGAGCATCATTGAGTAGGTGATCTATTTTGATGGTCATATACTTCTGATCATCGCAATATTGGAACTCAATATATTCGTGATTTTCCTTGTTCCGTTCATCGTATAGATCGCGTATGGCAGAGAGAGTGGCACAATTCCAGTTATCCTTGAATTCACCGTCAAAGGCACACTTAGGATCGTCTCCGTTCCAAGTCTTTCCGCGTTCTATACACATTTTACAAGTCATATCACTGCATTCAGTATTTCCATAGTCACTCCATTGCATCGTTGCTATATTTCCATACCGAGCTTGAGATTATTATAATCAAGTAGTACCTCAACTTCTCGTAAACTTTTTCTTCCGAAATTCGGTGCGCGAAGCAACTCATAGGGCTTTTTTCTTATTAACTGCTCAATTGTGTGTATATCTTCATTTTTCAGGCAATTGGCAGTTCTAACTGAAAATTCGCCCAGAGCAGCCACGGGCTTATATATGATAGGAAGATTTTCGGTTGTCTCAGGCTTCTTCTCTACATGCTTAATCACAACTTGCGGCTCTTTGAGTCTCTCATTGAGTATGCTAAGCTTATGATTTATTCTCCGCTTGGCCTTCGCGGCCATTTGCCTAATACGCTCGATTGTTACACCCAAGGACGCGCCAATCTCGCGAAGGGTCATTTCATTTTTTCCAATCCCGAAAACATCCAGGGTACGATTCATGACAACAAATTGATGGCGCCCATCGAGCTTATCCATCAGCCGCGTATAAACAAATTCTTTAAAATCCATAATGTTTCTCCGGTTGATTGTCGGTTAATCCTGAATTTCTTCGCGCACAGTCTCTACAACGTCTTGTGCAAGTTCGGCCAAGGGCTTTGTGACTGATCGCGCAACCGTAGCGACGACCTCGACGGGAGCGAGCGCCACTTTAGCAACGTCGCCTACAAGGCCAGTAATATCATCGAAAAATCCCATATCGTTCTCCCTATAAGTAAATTGTTTAACGGCACGCCTGTAGGCACGGATCGCTTGGTGGCACACCGTTGGCCTCAGCCATTTCTCGGTAACTTTCAAAAAGTTCCAATCCACCATCAGTAACCTTCTTCAAATCAACTCTCCCAGACATAATCTTGATGCGCGTGCTCAGGTTGTTATGTGCGCCTCTGAGTAAGTATCCTGCACAAGTTGCGGGTTTACCGCTCCCTGACTGGTGGCAAGCAAATTCATGCCCTGCCATATCGTAGGCAGTATCAGCCGAATGCCTGAAAGCCTCTGCCGGGAACTCTCCTACGGCATCAACGCGCCACGGACAGGTAGAGCAAGGCTTGCGTCGGTATGAATGGGGCGATCCTCCGGTTACAGTAATGACCTGATGATTATCACCCGCCTTCCGCACATTTGAAACTCTGGTTTTCTTTATGTCTGCCATATCATTACTCGGTTAATCGTTGAACGTCTCTCCGCCCTGTCGAGTCACTATCATATCGGTTTCTTGCGTGGCAATGGCGGCAATACCTCGCAGGGCAGCCAGTGCGTCGGAGGCAACGGGTAGTGCCAATAGCCTCCGCGCGTAACACAATCATCGCCATTTCCATCAATGCGCCCTACCCATATAGTGACATCGTTAGGTTCCCACCCCTCAATCGGTTGCCATGGGTTGATTTTACCGCTGATAGTTTCAGCGTGAAAGGTATTGCTGCATGAGGTCAGATCATCGCTGCGTGGCTGGTCACAAGTGGGGCAGAATGCTTGTATTGTACGGACAAGCTTATCCAGAATGGCAAACGCCTCTTCATCCCTCTTCGCCTTTAGAAGCCACCAGGCATTAAAAATCTTATCGTAATTTCCTATTTGATTCAGGAATGGCACTTCACTTTCTGGATTGCGCATTTGATTAAGCTGCTTGAACAGCATGGCGTATGCTGCCTCCCATTCGTCTTCTTTCGTGCGATTACCTTCTGTCTTGAACTCAGCAAGTATCGTGTTAGCCCATTCTTCCTTGGTCAGCCTAGGCGGATTCTTCCTATGGCTATGAAGCGCAGATTCAACCAGGTCGGCGATTGCAGCTAGCGTATCTTCACACTCTTCGGGCGTTTGTGTATTCTTGTCAGGGGTTATTCCCTTAAAATATTGATCTGCCGCCTTCAAAGCTCTATCAACTAATGTATCGGGCGGTGATTGAGATTCCCTCTGCTGGCGTAATTCCTGCTCAAGTTCAAAGATACGCTGATTGGCCTTAAATAGCTTGTCTCCGCGATCCAAGGCTGTTTGCTGGGCGCTCTTGCACGCTTCGAGAATCTTACGGCTCGGCAAGGTGTTCAAAGCCATCTTTCCAAAAATCTCATCTCTTTTTACCTCGGTAAAATATTGCCAGCAATTCTGCCATCCCTGCCATAGGCATTGAGTATCTCGGCTTACATAGAAAGCATCATCAAGGGTGTGCGCTATATCATAAGAATGCACGGCCTTCATTTCAAATACCTTGCGGCAATCATCGTCCATGTTCATTTTCCTTTTAAATATTGTGGCAGCGCTCGACGGCTCTTATTAAATCCCTCGCGCAGACAGAGTAGGATTGTCCTTCCGGTGTTTCTATAACAACGATGCCATGATAGCCGTTACGATTCCAATGAGAGTGAATCTTCATCGTCGGACTTTTGTTGAGTGGTACTTCCTCGCTGTTGCACTCGTATACTCTGATTTCACTGCTCATTTTCATAGTGTTCCTCAGATTGATTGTTGCTTCTGCTTTTCCTGTTTCCCCGCCTCAGTCTTCATGTACTTTATCAGCACCATAAATGCCCCTATTGCTGTAGCCATACCCCCGGCAAATCCACCGGCTAGAAATGCAAGATCGCGGCGCGGATCGGTGAGAGGTTCAATCTCCATGACACTCCCCTCTCTCGATCTGCGCTAATATGCCGTCGTGGGCGTTATCAAGCGTCCTTTCGGGTAATAACCGAGGGAGATCGGTTTCACCCAAGGGCGCGACGGTCGCCCTTATGCTAAAATCTGGCAGAATTGCATCCCAGCGTGATATGGTGCTCATTTCGCGCATCCTCCTGTATGGGCTGCAAGTACGGTAAGCACGAGGCCGTCTGTGAAAACGGCCAAGGGCAGCATAAAGCCGTACAAACCAATATGTTGTACTTTCGAGAGAAGCCAGCATATCGGCCAGGTGATCATGGCTTGGCCTCCCCTTTGGTGATCTTAATTATGTCGAAGGGGCAGTTTCTCACTGTTCCGATAGAATCTCTGCTCAACCACCGGCCAGCCTTATTGACATTAATTCCGTGAGTTGTACCAACAAAGTTTATGAAGAAACCTTTTTCATACAGATAGCTTTTCGCCACGATATCAACAACACACGAGCCGCCGCATCTAAAATGGATCGTATCTCCTGCCCGCAGTTCTTTGCAATTAACTTTCACCATACATCCCTCGCCATTTCTTATCCCCATATTTAAACGCCCGTTCAAACCTATCCTCTAAATCCAGCGCATCAAAGTCAGCGCGGCAGTCCTCGCACATGCCGTCTTTAAGTTCTTCTGCGTTAAATGGTTCGCTGCATTCGATGCAATAGGTGTTCATCATGACAACGGTTCCTTTTCGGCTGGCGCGGCCAATTCATCGCATTTTTCCGGTGATATACCCAAAACCTTTATACAAGAGTTTCTCCCTACTTCCGCCGGATCAACCAGTTTTTCAACAGTAAAGTCATGCAGCACACGAAACTCACCGGCGGAACAGGTGCTAGGCTGGGGTTTATCAGGCGTAGCTGCTGGCATCCCGTGAGCAATTGCGAAGCGGTATGCATCACGAACGTCTGCGGCATCTTTGCCATAGACTTTAATCCACATTTTTTTCATACATCCCTCGCTATTTTGAACAGCCACATAACCC
>Ga0182012_10003992_pt1 | contig 15564 bp, 14 predicted proteins | sample 612S2SmetaG_FD_120486 | JGI IMG/M metagenome (GOLD analysis project Ga0182012, IMG submission 120486) | Permafrost microbial communities from Stordalen Mire, Sweden - 612S2S metaG | ecosystem: Environmental > Terrestrial > Soil > Wetlands > Permafrost | place: Sweden: Stordalen | collected...
AAAGTCCCCCCTGCCGGGTTTTTGAGTGTAATTGCTTTACCGTTTGACTGGCAAGCGGCGGAAGCAATCGTGCTGAAATCTCCGTTCAGCATTGCTTCCGTTGGAATATGCGTAATCAATTGCGGCGGATTAGACCGATTTCTTGTTCCTTGATACCCGCCGAAGAAAAATAGTTTGTCGGTGATGACTTTCCCGCCCGCCGTTCCGCCAAACTGATTGCGTTTCAGCGTGTCCGGTTTCGCCGCGAAGAAATTGCGCGCATCCAAATCGCCGTTCCGGATGTATTCGAACAGATCTCCGTGGAACCCATTCGACCCGGATTTTGTTACTACGTTCACCGTCGCTCCGGGATGCGTACCGAACCGCGAAGACACCGCGCTCGTCTCCACGCTGAACTCTTCCAGCGCATCTGGAAAGGGAAATGGCATGTTCACATTCGACATGGCATCCGTGGCATCGCCTCCGTCCAATAGATAGGCCGTGCCGTTACCTTGTCCGCCCGCAACGGAGATCCGCGTGGCATTCCAAAATGTCTTACTTCCCGTATCGCCACTGTCCGCATAAACCGCCGCGCCCAAGGTGAGAATCAATTGAGTCGCCTGCCTGTTGTTCAGCGGCAAATCGTTGATGCGCTTCTCGTCAATCACGGAAGCTACGGAGGTTTCCTTCGTTTCCACCATGCTCGCCTGCGCGCTTACTTCGACACGCTCCGAGGCCGAGCCGATCTGCATTGTTACATTGATTTGAATATTATTGTTGACGATCAGCACGAGGCCCGATTGCACGTAGTCTTTGAATCCCGCGCTCTTTACCTCAAGCGTGTACGGACCAACTGGCAGGTTGGGCAAAACATAAGAGCCTGTGCTATTGGTTACGGTTGTATGCGCTATTTGCTTATCGGTCTCCGTCATCGAAACCTGCGCGTTGGCAATCGCTGCGCCGCTTGGATCGATGACGCTACCGCTAACCTCGGCCACCGCCACGGATTGCCCGTAACCGGCTGCTAGGCTACAGAAACTCAAAAAGACAACTGGCAAAATCCTGCTCTTGCCAAAGTTTGAAAACCACATGGTTCCCCCTACCTGACTTTTTGTTGCCAGAAACAGACTGGCAAGCACCATTTGCGAGTGAAAGATAGTCTATCAGAGAAAATCGTGGCTTAAATGCCAGTGTCGGAGCGCTAAAACTTGAGGCAAATCTTGCCGAAGTGCTGCTGGCTCTCCATATATCGCAGCGCTTCTTTTAGGTAAGTCCACTCAAAAGTTTGGTCAACCACGGGCTTGACTTTGTGCAAATCAATCGCGCGGTTCATCTGCTCGAACATAGTGCGCGAACCCACATAGATCCCCTGAATTCGCGCGCTGCTCACTAATACCGAAACCGGCGTGATAGCGGCCTCAGCCCCGCTCAACACGCCAATCACGCTAATCGCGCCATGCGTGCGCAATGCTTTCATGCTGCGCGCCAGCGTGTCGCTCCCGCCCACTTCTATGACGTGATCCACGCCTTCGCCGCCGGCCAGCTTCCTGGCCGCCTCGTCCCAGTTTGGCGTGGTTTTATAGTTAATCGTTTCGTGCGCGCCCAACTTCTTGGCGCGCGCCAGCTTCTCATCGCTGCTGGAGGTAATAATCGTGCGCAGTCCGGCCAACAACGCGAATTGCAGCGCAAAAATGGAAACGCCGCCTGTACCTTGCAGCAAAACCGTATCGCCCGGTGTATGGCCCGCGTGCCCGAACAAGGCATGCCACGCTGTCACCGCCGCGCATGGCAATGCCGCTGCCTCTTCGTCGCTCAACGAAGCCGGCGCATGCACCAATCCTTCTTCAGAAAAAACCGCATACTCGCAAGCCACGCCATTAATGGCCCCGCCCAACGCCGAATTCGCCTTTTCTCTCGTGGGTGGTCCTTCAATCCACTTCTGAAAAAAACAGGCGGCCACGCGATCGCCTTTTTTCACTCGCGTCACACCTTCGCCCGCTTCTTCCACCACGCCGACGCCATCGGAAAGCGGCACCAGCGGCCGCTTCAAGCGCGGATTATACGTGCCTCCCACCATCATGTAATCGCGGAAATTTAATGACGCCGCCGTCATCCGCACCAAAACCTGCCCCGCACCCGCCACGGGTTTCTCCCGCTCCACCAGTGCCAGCTTGTCTATACCGAATTCTTGTATCTCGAACGCTCTCAAGAGGCCACCTCATGTTGCAGGCGCACCGTAAATTCAATGAGCTTTTCCAGCTTGCGCCGCGCCCCGCCGCTGTCAATCGATTCGCCGGCCATGGCCACCGCCGATTTCAAATCAATCGCTTTGCGCGCCACAAACAAGGCCGCCGCCGCATTGGCAACCACCAAGTCCCGCTTCGGCCCAGGCTCGCCTTCCAGAATGCCGCGAATAATCGTGGCGTTCGCCTCGCTATCGCCGCCCTGCAAGTCTTCTATCTGTGCTTGCGGCAAACCAAAATCGCCCGGCAGCCAGCGCCCTTTTTGCACTCCGCCTTCTTCCACTTGGAAAACCGTGGTTGCGCCGGTCGTGGTAATTTCGTCCAGCCCATCGGCGCCGTGCACCACAAACGCCCGGTCAATTCCCAGCCGCGCCAGCGCTTGCGCCAACAGTTCCGCCGCCCGCACCGAAAACGCCCCAATCAACTGCACCCGCGCGCGCACCGGATTCGTCAAAGGCCCCAGCATGTTGAAAATAGTTCGGCCCTTCAACAGCAAGCGCGCTTCCTGCGCATGCTTCACCGCCGGGTGCAGCAGCGGCGCATACAGAAACCCAATTCCAGTTTCCTGTATGCATTCCACAACTTGCTCCGCCGGCAGCGTTACCGGCACGCCTAGCGCTTCCAGCACATCCGCGCTGCCGCACTGGCTCGATATCCGCCGGTTGCCATGCTTGGCCACCCGCTGCCCAGCGCCTGCCACCACAAACGCTGTTGCCGTCGACACATTAAACGTATTGCTGCCATCGCCGCCTGTGCCGCATGTATCGATCACCGGATCGTCGTCCTGCGGCAGTTCAACCGGCTGCGCCATCTCCTGCATAGCGGACGCGAAGCCAACTAGTTCTGCCACCGTCTCGCCCTTGCGCCGCAGATAGTGCAACACTTCGGCGATGCCCTCGGTGCTCATTTCTCCCGAAAGCATGCGGTGCATCAAATCATGCGCTTCCACTTGCGTCAAATGTACGGAATTTCGAAACGGGAGATGGGACATTACTCGGCTATTCATTCGATCACTTGCCAACGTCGCGGCGCAAACACAATTTCATTAATTTTCGCCGCCAACCACACGCTTACCCGCGCGTTCGGGACCCCTGTACAATCACCCTCCCTACAAGATAGCGCGCGCCCGCTCAAGGTTGCGAATGGGAAGCCAATACCAGCACCACAAGCAACAGCGCCCCTGTGGCGGCCAACCCCGTCTTGAAGTGGTTCCACGCTTCCTCGGTCATGGAAATCCGGATCCCGAGCGGCAGCGAATTCGCCCTGGGCCTGTCCACCAACGAAGGCAGTGGCTCGATCTCAGCCTGCTCATCCGCCAGCACTACAAACTCGCTCTCCTGCACTGCTTCCGCCACTTGCTCCTTGGCAGACAGGCCGCCGGAGCGCTCGCTAAGCGCCGCACAGTTCAAAATCTCCGATTCTAATCCTGGATAATGCGGATCAATCCCGCGCAACGATTCCCATTCTCCCAGGGCTTCCGCATATTGCGCCTGCGCTTGGAAAGCGCGCGCGCGATCGACCGTCCCCTGAGCCAGCAGCGAAACCCATTCCCGCCCCTTCGCCTTTTCCTCTAACCGGCGAAACAAAACGTTATTAGGCCGCTTTTCGAGCGCGTCATTGCAAACCTTCAAGCAATCCCGCGGCCGGCTCTCCTCAAGCAACGCCTCGGCGTGTTCCAACGTCGCCTGTAATTCACGCACCCCATCGAAAACCACCGCGAAATCCCGGTCGTCTTGGTAAGGGCCCGCAAACGGCTTTACCAATTCAGCAAATCGTCGCAGCGTTTCGGCGTTCTCGCTGTAATCCAAACGATCGCTAAACAAATACAGCCGCCGCAAATTCTTCTCGCGATCCTCGGCCACGCGCTCCGCCAGCAAAGCGTCCAACGCTGCTAGCCGGTTTTCTAAACGCGCCTCCGCTGGGTAGAGACTTACCATCTCGGCCAAGCGCTTCCGCACATGCGGCAGATACTCATCTCGATCCACTCGGCCCGCATCGTCCAACGCCAACTGAATCGCATCCGCCCGTTTTCGGCTCGCAATCTCCGCCCATAGTGCATCAGCCGTCGGCGTCGTTTCGAGAAGCAATGCCTCCGCCACGCGCCAGTTATGTTCCACTAAGCTTTCGGCTGCTGCGATAGCTGCCTCGTGCACCTTCTCTCGCAGATCCGCGCGCGCGGCGCTCAACGTCCACGCCTCGCGAAACTTCCCAAGCGCGCCGACATAGCAATCCTCTTCCAAACAGCCCAGCGCTTCGTCTATCGCCCGGTCCACCGCACGCCAGTCGACATTTACGCTCGGCCTATCACTAAACAACGAAGCAAACAACGGCGGGACCGTCTCGTGTTCCCTTCCCAGCACATCGTCGCGCGATTTAGCTATCAGCGCCATAATCCATCGTTTATTCTAAGCCCCGAAAGTCTATGTAAGTTGCTAAGCTACCTCAGAGTCATGAGCTTACCATCCCCCAAAGTAACTCCTGGCCAAATTCGTGGGTTCTGGGCAGCATGGGGCGGTTGGACTTGGATGGCGTGGATTTCTTCATCGATGTCCTGGTGCTCGCCCCGCCATTGCGCGGACTCCTTCCTATTTCGGGTATCGCCGCCACAGCCGCCAATAGCCCCTCCTGTTCGCTGTCTTTCTGATTGGCCGGGCATTTCATTGTGAGGCGAGCATTCATTCTGGCACGATACCATGGGTCGAACCAACAATCAATGCCCATTTCTTGGGCCATTTCTTGGGCGGGAAGCATACGGAAAGGCTGGAATTTTTTAGCGATTTCCGGGCCGGCGAGCGAATCTTAGCGGTTTCGCGGGATGTGAACTCTCGCTTTGAAACGCTTTCACGGGACATATGGATGCGCGGTTTGAAATGCTCACTCGCCGGATCGATGCGGTTGACATGGATTTACGCGAATGGGCCAGGATCACCATGCAGCACAACACCGGCATTTGCCCGGCTAAAGACAAGGCCGGCTTGGGTGATGCGAATAGAATGACGACGGCGCGAGTTAGCCGCGTCCGCTGTCTCCCGAATCGGTTCGCTCGTTAGACCCATTTAGAGCTGTTTGAAGAAGACTGTGCTGCCGCAAGGTGTGCCGTTCGGAAGGAGCGCGTAGTTGGGAATTACGCCGAGCGCTTGCCAACCGAGGCGCAGGTACAGACGTTCGGCATCACTGCCCGTCGCGGTGTCCAGGACGAGTAAAGTCTTGCCGGCTGCGCGGCTCAACTCTTCCGCGCGACGCATGAGTGCCGTGCCCACGCCTTGGCCACGTGCCGATCGGGCGACCAGCAGCTTAGCTATCTCAGCGCGGTGCGGCTGGTTCTCGGGCAGCGCGATCGTAATCTGCACTGTACCCACCAATTGGCCGTCGATGAACGCCGCCAGGAGAATGCGCTCGTTCCTGTGAAGGGCTTCGGCTACACGTTGGAAAAAATCGCTGGCTTGGCTGTTCGAAATGCTCGCCATGAAACTGACGGAAGCGCCTCCCCGTACGCAATCGATGAGCAAGCGACCGAGATCCGAGAGTTGGGCCTGCGCGTCCTGTGCGTTCAGCGTCCGCAATTCAATCATGAAACGAGTTTAGAGGAGACTGCCGGAGGGTTGGTGGCCGATGGGGCCGATGGGAGGGAAGGTGTCGCGGCTTACGCCTTGCGTTTCGCGACAGTTGCCGTCATCGGCTCCGATTGGCGCCTTTCATCCAACTAGATTCTGCCCATGCTGAGCACACGTTATGGCGGGCTGGAGACGCCCGCCACAGGAGGGGATGAGAATATGGCTTCTCAGCAGGGCTTTCGGCGAATAGGAGAGCGCAAACTGGGTACATGCGCCTGTGGTTTCCGGCCTACTGGTACAAGTAGTGCCGCGCAACTGCACGGCATCGGTTGGAGCTTGCTTCGCAAGCATGTCCACAGTGAAGTGTCTCGGACAGGTTAGCTAAGCGCTCTGTTTGGTGGCCTTTGGAGTGGTTGAAAATTCGAAGCCAATTTCTCGGGTTGCCGGTTGCGGTTCGGGGACGGTGGCCGCTTTGTCGGCAGATATCTTCGCAGCCCCAGCTCCTTGGGCGGCGGCTTCGGCGGTTGCCTTGCGGGCGGCTTGGATCTTTTCGAGACGGGCGAGGTCTTCGCGATACGTGCGGCGCAGGCGGGTTTCCTGGAGACGCAGATTACGGAATTGAAGGTCGTAGTGCATTTCGATTTGCAACTGCCTGGTTTCGGGATCTTCGCTCAGGGTGCTGCTCATTTCACGCTGGGCGAGGCCGAAGAGTGCGGATTCGGTGTCGGTGAGGGATTGGACGAGCAGGCCTTCCATGTAATCGAAGGGCTTGTGAAATTCGATCATTTCGTGGGCGAGTTTTTCATAGCGGGGAATGTCGTCATTGGGGAGGAGGATGGTACGGCCGGTGGGAGCAGAGGTTACTGCGTTGTGAGAGGAGATGGCTTTGCCGGCAACGGTTTTCGGACCGGTGCTGTGCTGGCTGTTGGCGCGGTTGGCGTTGATTTGCGCGTCGGTAGACATGTTGAGGAGACTCCTTGGTAGAAATAAAAAAACGCCCGGGACCAGCGGCGTGGCCGGGCGCTTTTTGAGACTAAAATACGGGAGGGTAAACTCGCCCCGTAAACGTTAGTGTAGCATAGGCAAAAAAGCGATTTTGTGGATGTTGTTGAAAAGAATGGAAAAACAGTTTGTGACTGGAATTGGGTCCGACGCCTGTAGCGCCCGCTGCTAGGCTGATTCTCATGACCAGACGTGTATTTGCCGCCGGACTCTGCGTCGCCGCTTCCGAAGCATCTTCGCTTGCCGCCACCGGCGAACACGAACAGTACATGCGCCATGCCATCGAAGCCGCGGCCAGCAATCCGTCCGCTCCCTTTGGCGCGGTGATTGTCGATCGCGAACGGAAAGAGATCGTCGCGCGGGGATTCAACAAATCCTCACAAAATCCTGTGTGGCATGGTGAAATCGACGCCATCAACCGGTGCGCCGCAGACCACCCAGGCATCGAATGGAAGCGTCTCACGCTCTACACCACCGCTGAACCTTGTCCGATGTGTCAAAGCGCCATCATTTGGGCGGGTATGCCGCTGGTCGTGTACGGAACATCGATTCCATTTCTAAAACAGCTTGGCTGGGGTCAGATTGATATCCGCGCCGAGCAAGTTTCGAAAGCGGCCGCTTTTCACTCGACCAAGGTAATCGGCGAAGTTCTGGAAGATGAATGCAACGCGTTGTTCCGCAAAGTCGGGATGAAGAGACGATAGGAAGCGGGCGGAGTTTGCGCCACGGTGGCCCAGGTAAGCTGGGGGTTGGGTGGCGGTGAGCAGCGCGAAAAGGGACACCCCTGTGGATCGGACAGGGCGGAGTTGATCGAAACCAGTCCGGAATGTCCCCATTTTCGCTAGGGGACTTGCAGAGAAATGGCAACAGAAGTCTGCGCGACGATGGGCTTGTTAGCATTTGAATGATGCTGGTCAAAGTGCTGTTCTTCGGCGTGCTGAAGGATATTGTGGGCAAGGCGGAAGAGCGCGTGGAGGTACCTGCCGGAACTACGCTGGGCGGGCTTTTTGCCGGGTATTCGGAGCGCTACGAAACCCTCGAAGGCAAGCGCCCGTCGATTCTATTTGCCAGGAACCAGGAGTTTGCTACCGCCGACACCGCGCTTTGCGAAAACGACGAGGTGGCGTTCCTGCCTCCCGTTAGCGGAGGGTCGGGAAGCGGCGGCCACATTTTTGAAATTGTGCGGGAAGCCATTGATTCACGCCAGCTGGTTGAGAAATTGCAGCGCCCGGAAGATGGCGCGGTGGTGGTTTTTGAGGGCGTCGTGCGGAACAACACTAAAGGGCGAGCCACCACGCATTTGGAATACGAATGTTACGAAGGGATGGCGCGGGAGCAGATGACGCGCATCGGGCGGGAGATCGCCTCCCAGTTTGCTATCGGCCGCATTGGCATGGTCCACCGGCTGGGACGCTTGGAGATTGGCGAAGCGAGTGTCGTGGTGGTGGCCACCGCGCCGCATCGTAAACCGGCGTTTGACGCGGCGCTCGAAGGGATCAATCGCCTGAAGCGCGAAGTGCCGATCTGGAAGAAAGAATTTTTTGCCGATGGCGCGGTATGGGTAGATGGGGAGTGGGATGAACGACTGTTGGCCGGTTCATCCAAACATGGGGATTAATCGACAATTCCGAGGGATCGTTTTGTTGGGCCTATGCGCCGCTCTGCACGGCGTCGCGCAGTTCAAACCCGCCAGCCCGCCAGCCGCTCCCGATCAGAAGCCGAGTCAAGCGCAAGGGCCGCTCTATTCGACGAGCGTGAATCTGGCGCGGCTGCTGGTGTCCGTGCGCGACCGGCAAGGGGCGATCATCACCAATCTGAACAAGGAAGACTTCCGGCTTACCGATAGCGGCGTTGAACAGCAGGTGGCCGTGTTTGAACGAAATACTTCCCTGCCCCTTTCGGTGGCGATTCTGATGGATACCAGCGGCAGCACGAAAATCGATCTGCACTACGAAACGGGTTCAGTGTTGCGCTTCATAGCGGCGCTGCTCGAGGCGGGCAACCCTGACGACCAATTCGCGCTTTTCACGTTCAACTGGCATACCAATCTGGACGTGGATTATTCGCGCAACCGGTCACGCGCCGCCAAGGCGCTGAACGCGGCGCGCAACGAAGGCGGCACTTCGCTTTACGACGCCATGTATCTGGCCAGCGACACCCTGGCAGGCCGCGAAGGCCGCCACGTGATGGTGGTGGTGACGGATGGCGGCGACACGACCAGCTATAAAAAATATGGCGATGCGTTGCGCGCTGTACAGCAGGCCGACGCCGTGTTGTATCCGATTGTAGTGGTGCCGATCTCGGGTGACGCGGGCCGCAACTTGGGTGGTGAACACGCGCTGGCCACCTTGGCGGTATCGACGGGCGGGCGGATTTTCAATCCTTCCGGCTTCACTGAACTGGATAAAGCCTTCGCCGATATTATTCGCGAGTTGCGCACGCAATATTTGATTGGCTTCTATCCCAAAGATGTCAAACAGGAGCCGCGGCGTTTTCATCCGGTTGCCGTGACGGTAAAGCAGCCTGGTATGAAGACGATTGCGCGAAGCGGCTATTACGAGCCGTAGAATTCCCACAATTCCGAAATCAATAGCCCGCCCAATGCCGAGTGGGATCGCGTTATATGAAAGCCATTTTTCGCCATGACGCCGCGGTAATCGGGTAACTGAGTTACGGTTAGTCCGGTTGCAATATGGAAGAAGAAATACATAAAGCGAATCAAGGCGCGGGCCGCTTGTTGGCGCAGCCATGGCCCCGGAAGGGTGAACTCGGAGACAAGCCACTTGGCATGCGGCGAACAATGCGAGGCGATGCGTGGTATTAAGCGTTGAAGCTCATCGGTTGTGAAGCAATCGAGAAAAAAATGCGTCACTATCACGTCATAGTTACCAGCAAGATTGATAACACGCGCGTCGGCTTTCCAATAACAAAGATTGGACGCGTCAATTCTCAAAGCGCGCAGCCTCTGCTGGGCGCGAGCGAGCATGCCGGCACTTATGTCAATAGAATCAAGCGGAGTGTTTGGATTGCGCTTCAAGAGTGCCGCGGTGAAGCGTCCGTCGCCGTCGCCGAGAATTAGAACGCGGCCCGCGCAGGCGGCTTGGTCTAAATATTCCAGGCGGCGATTTTCGAGAGCGCGGCCAAACGCCAAGTATTCGAAAAGGCGGTACCAGCGGGCGATGGGGTCGCAGTTCATCTAATTGCAGGATGCGGGAGAGGTGTTGATAGGCTCGGAAACGCAGGCGAAAGCGCCTGCGCCACCTAGGTGAAGAAGACATTCGGGGCACCATATGTTGAACTAAGAGGTATATGGCAAATTTCCTGGACGCGGCGATTGAGATCGCGCGCGAGGCCGGTGAGGTGCTGATGGCGCACCGGGGAGTGGCTTTCGAATTGAAAGGGGAGTACGATCTCGTCACGGCCGCAGACAGAGCGAGCGAGAAACTGGTAATCCAACGCCTGCATGAACGTTTTCCCGAGCACGGCATCTTCGCGGAAGAAGGGGGCCGCGCGGCGCTTGAAGCTCCATTGCGCTGGTATATCGATCCGCTTGACGGGACGACCAATTACGCGCACGGTTACCCGCAGTGGAACGTGACGTTGGCGCTGGCAAAAAAGGGCGAGGTGATCGCCGGCGTGGTGTATGATCCGTTGAACCGTGAACTGTTCGCCGCCGAGCGCGGCGCGGGCGCACGGCTAAATGGCGCACCTATTCACGTGAGCAAGGCGTCGAGTCTAAACGATTCACTGGTCTCCACTGGTTTTCCCAGCCGGCGGCGGCATCAAAACGTGAACATCCATTTCTACTATCAGCTGGCAATGCTGACTCATGGGGTGCGCCGCAGTGGTTCGGCGGCGATTGACCTGGCTTATGCGGCCTGCGGGCGCATCGAGGCATTCTGGGAGTTCGGGCTTAATCCGTGGGATATGGCGGCGGGCACGCTGTTAGTGGAAGAAGCGGGAGGCAAAACGTCAGGCATGATGGGCGAGGCGCTGGATTTGCACGGACGCTACCTGCTGGCCGATAACGGTTTGATCCACCACGAGATCGTCGGATTATTTGCCGAAATATTCCGGGGTCAATACAGGCATGAAATGCCGGGGTTGCCCGACGTCGAATGGGAGGTGTTGCATGGCTGAGACGCCGGCGGTTCCTTTAACTATGGAGGGCTCTTATGTCCTGCACCAGATTTTCCGGTTCGCGCGCTCTGCCTGGCGGCAGCAGGAAGCGTTTCACTGCGACCGTATTGTGCAGCATGCGGTGGAAACGCTGGCAGCCATGGAAGCGGGCACCAAGGATGGGAATCCCAAACCCACTGCGCTGTATTCCATGATCGGTCACAAAGGCGATTTGATGCTGGTGCATTTCCGCGATTCGCTGGAAGATCTGCATCGCGCCGAGCTGGCGATTGAGCAAATGGAACTAACCGATTTTCTCGAGCCGACCCACTCTTATTTATCGGTGGTGGAATTGGGCCTTTATGAATCAAGCGCTAAAACCTACGGAGCGTTGGCGGAAAAAGGGATTGAGCCGCATACGCCCGAGTGGGATGCCGGGGTAAGCGAAGTATTGGCTCGCCAGGCGGCGGCCATGGCGCCCCGTTTGCATCCCGAAATTCCACTGGCCAAGTACATTTGTTTTTACCCCATGGACCGCCTGCGCGGCGAAAGCAAAAATTGGTACCAGGTACCCATGGCCGAACGCCAGCGCATGATGCACGAGCACGGCCTGATTGGCCGCCGCTATGCCGATTCGGTGAAACAGATTATTTCGGGATCCATCGGCTTCGACGATTGGGAATGGGGAGTTGACTTATTTGCCGACGACCCGTTAGTCTTTAAGAAACTGATCTACGAAATGCGCTTTGACGAAGTCAGCGCGGTTTATGCCCAATTCGGCTCTTTTTATGTCGGATTGCGCGTCCATGCCAAGGATTTGCGGCCGCTTTTGGGCGGCGAAATGGCCTGAAATCCAGCCCGAAACCAATGCTCGGAAACCCTTGTTTTCCGCCAACATACACGATTCAAATTAACGAGAATGGTACGCTTATTAAGCGTAAATGCGTACAGTTGACTTAATTCACCGTAAGCGAGACGGCGAAGAGCTGGCGGCCGAGGAAATCCAGTTTCTCGTCGATGGCTACACTCGCAGCGACATACCTGATTACCAAATGTCGGCGTTCCTGATGGCAATTTTCTATTCCGGTATGACCGACCGGGAAGTAAGCGCGATGACCGACAGCATGGTGAATTCCGGTACTACGGTCGATCTTTCCTCCATTCCCGGCATAAAGGTTGACAAACATTCCACCGGTGGTGTTGGCGATAAAACCAGCCTCATATCCTCTCCTTTGGCCGCTGCCGCCGGAGTGGTAGTGCCCATGATTTCGGGCCGGGCGCTGGGCCATACGGGCGGAACGCTTGACAAGCTGGAATCCATACCGGGCTTTCGTACCGACCTTTCCATTGAACAGTTCAAGACGCTTCTGGCGGAACACAAACTGGCCTTCATTGGGCAGACCCCCGAAGTCGCACCAGCCGACGGCAAACTCTATTCGCTGCGCGATGCCACGGCGACGGTTGAATCGATTCCTCTCATTGCGACCTCTATCATGTCGAAGAAAATCGCCGTCGGCTTGGATGCCTTGGTGCTCGATGTGAAGGTCGGCTCGGGCGCATTCATGAAGAAGCAGGTGGAAGCGCGCCGCCTAGCTCAGATGATGGTAGGCATTGGCCGCCGCCTGGATAAACGCGTGCAAGCGCTCATCACCGACATGAACCAACCGCTGGGTTATGCGGTGGGCAATGCGCTCGAAATCATGGAAGTGTCGCAGACGCTGCAAAACGCCGGGCCGGCCGACTTGACGCGCCTCTCTCTTGAATTGGCCGCGCGCATGATCTTCCTGGGCAAAATCACCAAGACGCTTGACGAAGCGCGCGAGCTGGCGCAATCGAAACTGCTGGATGGCTCGGGCTACCGGAAGTTTAAAGATGTGATCGCGGCGCAAGGCGGCAATCCGAAAGTGCTCGATCAATTCGAGTTGTTGCCAAACGCTACCGGCGCGCAGGAAATCACCACCCAGCGGGGCGGCTACGTGAGCGCCATTGACGCTGAATTAATCGGCCAAGCATCCTCCATGATCGGTGCGGGACGCAACACCAAGGAAGATTCCATCGACCCGGCGGTAGGCGTGATTTTAGAAGTGAAGGTTGGCCAGAAGATCGATTCCGGCAGTATCCTTTGCCGCATTTATCACACCAGCGAAGAACACCTGGAAGCAGCCTCGGAACTGGTGGAGGATGCTTTCAAAATTTCAAACCAACCGGTGGATGAACGCGACCTGATTCTCGAAGTAGTTAGCTAGCCGGAGCACGATGGCTAGGTTCACCGGTCTCATCGGCCTGATCGCCATCGTCCTCGCTGCTTATTTCTTCTCGACCAAACGCTCCGCCATTCAGCGGCGCGTGGTGCTGTGGGGCGTTTTTTTGCAATTCTCTTTTGCGTTTATCGTTCTGAAAACGCCATTTGGCCAATTGTTTTACGTTTTCAGCCAATTTGTAAACGCCTTACTCAACTATTCTTCGGCCGGCGCGAGTTTTGTTTTTGGCGACAAATTAGGCATGCGCAATGACGAATTCGGCGTCATTATCGCTTTTCAAGTGCTGCCTATTGTCATCTTTATCTGCTCGCTTTTCGCTATCTTGTATTACTTCGGCGTGATGCAAATCTTCGTCAAAGGCATGGCTATTGTGATGCAGCGGTTCATGGGTACGAGCGGCGCGGAATCGACTTGTGTCGCGGCCAGCATCGTGATGGGTCAAACGGAAGCGCCGGTGACCGTCCGGCCGTTTCTCGAAAGCATGACGGAATCGGAACTGTTCACGGTGATGACCAGCGGCATGGCGCACGTCTCGGGCGCTGTCATGGGCGCTTACGTGGCCATTGCCCATGTTTCCATCACTCACTTGTTAACGGCGGTTATCATGACCGCGCCGGCCACCATCATGCTGGCCAAAATGTTCGTACCGGAGACGGGCGAACCGCTCACCGGCGGCAGCGTGAAGGTGGTGGTTGAAAAGCCGGGCGTGAACGTAATCGACGCGGCGGCACGTGGCGCGGGTGATGGCTTGCATCTCTCACTCAACATCGCCACCATGCTCATCGCTTTCTTATCGATCATTGCGATGTTGAACGGCGGCTTGGGTTGGCTGCATCACTACGTTCCCTTCGTTCCGGAAAGCTTGCAGAAAATCTTAGGCTTGTTGTTCTCGCCTATCGCCTGGATGTTGGGCGTGAGTTGGAACGATTGTGCGTCCGTCGGAAACCTGCTGGGCACGCGCATGGTGCTGAACGAGTTCGTCGCTTTCGTGGACTTGGGCAAGATACGGCCGATGTTGCAGGAACGGTCTTTCGTGATTTCTACCTTCGCGCTGTGCGGCTTCGCTAACCTGAGTTCCATTGCGGTGCAGATCGGCGGCATCGGGGCACTGGCGCCGAGCCGCAAATCGGATCTGGCACGCATGGGTTTCAAAGCGATGATCGTGGGTACGCTTGCCAACTTTATGTCGGCGTGCATTGCAGGCATACTGCTCTAACAAAACCTTATTCCACCCCCGTTAGCCAAATGTGGTTTGTGACGAGGTTGGCGGCGTTGACGGTGCCGATACCGCTTGAGAAATCCCAGGCGACTTGGGCCGCGAAAGCCGGCAGATACGAATTATCAGACAAGGAAAGGACCCCAATAACATTTGCGCCACCGGGAGGCGCGTAGCAATTGTTCGGAGCGTAGCAATCGATATCGTTGTCACCAAGGGTCACGTCGTAGAAGATGCAGGTTGATGACGGGCCGCCGGGCGCGGAACTCACGCAAGATTTGTTGCCCTGCGAGCCATACTCCTGTCTTGCCAGTGCATAGAAAATAGGCGCCGGATTTCCTTGACGGCTACCGGCGACTTGGTTCACCAAGGCCTGGATACCGGCCATGATGGGCGTAGCGAATGACGTGCCGCCGCCTTTAGACCAATTGCCCGGCGCTCCGACGCAAGGTGCGCCGAGGGCAGGATCGGAATTGCAGTAAATATAGAAATGGCCCCAAACTCCGTCAGCGGCGAACATTGCGACATCGGGCAAATCTCGCACGCCATCGTTTGGATTGCCGAGTACGTTTTGCCAGCTCGGCTTTTTCCAACCTTTGCAGGTGCCGGCAGCAGGGGTTGTGCCGGGCGCACCGGTGGCGCAGCTACTGGGGCCACCGCCGCCCGCGGAGGGGATGAGGAAGGATGCTCCCTGGGCGCTGGCGCAAAAGCCATTTGTGCCATATGGGGTTGCATAACCGAAGAAGATCGAGATCAAAGTGCTGGCGCAGGTATCGTCCCAGGGGATCTCCGGCACGTAGCTCAAAGCGGAACCGTAGGTGGGGCCATTAATGGGCGACCAATAATCGGCGATGGTCCCGGCGTATGTGTCGCCAAAGTCAGTGCCGCCGACCGCAACGTTATAGACCGTTGAGGCGAAAGCATTAACTCCCAGGCCATTGGTAACCGGGCCATCCGGGTTGTTACTGGCGCAAGTGTCTCCTCCGTTATCGGCGGCAGCGACAAACACAGATACGCCCTCGAGTGCGGCCTGCTGATAGGCGGTCTTAAATGCCGCATTCGTGGCCGCCCCGACAGCGACCTCGCAATCGCCATAGCTGAGGCTGATAATCGGTGGAACCTGGGACTGATTCAGTATGTTCTGAATGGCGATCAATATGCCGAATGAGGTGTTGGTGTTGGCGCAGGAG
>Ga0182012_10003996_pt1 | contig 15557 bp, 13 predicted proteins | sample 612S2SmetaG_FD_120486 | JGI IMG/M metagenome (GOLD analysis project Ga0182012, IMG submission 120486) | Permafrost microbial communities from Stordalen Mire, Sweden - 612S2S metaG | ecosystem: Environmental > Terrestrial > Soil > Wetlands > Permafrost | place: Sweden: Stordalen | collected...
GGAGCGGCTTTCGTGGCGGAGTTCACTGGTAAAGTTTACCCGGTGTTTGACGGTTCTTCATTGAACTGAAACACAGTGTCGATATTATGTAGGGATTATGGACAGCCCCGTTCAACCGCCTTTGGAAATCGAGTCTATCGCTGGATCGCAGAAAGGCGAGTGCATTCTGAAGGTGCGCGGTCCGCTGGTGATTACGAATTTTTTCGAGTTTCAGCGCATCGCGCGAGAGACCAAGGCCGACCTTCTCATCATTGACCTGGCAGAAGTGCCGTACATGGATTCGGCGGCGTTAGGCTCCATTCTGGGAGTGCATGTCTCGTCGGGAAATCGCGGCACGAAGTACGCAGTCATCAACGTTGCCCCGCGCATAGACAGCATGTTTACGATCTCGGGCGTGCGCGACACGCTGGTGATTTTCAAAACCTTGGCCGACGCCGAAGCCGCACTGCTATAGCTTCACGTGGCGCAAGCGCAGGGCGTTGGTAATCACGGAGACGGAACTGAACGTCATCGCGGCACTCGCAATCATCGGGCTGAGCAGGATTCCGAAGAACGGATACAAGATGCCAGCCGCCACGGGAACCCCAATCAAGTTATAGATAAAGGCGAAGAATAGGTTCTCTTTTATGTTGCGGACCGTAGCGCGACTCAGGTGAATTGCTCGGACCAGCGCTGCCAAGTCGCCGTGCAACAAGGTGATGCCGGCGTTTTGTATGGCTACATCCGTGCCCGTGCTCATAGCAATTCCTACGTGTGCGGCTGCCAGCGCCGGGGCGTCATTCACGCCATCGCCCGCCATTGCAACGATGTGGCCGGCTGCACGTTCTTTCTGCACATAAGCAGCTTTGTCGGCGGGCAGAGCTTGTGCCTGCACATCTTTGATTCCCAGTCCTTGCGCAACCTCCTGCGCGGCGGCTTGCGAATCTCCACTCAAAAGAACCAGCCTGATCCCCTCTTTGCGGAGAGCATCCACGGCCGCTTTGGTCGTGGGCTTCAGTGTGTCTTTGACGGTCAGGCTGCCGGCCAACTGCTTATCGATGGCAACATAGACAGAGGCGTCTCCCAGCGTCGATATACCGAGAGCGGCGCGATTGCCCACTGTTATCGAGTGTCCATTTACGGTGGCTTCAATGCCCTTGCCGGGAAGCGATTCAAAGCGTTCTACTTTTGAAAGTGTCAATCCGCGATCTTTGGCGGCAACGAGAATGGCGCCAGCCAGCGGATGTTCGCTGTTCTGCTCGACACTGGCGGCGAGCGATAACACCTCCGATTCAGTATGTCCTGTGGTGACATCAATGGATACAACTTGCGGTTTGCCAACGGTCAGAGTGCCGGTTTTATCGACGACGAGTGTATCTACTTTTTGCAGGAGTTCGAGTGCTTCGGCGTTGCGCACCAGGACGCCCGCGATTGCTCCACGGCCGGTGCCCACCATGATGGACATAGGTGTTGCGAGACCTAACGCGCAAGGGCACGCAATTATGAGGACCGCCACTGCGTTGACCAGCGCGTGACTTAGTTTGGGCTCAGGACCGAAAAATAACCACACGGCAAAGGTGATGGCGGATGCGAGTATCACGGCGGGCACGAAGATGCCGGCTACGCGATCGGCCAGCTTTTGAATGGGGGGCCGCGTGCGTTGCGCTTCACTCACCAGTCGCACAATCTGACTCAGCAAGCTATCGGCGCCAACTCGTTCGGCACGCATGACGAAGCTGCCGGTACCGTTGAGCGTTCCTCCGACCACTTTGCTCTGGAGTGTCTTTTCGACGGGAATGGATTCGCCGGTGACCATCGACTCATCGACGGAGGAATGTCCTTCCGTGATGATGCCATCGACTGGCACGGTCTCACCTGGACGAACTCGGAGCAGGTCGCCTACCTTTACTTGTTCGACGGGAATCTCCCGGCCATCGGCTAGGCGGGTTGTCTTGGGAGCCAAGTTCAGCAGCGCTTTGAGTGCGCTGGTTGTCTTACTGCGGGCGCGCAGTTCCAAGACCTGACCGAGCAAGACCAGAGTGATGATGACCGCTGAAGGTTCAAAGTACAGGGCAGAGCCTGTGAAAAGTCCGATGATGCTGGAGATATAGGCCGTGCCGGTTCCCAAGCCAATCAAGGTGAACATGTTGCCATGGCGGTTCTTGACGGAGGCCCAGGCGCGTTCGAAGAATGGCAAGCCGCCCCACAGCACCACTGGCGTGGCGAGCAGGAAAGGAATCCAGCCAGGCACTTTGAAAAACATTAAGACGAGCAACGGCGCAGTGAGTATGGCGCAGATGATGAAGCGGCGGCGCATGTCGTGGTATTCGCCATCATCTGTTTGGGCGCTGGCGTCAACGGGCTCTAACGCCATGCCGCATTTCGGACATGAACCAGGACCCACTTGGCGAACCTCCGGATCCATCGGGCAGGTGTATTCAACCTGAGGACGGGCTGGTGCTGGTGGGGCAGCGATTGTTACTAGCTTGGGTTTGAGATATTGCGCAGGTTGAGCATCGAATTTCGTCTTGCAGCCGGGGCAGCAGAAGTAGTAGTCTTTGCCCTCAAACACGCTCTGTGGTGGTGGCGGTGTCTTCTCAGGATCGACTTTCATTCCGCACACAGGGTCTATTTGTTGGGGCACTCTTGTTGGATGCGCGGCAGCGTTTATCGATTCGGGCTATGATATTCGAAAGCCATGCCCCATCTATTGAAGACCGAACCCGAAGCCTATTCCTTTGCCGATCTGGAGCGCGATAAGGAGACGATCTGGGATGGCGTTACGAACCCCGCCGCCTTAAAGCATCTGCGCGAGATGAAGCCGGGCGAGAAGCTGGTCATTTATCACACGGGCGACGAGCGGCGCGCAGTGGGTACGGCAACGGTGCTCAATGTGGATGCTAAAGACCCGAAGACTCCGTTGGTTCGAATCAAGTCAGGGCGCGCGGTAAAGACGCCGAAGACGTTGGCTGAGATCAAAGACCATAAGCTGTTTGCGGATTCCCCTTTGGTCAAACAAGGCCGGTTGTCGGTTGTGCCTTTGACCGAGCAGCAGTATGAGTGGCTGGTTAAGGATTAGCTGCGTCTTCGGGCGGATTTGCTTTCTCCCATTCCACCGTACTCCGGATGGCTTCGTCTAGCGGGACGAATTCGGAGTAGCCCAGTTCGCGGCGGATGCGCGTTGAATCCATGAAGAGATGCTGTTTGTGATTACCCGCGGGCGGCTGAAAATGTTCGGGAGTTGTCATGACTTTACCGTTCCAATGGACTGACTCTCCCATCTTGGCTGTCCATTGCGCTTCGGTGAAGGGTTCGGGATCGGCAACGTTGTAGACGCGGCCGGAGGCGTTCTCCGATAATGCGGTTAAGCAGATGGCCTGCGCTACGTTCTCGACATAGCCGCGGCAGGTGATCCATTCGGATTCTGTTTGCTCCAGGAGGACTTCGGAGCGGCCATCGAGCATGAGTTTGAGTCTCGGATAGAAGCGATGAAACATGTCTCCAGGGCCATAGACCATGGGCAGGCGCAAGATGGTGGCGGGTAGTTCGGGGTGGCTACTGATGGCTCGTTCGACTTGGACCTTGTCGTATTCTTCGTCGAGCCACGGGAGTCTTTGCCGAGCTATGGCGAGGGCCCCTTTTGAATAGGTTTGGCCCTGGGTGCGAAGAGGGGAATCCTCGGTCAAGGGAGTTGGTTCGATGGGTCCATCTTCGATGCGGTGAAGAACGGCCATGGCTCGATAGACATCTCCGCTACTGATGGCGACGACGCGCTGCGCGATGCCGGCGAATGCTTCGATTGTGGTGCGAGCCTGGGCCGAACTACTGAGGATCATGTCGATGACAATGTCAGGCTTCCAGGAGCGAGCACCGGAGCTTTGGAGGTCGGCGCGCTCGCCAAGGAACTCCCGAACTTGTGAGTGGGCAGGCAAGGATGTTTTGCCCCGATGGAGAACGGCTACTTCCTGCCCAGATTGGCAAAGCAGCCTTACCACGTGCTTGCCGATAAAGCCGGTTGCGCCTATTGTCAGGATTTTCACTCTTGCCTCAATGTTTGGATGGGATCGATGCGGGTTGCACTCCAAGCGGGAACGAGACAGGCACAAGCAGATACTACTAAAAGGAAAAGCGGAACGAGGGCGAAGGTGAGTGGATCATTCGGTTGAACTCCGAAGAGCCAGGAACTGACGAGGCGCGTGAGGGCGAAGGAGGCGGCTAAGCCAATCAGCAAGCCAAGGACCGTGAGGCGCATGCCTTGACCGAGGATGAGGCTCAAGATGCGGCTCCGGGGCGAACCGATGGCGAGGCGGATACCGATTTCGGAGGTTCGCTGTTTGACGGTGTACGACATTAAGCCGTACAAGCCGACGAGGGCGAGTGTGACTGCGAGGGCGGCGAAGCCAGTGAGCAGAGAGGTTTGAAAGGTGCGACGGGCGTTGCTGGCGACGATGCGATCGTGCATGGTTTTGATTTCGACGCTGAGGGCGGGGTCAAGAGCGTGCAGTGTGGCGCGAACTTGGGAGACTGTTTGTTGAACGGGCAAGCTGGTACGGATGGCGAAGCTGTCGCCAGCCTCCACTGGTTGAAAGATTTCGGGCTTTGGTTGTTGATCGACCGTGACATTGCGGATATCACCGACAACTCCCACGATGGTGAGCCAGTGGTTCGTGGCGAGGTCGCCGATGCCCATGCGGATTTGTTGGCCGATCGGGTCAGTGCCGGCAAAGTAGTTCGCGGCAAACGTCTTGTTAATAGTAACTACGCCGGAGTTCGGGTCTAAGTCACCGGCAGTGAAATCGCGGCCGCGCAGAAGAGGGGTGCCGAGAGCTTTGCGGTACTCGGAAGTGATGCCAAAGTTTTCGATCAGTTCACGGGCTTTGCCGAAACCTTTTATTTCGACATAAGTCACGGATTCGTCGTCGTTCAGGGGCAGGCCGGTGGATGCGCCGACGTATTGGAACCCTGGTAGATCTCTCAACTTTGCTAGCAATGCTTTGTAGAAGGCCGCTTGCGCAGCCTCTGTGGAGTAGCGTTCATCCAGGGGGAGTTGGAATCCGAGAGTGAGCGAGAGAAGCCGGTATCGATGGCTTGCAAGGCAAGATAGCTACGGATCAGTAAGCCTGAGCCAGTCAGCAACACGACGGAGAGGGCAACTTCGAGAATGATGAGCGCGATGCGGCCGCGGTGGGCGCCAATAGCGACGCGAGTGCCGCCGCGTTTCAGCAGATCACTAATGCTGGGCGCAGAGGTGGACATCGCAGGCAAGAGTCCGGCGGCTATACCGGTGACAAGAGAGAGGGCGACTGCAACCCAAAGAACTCGGATATCGAGATCGGCAAAAGCGAATCGAGGAATGGCTCCGGGGTTCAAGCGAATGAGTAAGGGAACGAGTGCATAGCTAAGTGCGATACCCAGCGCGCCGCCAAGGCAACTGAGCAGCAGAGATTCCGTAAGGAACTGACGAATAATGCGAGCGCGTTCTGCGCCGAGTGCAGTGCGAATGCCCAGTTCGTGCGCGCGAGCGGTAGTGCGGGCGAGCAGCAGGCCAGCAACGTTGCCGATGGCGATGAGGAGAACCAGTGCCACGACGCCCAGCAAGAGCCAAAGCATTTGTTGAACAGGGCCAAGGATGGCTTGAACGAGCGGATCTGCGAGGACGGTCCACCCCCGCCACATGGCCGGATAGGCAGGCTGAAGGCGAGATTCAATGGCTTGTAATTCGGCTTGCGCAGCGGCGGCGTTAACACCGGGTTTGAGCCGTCCGATGGCGATGGCGCTGGCGAAGTTGACACGATCTGTCTGCTGTTTGGTTGTATGCGCGATTGGGAGCCACAGGTCGGCCTGTTTGAAGCCAGTGTGATCGTATGGAACGTCTCCGTCGAATGGGTAACCGAAGGCTGACGGCATTACGCCGACGACTGTATACCACTTTCGGTCAACATTGATCTGGCTGCCGAGAACGTTGGGTCGCGCGTTGAACTGCGAGTGCCAAAATTCATAACTAACAACAGCAACATGCTCGTGTCCGGGTTGATCGTCCGCCGTGTTTATAAGCCTTCCAAAGAGCGGTTTGGAGCCGAGCGCGCGAAAAAAGTTGCCCGTGACAAAGGCTGACCCGGTTGGAACGGCGAAGCCATTGTGCCGCACGTTGACGCGTCGCTGCGTGAACATAGCGATCTCAGAGAAACTATGAGCCAAGCGCTGCCAGTCGTAGACGTCGGGAACGTTGGGCCCTAATTTTTCCGGCACGCCTTTGAAGTTCACGTTAGGGCTCCAGAGATAGACGAGTTGCTCGGGATGACTATAGGGCAGGGAACGAAGCATTACCGCGTTTACAACGCTGAAGACCGAAGTGGTTGCGCCGATGCCCAAAGCGATGACGAGAAGAATGATAGCGGTGAAGCCGGGCATGGCGCGCAGTGCCCGAGCTTCATGCTTGAGATCGGAGATGAGAATGGCGCAATGCTCATTCGGCGCGCTGATGGCGATATCGGCAAGTGTCTCGAGCCAGAGACGCCAGCGCGGTTCGGACTGGAGACGGTCTTGGAACAGTTGCTCCATTTCGGCGCCGTATTCGTGACGGAATTCGGCAGGGAAGCAGTAGAGCATGGCTCGAAAGAGTTTAGTTTGGCTTTGCGACCAGTCCATGGGCCCTCGCTTGTTCGAGAAGTTCGGTGAGGCGGTTGACTTCGGCTTTGGCGGCTTTGCGGCCCAAAGGCGTGAGGCGGTAATAGCGGCGGCGCTCGTCGTCTTGATCTTTGCCGGGGCGCTGGTTTTCGCGGAGTTCGATGATGAGTCCGTCTTCGAGGAGGCGTTTGATGAGGCCGTAGAGTGTTCCGGCGCTGAGGCGAAGTTTACCGGACGTGCGGGCGGCGACGTCTTGCATAATGCCGTAGCCGTGCTGGTCGCGATCGGAGAGGGCGATGAGGATGTGGAAGGCTTGGGGCGTCAGAGCGGACATGGGAAGAGTATATCGCGACTCTGTATAGTGAGTCGCGATGCAGAGATCTGTCGGGAAAGTTAGCGTTGTTTTCGTTTGGGTGGGTGATGTTTGGCGGTTGGTTTTGAGGTAATTTGGGTTGTGAGTATTGCCGTCACTTCTAAACCTTCTTCTGAAGAAATTGGCGTTTCACATGGAGATGGAGAAGGCGTGTTCGAACTCAGGATAGGATCGTGGCGAGTGCGGCTAATTTGGGAAAAGGCTCTAACTTACTGCATTAAATTGAGAAAAACTTTTCAACTTTGTTGACCGACAGACGGAAGGATGCAAGGCTTCTTGCGTATGGAGGTGGCCGGCCAGTTGTCTGCGCCACAACCTAAGTTTCAGCGGGTTAACAGTTCGGAGAGGGCGGAGTGGACGCGGGCGAGGCCTTCGGTGAGGATGGCAGTTTCGCCGCCGATGCCGATGCGGACGCGGTTGGGCGCGCCGAAGAAGTGGCCGGGGGTGATGATGGTTTCGTATTTGTCGCGGAGGAGTTGGCAGAGTTGGTCGACAGGAACAGGGACCTTAGGAAAAATGACGGTGCCAGCTGTTAAGGGTTCTGTTTCGAGAGCGGGGTTGGCAGCGAGGAATTCGTTGGCGATGGTCCGGTGTTTGGCGAGTAACTCACGAGACCATTGAGCGATGGCCGGAAGGTTCTGCAGGGCGACGCAACTGATCTGATCGGTGACGTAAGGATTGTTGACGCCGAAGAGATCGTTCAAGCGATAAATCTTCTTGACGATCTCGGGTGCAGCCAACACCCAGCCGCAGCGCGGGCCGCTTAGGCCATAAACCTTTGTGAGGCTGTTGGTGACGACGAACTGATCGCCTAACTTGAACGAGGTTTGTTGAGTTTGATCGTAGAGGAGGTCGAGATAGACTTCGTCTACAAGGACGCGCGGGCCTAAGCTGCCGATCTCCTTGAGAGTGGCTGTGTCCATGAGAGCGCAGCTCGGATTATGGAGGTTTGTCAGGACGATCAGCTTCGTCTTAGGAGTGACCAACTTGCGAAGCGCGGCGACATCGACGGCGAACTTATCCTCCGCGCGGCGTTCGAAGAATTTGACTTCGGCTCCGTGATAGCTGGCGCACTCCCATAGGAGTGGATAGCCGGGATGCTCGACAATTACTTCGTCGCCGGGTTCGATGAGCACGGCTATGGCGAGATGATTGGCACCAGACGTGCCCAACGCGGTAGCCACACATTCGGGCGCAACGCCGGACTTGCGGGCGAGTGCCTCCACCAAAGGCCGATAGCCGTAAGCACCGGGGCCGGTGAGTTGGAGTGACTGGAAATCTACCGGCAGACTAGAGAGTGGATAGCTCTTGACACCGCTATTGGCGAGATTGTGTTTTGCTCCGGCCGTGCAGGTTTTCACCCATTCCATGTACGCGGAACCCATGCTTCGAATTGTCATGCTGCGAGTTTCTTTTTCTTGCTCCAACAAAAATAGACGGGAACGCCTAACAAGAGAATGCCAAAACCGATAAAGCTATTTTTCGGAAAGTTGTAATAGGTGGCCAGAACGACCAGCCAGCAGGCGGCGATGAAGAAGATGGTGGTAAACGGGTGGCCAGGGGTGCGATGTTCGGGACTGGCGGCCATGCGGCGGCGGAAGACGAAGAGCGATGCGCCGGTGAGACCGAAGAAGACGAAATCGGTAGAGACAACGTAGTTCAAAATTTGTTCGTACTTGCCGGAGACGGCAACAATGGAGGCGAGTACGCCTTGCAGGGCGATAGCGACGACAGGGACGCGCGTACTTTTGGGCAGCCAGGCGACTGACTTGAAAAAGAGGCCGTCTTTGGCCATGGCGAAGAAAACGCGTGGGGCGGTGAGCATGCCTTGACTTAGAAAACCGAGAGTGGATACGGAGATGGCGAGAGCCATGAAGGTTGCGCCTTTTTCGCCGATGGCCTTTTGCAAGACGGTGTAAGCGGGTGTGGGTGTATTGGCGAGTCCGAGAGGACCAAGCGTGCGCAGGCAGACGATGTTGACGCTTAGGTAAATGGCCGTGACGCTGATAACTCCAAACAGCAGAGCGCGTGCCAGATCGCGTTTGGGATTGCGCATTTCCCCGGTCATGAAACTCGCTGTCTGCCAGCCACCGTAGGCGAAGAGCACGGGAACGACAGCGGCACCAAACTTGATGATGAGCGATGGCGACCAAGGTTGGCCAGCATCGGAACTGATTTGCGCTGCGACATGAGGGGCGCGGAAGCCGGCGAAAACCAGCACAGCCACCGCGCCGATTTTCAGTACCATGAGCAGGTTTTGGACAGTGCTGCCGAAGCGAACACCGAGACAGTTGATGGCACTCAGGATGAGGAGGGTGAGTGCGGCGACGGCACCATCGGGCAGCGGAATGTTCACAATCTCGCGAGCATAACGTGCGAAGGTGACAGCGACGGCGGCCATGCCTCCGGTTTGCATGACGAGTAAGAGCGCCCAGCCATAGAGGAAAGCGACGGCGGGATGAAAGGCGTCTTTGAGATAGGCGTACTGACCTCCTAGATTGGGTCGGAGGACGGCGAGTTCGGCATAGATGAAGGCACCGGCGAGGGCGGTAAGACCTCCGAGAATCCATGCGCCAAGGATGAGGGCGGAGGTGTGAACCTCCTTAGCAACAACGTAAGGGTTTACGAAGATGCCGGAGCCAATGATGCCGCCCATGACGATCATAGTGGCGTCGAAAACTCCGAGGCGGCGGGCGAGTGACTCGTCAGGTGGGGTACTCAAGAGGAAGCACGCCTGGACGAAGAACCGCTCCTGTTAGTCGCGGCTCGGCTCGAGGTTGTGCGGCGCGACGGGGTAATTTTCATTGCATTCTAGCCGTGGGCCGTGCGAGGGGCACGTTTGCCGCTGCTGGCCTTCTTGATGGAAGTGACGTTGCTTTCTTTCTCCGCCTCGGCACTGGGTTGGCTCGAAGCGGGTTTGCGAGGAAGTTCGCCCAAGCTCTTTTGGAGTGCTTGCATGAGATCGATGACCGGCGCCCGTTTCTTGGGAGCCTCTGCGCCCACAACCAAGCCTTCCTTCTTCGCTTCGATCATTTGCTGCATTTTGACTTGGTACTCGTCGTGATATTTCGACGGATCGAAATCGGCGGCCAAGCCTTCGACCAATTTTTCGGCAAGCGCCACTTCCTGCGGTTTCACGCTGACGTTTTCATCGCGCCGAAACTCAGGCACTTCGCGCACTTCTTCGGGATAGAACATGGTGTGCAGCAGAAGGCCATCGGCGTGCGGGCGCACCACGACGGTGTACTCGCGTTGATGCATGGCGATTTTAGCGATAGCGCTATAGCCGGACTTACGCATGGTTTCCAGCAGCAGATGATAGGCCTTCTTGCCTGCCTCTTCGGGCACCATGAAATACGACGAATCGTAATAGATGGGATCGATGCCGTCCGCTTTGACGAACTCGAGGATTTCCATGGTGTCGCTCGATGCGGGAGCGATGGCTTTGACGTCTTCATCGTTGACAATGACGTAGCGATCTTTCTCCACTTCGTAGCCTTTCACCAGCTCGCTGCGTTCGACCACGCGTTCGCATTGCGGGCAATAGGTCTGCTGCTTGATACGTCCACCACAAACCTGGTGAATCTGATTAAAGCTGACGCGCTCTGTGCGCGCGGCGGCGAAGAGACGAACGGGAATGGTGATTAGCCCGAACGAGATGAAGCCCTTCCAAACGGTTGAAGCCATGCAAAGTCCTTAATCGAGTGCTCTTAAAACAATATCCTGAGAGTATGTTGTTTGCAAGCCGGGGCCCAAAGTTGTGACCCGTACTAGTACTGGGTAAAGCGTCTTATGAAGATCTTCCTCTATTTCATTGGTAAGGCTAGAGATGAGCATGCGAATGGTATTGCTGCCGAGTTTATCAAGCGGAGCACGCGTTATGCGCCGTGTGAGATGCGGGAGATTGTACCCGGGCGTTTTGACTTGTTTGCACGGCATGCAGCGGCGCGGAAGATCTTTTTAGACCCAGCGGGGCGAGTGATGGATTCGGCGGGGTTCATTAAGGTGGTGGAGCAAGCAGAGCGGGAGGGGCAGGATTTGGTGTTTCTCTTAGGCGGCCATGATGGTTTGCCAGCGGCTTGGAAGGCGCGAGCAGATCTGCTGCTTTCTTTATCGGCGATGACGTTTCCGCATGAATTGGCGCGGGCGATGTTGGCGGAACAAATCTACCGTGCGTTCACAACGCTGCGCGGGCATCCCTATCCGCGCTAAACATTTTTGTCAGGAACTATTCACCGGACGCTAACGTAGTTTTCATTTCAGCTAGCGACTCTACTGGTATATGGAAACTAGACAGCATCCCTTTGAATTGTCGGCTTCCTCTTTGTTACCGGGACGGTTGAAACATTTAGCGCGTCCTTTCGATCCGGCGCTGTTAAAGCTCTTTGTTCCGGATGAGTTGGTGCGCAGTTACTCCGCATCGCGAGTGGATGGGCAAACGGCTGCCGAATTTGTCGGCCGGATGTTGCGGCAGTTAAATATAAAGTACGCGATTGCGCCGAGTGATTTGAGCCGAATTCCGAAATCGGGCGCGGCGCTGGTGGTGGCAAATCATCCTTTCGGCATGTTGGAAGGTTTGATTCTAGTCGAGTTGCTGGAGGAAGTGCGCAGCGATTTTCGGATTGTGGCGAATGGCATTCTGGCCACTACGCCCGCGCTGCACGAAAAAGTTTTCTTTGTGAATCCGTTTGACGATGCGGCGGCCTCGGAAAATGCGCGCAGTGTGCGCTCTTCGTTGGAGTGGCTGCGGGGCGGCGGAATGTTGGTGATGTTTCCGGCGGGCGAAGTTTCACATCTGAACTTTGGTGAATGGCCGGTGGCTGACCCGCAGTGGAATAGCGCCTCGGCGCGGTTTGCGCGTAAGATTGGCTGTCCAACGGTGCCGCTGTTTTTTGAAGGCGCGAACAGCGTGCCGTTTCAAATGCTGGGCACGATTCATCCGCGTTTACGCACGTTGAACCTGGCACATGAATTGGTCAATAAGCGCAGCCATACGATTCAGGTGCGCGTTGGCACAGCTGTGCCTGCGGCGGTATTGAAGAGTTACTCTGATGCGGAATCGGCCACGGCCTACTTGCGTGCCAGAACTTATTTGCTTTCCAACCGGTCGCGCTGGGTACGTTTTCGCTTCAAATTTCCAAAGCGGGCGAGCGAGCCGGTGTCTGCTGCGACCAACGGTGATTTAATCGCGCGCGAAGTGGAAGCGCTTGCGCAGGATCGAACCTTGGCGTCGAACAGCGAATTCAAAGTGGTGCAGGCGAGCGCTCATGAGATTCCGAATCTGCTTCGCGAAATTGGCCGTTGCCGCGAGATTACGTATCGCGCGGTGGGAGAAGGCACGGGCAATGCGCTTGACATAGACCGGTTTGATTCCCATTACCAACATTTAGTTTTGTGGCACAACGCGGACCGTCGCTTGGCGGGCGCTTATCGCTTGGCCGCCACGCCGGATGTGCTGCCCGCGCATGGCATCAAGGGGCTTTACACCAGTACTCTTTTTCATTACGCGCCGGAGTTTTTTGAACGCATCGGGCCGGCTGTGGAACTGGGCCGTTCCTTTGTTTGTACTGAATATCAAAAACTCTACGCGCCATTGTTGCTGCTGTGGAAGGCGATTGCGGCCTTTGTGCAGATGCGGCCCGAGTGTGCGGTTTTGTTCGGCGCAGTGAGCATTAGCGGTGCGTATCAATCGTATTCGCGGCGGCTGATGGTCGACTATTTGAAGCGCAATTCGGCACACGAACTGGTGAGTTTTGTGCGGGCCCGACGGCGCTATCACGGGCGTCCTCTTGTGCCCAAGCCGGTGAACTCGCTCGGGCGCTCGATTCGCTCGGTGGATGAACTTTCCGCGTCCGTGCAGGATTTGGAAATGGATGGAAAGGGCGTGCCGGTGCTGATTCGGCAGTACATGAAGATGGGCGGGCAGTTCCTGGGGTTCAATGTTGATCCGCATTTTTCACATGCGTTAGATGCGCTGGTGTTGACGGATTTGCGTTTGGCCGCGGCGCCGATGTTGGAGAGGCTGATGGGGCGCGCAGGGGCGGAAGCCTTTCGGGCTGCGCATCCTTCGGTTGAGTAGTCTGCGGCTCTCTGTAATAAACTCTGGGAGGTGCTACTTTCCCTTCGAGGAATTCAGAAGAGCTTCGGCGGCGTGCAAGCCTTGCGCGATGGCAACCTGGATGTTGCCGAGGGTGAAGTTCATCTGTTGATGGGCGAAAACGGCGCGGGTAAATCCACGCTGATGAAGATTGTGGCCGGGATGTACACGCGCGATGGCGGCGAAATGCTTTGGCGGGGGCAGCCGGTTTCATTCACTAAGCCATCGGAAGCGTCGGCCATTGGTGTAGCCATGGTGCACCAGGAATCATTGCTGGCGCCGCATCTGAGCGTTGCGGAAAATATTTTTCTTGGGCGCGAAAGTACGTCGGCTGTGGGATGGGTGGATCGGCGCGCCATTGTGGCCAAGGCTACAAAAGTGATTGCGGATCATGGCTTCCGGCTCGATCCGCAGATGCGCGTTTCGAAGCTGAGCCCCGCCGGCAAGCAGTTGGTAGAAATTTGCCGGGCGCTGGCGCAAGGTTCGAGCCTGCTGATTTTCGACGAGCCGACATCGTCGCTTTCCAACGCTGAAACCGCCGAAGTGTTCCGCATTGTGCGGCAGCTTTGCGAACGGAAGTTAGGCGTCATTTACATCACGCATAGGTTGGAGGAGTTGCGTTCGATTGGCGATCGCGTGACAGTGCTGCGCGATGGCGCGACAGTGCATACGGGTCCGTTGAAAGAACTCACGCGCGACCAATTGATCCAGCACATGGTGGGGCGTTCGGTGAATGCGATTTATCAGCGCGAAGCTTCGCCGGCGGGTGAAGTTTTATTGCGGGTGCAGGATTTGAGCCACGGTTTTCTGAAAAACATTTCGTTTGAAATACGTGCGGGTGAGATTGTGGGGCTGGCGGGACTGATGGGTGCAGGTCGCACGGAATTGTGCCGCGTGTTGTTCGGGCTTGATCCGGCGGAGAGCGGCACCATTGAGATTGGCGGCCAGTCGGTGACGCCGAGGAATCCGCGGCAAGCCGTTGGGTCGGGCGTTGCGCTGATTCCGGAAGACCGGCAGATCAACGGTCTCGCACTGAAGCTGCCGATTGCGTTCAACATTACAATGCCCGACTTGGGCCGCGTGTCGAGCTATGGAGTTGTGAATCACCCAGCGGAAAACACGCTGGCTGAAGATTACCGGCAGCGTTTGCGGATCAAGTGTCAATCGGCACGCCAGTTGGCCGGACGGTTGAGCGGCGGGAATCAGCAGAAAATTGTGATTGCGAAATGGGTGGCGCGTGGTGCGCGTGTTTTCCTTTTTGACGAACCAACGCGCGGCATTGATGTGGCAGCGAAACAGGAAGTGTTTGAAGAGATGGACCGATTGGCGAAGTCGGGCGCGGCGGTGCTGATGGTGAGTTCCGAACTGCCCGAGCTTGTGCAAGTGGCCGACCGCATTCTGGTTATGGCGCAAGGACGCCTCACGGGCGAGTTGCCCGGCAAAACATCGCAAGAAGAAATCATGCGCCTGGCTACCCCGGCCAGCGCCGTGCTCACGGAGACCCTTTAAGTGAATCGACTGCAACGTCTGCTGCCTTTTGTCACGCTGATTACTTTGGCCATAGCGCTCACGATTGCGACTCCGCATTTTTTTACCGCGATTAATTTGGCGAGTGTGGCGCGGCAAACGGCGGTTATCAATTTGATGGCGCTTGGGATGACGCTGGTGATTGTTACGGGCGGGATTGATTTATCGGTGGGGTCGAGCCTGGCGCTGGCTGGACTGTTTGGCACGATGGCCATTAAGGCAGGCTTCCCGATCCCGGTGGCGATTTTTATCGGCATTGGTGTGGGCTTGCTGTGCGGGTTGCTGAATGGCTTGATGATTACGCAATTACGCATCAATCCGTTTATTGTGACGCTGGGTACGCTTGAGGCGTATCGCGGTTTGGCGCTGGTGAAATCGAAGGGGTTGCCGGTGCATGAAATTCCGGATGCGTTTTCGTTTTTAGGCGACGGCAATTTGTTGGGTGTTCCTTTTTCATTGTGGGTGCTGGCGGTGTGCGCGGTGTTGATGCACTTTGTGCTGGAACATACCAAGCTGGGGCGCTATGCGTTTGCGATTGGCAGTAATCAAAGTGCGGCGTACTACGCGGGCGTGCCGATCAAGTTTCATTTGGTGTCGGTGTATGCGATTGCTGGATTGCTGGCGGGCTTAGCGGGCATGGTGGAAGCGTCACGGCTGATGACGGGGCAACCAACGGCAGGCCAAGGCTATGAACTGCAGGCGATTGCGGCGGTGGTGATTGGCGGCGGCAGTTTGCAGGGCGGGGAAGGCAGCGTGGTGGGCACGTTGATTGGCGCGTCTATTATTGGCTTGCTTTCGAACGGGAGTGACCTGCTGGGCATCAACCCTTACTGGCAGCAAGTGACGATTGGTGTGGTGATTATTGCGGCGGTCGGCTTTGATGAATTGCGCAAGCGGAAATTCGCCAGCGCGTAGAGAACCGGGTGTATTGTTTCGTTAGGGCCGTTGCGCCGA
>Ga0182012_10003997_pt1 | contig 15555 bp, 12 predicted proteins | sample 612S2SmetaG_FD_120486 | JGI IMG/M metagenome (GOLD analysis project Ga0182012, IMG submission 120486) | Permafrost microbial communities from Stordalen Mire, Sweden - 612S2S metaG | ecosystem: Environmental > Terrestrial > Soil > Wetlands > Permafrost | place: Sweden: Stordalen | collected...
CCCATCCAGTTTCCAACGCCAGGCATATTCGTGAAAGCCCTCCCGGTAGTTCCCGGCCAGCAGCAAAGTGAGAGCGAGTTGAAAGTGCGCGGCAGCGTTCGTCTTGTCGAGTGAACATGCTCTACGCAAAACATCCTCAGATTCCCGAAGCCGTCCGAGAGCACGGAGGGCCATGCCCAAGTGTGTCAAGACTTGCACATCGTTTGGCCGTATCTTCCGCTGTTTTACGCAACTGGCAAAGGCTTCCTGGTACAAGCCGAGAAACTGGCAAGCGATCACATGAACCCCAAGCAGTTCAAAATTGTCCGGACAAACGTTTAGGCCAAGCAAGCTGATTTTAAGCGCGTCGTCTAACCGCTTCTGCTCGAGATAAATCCCGGCCAGCATCCAGAAAGCATGCGGCTGCTTCACTCCAAGTTCGATAGCCGCCTGAAAATGCGGAATCGCTTCCACACGGTTCACATTCCTTAACAATTGCGCCAGCCCGAGATGAAAGTGCGGGTTCGCAGGATCGGTTTCCACAGCCTTGCGCAAACTCTGTATCGCCTCTTGCGAATGCCCTGACAAATCCTGCGCTACGCCCAGGTTGTAGCGCAGTGCTGCTATTGAAGGGGCTTGGCGCACCGCTTGTTCCAGCATCAGCAGCGCATTTCGATGATTCCCCTCTGTTAGATTCCGAGAGGCTTCTTTTAGGACCTGGCCAACAGAGAGAATCTGATTCCGGCCTTGCGGGTCCTGAATGCTGACTTTACTGTTTAATGTAGCCACCACTGAATGTAGTGGCAGCGGGGCGTCGAGTTCTCAGCTTGATGAAAGGAGGTCGGCGGCTAGCTTGGATAAACTGGGCGAGTGAAAACTTGTCTGCTAGCGGTATTCTTAACTGCCTGCATCTGGGCAGAATCCCCCAAACTTTGGTACAAGACACCGTCCGCTGATTGGAGCCAAGCCTTGCCGATCGGCAATGGGAGGCTCGCAGGCATGGTGTACGGCGGGATAACCGACGAGCAAGTTCAACTCAACGAAGAAAGCATTTATGCGGGCAAGCGCATGGATCGAGTGAATCCTGGAGCGCGTGAAAGCATACCCATGATTCGCAGGCTGCTGCTCGACGGCAAAGTAAAAGAAGCGGAGCAACTGGCCGAGAAGAACATGCTGGCGATTCCCCGGCGGCAACCACCGTATGAACCGCTGGGCGATTTGAAGTTGCATTTCGACGGCATTAACGCGCAGACGGTGCACGATTACCGCCGCTCACTCGACCTGTATGACGGCATCGCGATGGTGTCGTTTGAGAGTGGCGGCGTTCGCTATACGCGCGAAGCCTTTGCCTCTTACCCAGACCATGCGATCGTAATGCATCTGGAAACAAATAGTGCAGGGACGATGTCGTTCCAAGTGTCTCTGACGCGCGCAGTAGACGCAAATTCGGACTTTGAACCGACGAGTCCCAACACCATCATGCTGAATGGAACTGCGCTACCGCCACCGGGAAAGGGCTACGTGGACGAACCCAAAGAGGGCGCGCAATTTACCGGCGAGATGCGGATGTTTACCGATGGGAAGGTTGCGCCGGCAGCTCCGGGGGTTTTAAAGGTTGAGAACGCAAAAGAGGCAACGCTGATTCTTACCGCGGCGACGAACGTGTGGGGGCTTGATCCAGCGCAACGCTGCCGGCAACTTCTCAAGGATGCAGGTGAACACAATTATGCGGACTTACTAGCGAGGCACAAGGCCGACTTTCGCGAGCTATCGACGCGTGTTTCACTTAGTCTGGGAGATGACAGCGGCAACACGGTGCCAACCGAGGAGTTGCTTCGCAAGACTGCTGAGGGTGGCGACGATCGCGCGCTGACGGCGCTGTACTTTGCTTACGGCCGTTATCTGTTGCAGTCGAGCAGCCGCGAAGATTCGATGCCCGCTAATCTGCAAGGCAAGTGGAATGAAAAGGTAGATCCGCCGTGGGGCAGCAAGTACACAATCAATATCAACACAGAGATGAACTACTGGCCGGCTGAGGTTTGCAATTTGGGAGAAACCACAGAAGCGGTCTACAAACTCCTGATGCGGATGCGGGTGAATGGCGAGCAATCGGCACGTGAAATGTATGGCACACCCGGTTTCGTCGCACATCACAATACCGATATCTGGGCGGATACGCAGCCGATTGACGGAGTGCCATCGGGCATTTGGCCGATGGGGGCGGCGTGGCTCACGTTAACACTGTGGGACCACTATGAGTATTCGGGAGACTTGCGTTACTTGGAGGAACGCGCGTATCCACTCATGAGGGACGCTGCCGAATTTCTGTACAGCAATTTGTTCGATGATGGCAAAGGACATTTGGTAAGTGGACCGTCGCTATCGCCGGAGAACCGCTATGTAACGAGCGATGGGCAGAAGGCATCACTCGATCTTTCTCCGACTATGGATGTAGAGATCACGACCGCGCTTTTCCGGCATGTGATTGATGCGGCTACGATGTTGAAGATTGATGACCAACTGAGAGAGACTCTGGAAGGTGCGCTGAAGAAGCTCATGCCACTGCAGGTGGGGCGGTACAAGCAGTTACAAGAGTGGCGCAACGATTATGAAGAAGCTGAACCCGGGCACCGGCACTTATCGCATTTGTTCGCGGTCTATCCCAGCAATGAAATCAACAGCGGGACGCCGGAGTTGTTCAGGGCCGCGCGCGTATCGCTTGAACGACGCTTAGCGAACGGCGGAGGCGGGACAGGATGGAGCCGTGCGTGGGTGGTTTGTTTATGGGCCGTTTTTGGAGAGGGAGACAAGGCCGATGAGAGCTTGCGGGTTTTGTTCAGCAAATCAACCTGGCCGAATCTGTTCGATTTGCACCCACCAGAAATTTTTCAGATTGATGGGAATTTAGGCGCGACTGCCGGAATTGCACGCATGCTGATTGACAGTTCGAACGGCCAGTTAAACTTGCTTCCTGCCTTACCGACTAGTTGGAAAGATGGAAGAGTAACGGGCTTAAAGGCGAGGGGCGGACTGACGGTCGATATTGAATGGAAGAATGGTGCCTTGACAGGCGCGACTTTGCACCCGATTCGCACTGGGGAATTGCTAGTCAAGACTCGTGGAGACGCCACAAAAACGGTGAAGTTACGCGGCGGGAAAGCGGCGGTTTTGAAATTCTAGGCGCCTGCGGCTTGGGAGAACTCAGGCGTATCAATTTGTTTGGGCTGCGCCTTATTGCGGCCAATCATTACAAACGAGCCATCGTTTACAATGCCGCGAAGCAGCATACCTATCTCCGTTTTTACCTGCATGGTTCGATCACCAGGCCAGCGCGGAAAGCAAAGATCGTCGCTGCCCGTGAAGTTTTTCGGACCGATCCTAGGCGAGCTGTAGAGGAACTCGAATTGGTTGCCGGGAAACCATTCGGTCGCGATCTCCGCTAAGAAGTGCCTTGTCTCCCATGGCTGTTTGTAGCGCTGAATGAAGCGGCTACGCTGCCTGTCTAAGAAAGCAAAGCGATCTTGAGAAAGGTGATGCATAATGCGGCGCACATCATTGCCAACCCTGCCGAACGGGTTATACAAGCTGAGCACAAATAGGCCGTCGGACTTAAGCAGCGATGCCAACACTTGGAAGCCACGTAGCGGATCACTGGTGTGGTGTAGAACACTTTCAGCAATAATGACGTCGAAGATCCGCGGGCAGAACGGTGGGCGAAACAGGTTCATTTGCAGGAAGCCCACATTTTGAATGGCGCAGCGGTCTTTGAATCGTTTGGCATGACGCAACGAATTCATTGAAAGATCAGCGCCAATCACGCGACGGTTCTTTTGCAAAGCGAGAAAATTAGCGAGGCGGCCGGTGCCGCAACCCGCATCTAGAATCAAAGCGTCGGGAGATAGTTGTTTGTTTAAGAGGTTAGCAAGGAGCGAATCGGAAAATTGGTCGCAAAGGGTTTCTGTGGAATCTAAGTCGTCATAAGTTGGGAACGGATTAGCGTCGTAGAAATCCTTAACCGGTTGTGTCACGTCGCGGGGACCGTAAAGGACATCGTGAGGAAAGAAGAGACTGGGAATACCCGAATCTGAAAAGTATTCGCTACCGCAACATTTGCACTGCAAACCGTAACGCGCAAATTCCAAACGGCCGCCACAACGGGGACAGGCCAGGAGGCTAACGTTTTGTGCCAAGCAGTGCTGAATCGACGCAACAGATGGAGGGATAGAACTAACTTCACGGTCGCTGTCATGGTCAACCAAAGGTGGGGGAAAACGATGAACAGCAGTGTTAACTTGACGATCCTGGAGGCCAACCATTCTGAAGATCAGTGGATTGGGTAAAGCAAAAATCTCAAAGGGCACGCGGCACTTTCACCCAAATGCTCGCAAGTGCTTCGTTATCAGTCGCGTCAAGGAAATGCCTACTTCTAATAGCCTCGGCGATCAAGAGAGTAAACTGCATGTTTACTATGCAAAAACGTAAACCTGAAGAACTGCGCAGCCAGCGCTGGATGACGCCCCAAACTGCGCCCGGTTTCGCCCATCGTTCGCGGCTGAAACAAGTAGGATTTCGGCGAGAGGATTTTACAGGAAAGCCGGTAATCGGGATCATCAACACTTGGAGCGAGATTAACCCTTGCCACTATCATCTGCGCGAACGTGCCGAGTTTGTGAAACGAGGCGTATGGCAATCAGGCGGATTTCCGGTAGAAATTCCGGCAATGCCCATCACTGAGATCTACATGAAGCCGAGTCCGATGTTGTATCGGAACCTTTTAGCGATGGAGGTAGAAGAGCTGTTGCGTTGTATGCCGATAGACGGCGCAGTTTTGATGGGCGGCTGTGACAAGACAACGCCAGGTTTGTTGATGGGCGCAATCAGCATGAATATCCCAACAATTTATTTGCCGGCGGGACCCATGCTACGCGGGAATTGGAATGGAAAAGTTTTAGGCAGCGGCACGGACGCGCGCAAGCTTTGGACCGAGCGTTGCGCGGGTAACATCACGGAAGAAGAATGGCAAGGTGTGGAGGACGGCATAGCCCGCTCGCCAGGGTTCTGTATGACTATGGGCACTGCGTCAACAATGACGGCTCTGGCTGAAGCGCTGGGCATGACGCTGCCAGGCGCATCGTCGATTCCGGCAGCAGATTCAAACCATCCACGAATGGCCATCACTTGCGGTAACCGCATTGTGGACATGGTATGGGAGGACTTGAAGCCGTCGGACATTCTAAAGTTCGAAGCTTTTGAGAATGCAATCACAGTTGATATGGCCATTGCTGGGTCAACGAACGCGATTATCCACTTGGTGGCACTCGCTGGGCGCTGCGGCATTCGATTAGACTTGGAACTCTTCGACAATATCTCACACAAGGTTCCGGTGCTGGCCAACATACGACCATCGGGCGCTTTCCTCATGGAAGACTTTTTCTACGCAGGCGGTTTGCGCGCGTTGATGGAACAGATACGCGACTTGCTGCATTTAGAATGCCGCACAGTAAACGGCAAGACCTTGGGCGAGAATTTAGAGGGCACCAAGATCATTAACAAAGAAGTGATCAGGCCGAGAGAGAATCCGCTGGCAGCCACTGGCGGCACTGTGATTCTGCGCGGCAGCTTGGCACCCGATGGAGCAGTGATCAAGATATCGGCCTCGACACCACGATTACTACAACACACCGGCGCGGCCATTGTGTTTAAGGACTACAACGATCTTGAGGCACGCATCGACGACCCCAATTTACCTGTGACGGAAGACTCAGTATTAGTACTACAGAATGCGGGGCCGCTGGGAGGTCCAGGCATGCCGGAGTGGGGAATGCTACCGATTCCCAAGAAGTTACTAGATAAGGGTGTGCGCGATTTAGTGAGAATCTCTGATGCCAGGATGAGTGGTACGGCCTATGGGACTTGCGTGCTGCATGTGGCTCCAGAGAGTTATGTCGGAGGACCACTGGCCCTAGTGCGAGATGGCGACCTGATTTCGCTGGATGCGGCCGGGAGAAAGCTGGATCTACTGGTCTCGGAGGAAGAGATGGCGGCAAGACGAGCTGAGTGGAAGAAGCCAGTGTCGAAATATGCCCGCGGCTATGGAGCACTTTATCTCGAGCGGGTGACGCAAGCGAACAAAGGCTGCGATTTTGATTTTCTTGGAGATAGAGTAGAGATGGCTGAGGTGGAAATCCACTAAAGGAGCGGAATGGAAGCAATCGCTGACCCACCGAAGACTTCAACTAAGTTGAAGGGCAACAAAATCCACGTTTCACAGACGGTTTTGGACGCATCTTGCAAAGACGGTGAGGAGTTATTTGCGTTCTTGAAGAGCTCTGCGATTGGCTTAACCCAAGTAGAAGCGGAAGAAAGAGCCCACACGGTGGGTGCGAATGAGGTCGCACAGGAGCGGAAGCAAGGTTGGTTTATCCGCCTGCTCAAGATTTTACGGAACCCGCTGGTGATTTTGTTGGCCGCGCTTTCTGGCATCTCGTTTGCGACCGGCGATGCGCGGGCTGGGACCGTGATGGCCGCCATGGTGCTGCTGAGTGTTTCGTTGCGATTTGTCCAAGAGGCTCGGGCCGACGCTGCGGCGGCCAAGCTCAAAGCAATGATTCACGTGACGGCAACAGTAATGCGTGACGGCACTGCAAGGGAGTTACCGTTGCGCGATCTGGTGCCCGGAGATGTGATTAAGATTTCAGCAGGCGATATGATCCCCGGCGATGTGCGAGTGCTTTCGGCGAAAGATCTCTTTGTGAGTCAAGGGAGCCTGACTGGGGAATCGCTCCCGGTTGAGAAATTCCACGACTCAGAGACGAGTCCGTTAAGTTCACCCACTGAACTAAAGAACACCTGCTTCATGGGAACGAATGTGCAGAGCGGTACAGCCACGGCTATCGTCGTTGTAACTGGCCCCAAAACTTATCTCGGAAGTATGGCCGGCTCGCTCACGGAAGAACCAGTTCCTACGAGCTTCGACATAGGGCTTACGAACTTTACGTGGCTGATGATCAAGTTCATGGCGGTGATGGTGCCTCTGGTCTTTCTTATTAATGGATTCACTAAGCACGATTGGCAGAGCGCTTTTTTCTTTGCTATGGCGGTGGCCGTCGGGCTAACTCCAGAGATGTTACCCATGATTGTTTCGGTTTGCTTGTCGAAGGGCGCGCTTGCCATGAGCCGCAAGAAGGTTATCGTGAAACGTCTGAACGCCATTCAAAACTTTGGCGGTATGGATGTTTTGTGCACCGACAAGACCGGCACTCTCACAGAGGATCGCGTGGTTCTGCAGAAGCATTGCAATGTGGCCGGTCAGGAGACAGACGAAGTGCTGTTAGACGGCTACTTGATTAGCTATTTTCAAACTGGACTTAAGAATCTGCTCGACCGCGCAATTATCGATAGCACGGACTTCAAGCAGAAAGGCTTGGTTGCGAAACACAAGAAATTGGATGAGATCCCCTTTGATTTTACCCGGCGCATGATGTCGGTGTTAGTTGAGGACCCTGAAGGAAAAGCGATACTCCTGACCAAGGGAGCGCCGGAAGATGTATTCCACCAGTGTTCACATTTTGAGTTAGAGGGTAAGCTATCGCCCATGGATCCAGCGTTAATCGGTGGATTGAAGGAAGAGTACAGCAGTCTTAGTAGCGAAGGCTTTCGTGTTTTAGCGGTAGCAAAAAAGGAATTGCCTGGCAAAACATCGTGCTCTAAGGACGATGAACGGGAGTTGGTACTGAAGGGCTATGTAGCGTTTCTGGACCCCCCAAAGAAGACTGCGGGAAGTGCGATCGAGGCCCTTCGCAAACATGGCGTGGCAGTGAAGATTCTGACAGGCGACAACGATTTGATCAGCCGCAAAGTTTGTTGCGACGTAGGGCTTTCCGCCGACCCGATGCTATTAGGCGGAGATGTGGAAAAGATGTCCGACGCGGAGCTAGCGATCGCAGCGGAGAAGACCACCCTTTTCGCGCGCGTTTCACCGGCACACAAGCAGCGTGTCATCCGCGCGTTGCGAAGTGCCGGGCACGTAGTTGGATTCATGGGCGACGGAATTAACGATGCGCCCGCTCTCCGTGCTGCCGACATTGGGATTTCAGTAGATACTGCCACAGATATAGCAAAGGAATCCGCAGACCTGATTTTGCTGGAAAAAGATCTAAATGTACTAGATGGCGGAGTGACCGAGGGCCGAAAGATCTTCTCGAACATTCTGAAATATATTCGTATGGGCGCAAGTTCCAATTTCGGCAACATGTTCAGTGTTCTGGGAGCAAGCGCATTCCTACCGTTCATGCCGATGGCGCCGATCCAGGTTTTGACGAATAATTTACTTTACGACTTCTCACAAGTGCCGATACCGGCTGACAGGGTAGATGAAGAGCAAGTGACCGGGCCGCGGCCTTGGAACATAAGCGAGATTAGGCGTTTCATTCTTTTCATCGGACCGATCAGTTCGATTTTCGATTACACAACTTTCTTCGTCATGCTTTTGGTCTTCCATTGTTGGGACCCGGCTCGCGCATCGGTGTTTCAGACGGGTTGGTTCGTCGAATCATTGATGACGCAGACATTGATTATCCACGTGATTCGAACAAATAAGATTCCATTTATCCAGAGCCGAGCAAGTGGACCATTAATCGCAACGTCTTTGGCGGTCATGGCGTTTGGTATGTGTTTGCCGTATTCTCCGCTTGCAGGGTCATTGGGTCTGACACACTTGCCGGGCCTCTACTGGCCGATCCTGGTGTTGACGCTGCTGAGCTATATGTGCCTGACCCAACTCATCAAAGTCTGGCTCTTGAAGAAGCACTGGATCTCGTAGCAAACTTCAAAAAAACTCATTGACGCACTTACACGCTTGTGCTAATTTTCTAGCATATGCTGTTTTTCCAGCACAAGCGAGTGCCTAGATGGCCTTGACAGGTTTAAGCCGCCGCGAGCGGCAGATCATGGAGATTTTGTATCAACGCGGCAAGGGATCCGCTTCTGATGTCCGGGAAGCGATGCCCGATGCGCCGAGCTATTCAGCAGTGCGGGCACAATTGCGGGTGCTTGAAGAAAAGGGCCACGTCGAACACAGGAACGAGGGCTTGAAGTACGTCTACGTGCCTGTAGTGAACCGGGACAAAGCAAAGCGCTCGGCGGTAAAGCATTTGGTGGACACATTTTTTCGCGAAGCGCCGGAGCAGGTTGTGGCCGCGCTCTTGGATGTCTCGGCGAAACGGCTTACTAACGAAGACTTAGACCGCATGGCGGAAATGATTGAGAGAGCGAAGAAAGAAGGAAGATAGATGCCAGCAACGATGACATTCCTGGTGGAGATAACTTTAAAGAGTACTGTGCTGTTAGGTGCGGCTTGGACGGCAGTCTTGCTCTTAAGAACCAATTCGGCAGCGGCTCGCCATAAGATTTGGACCTTGGCGCTCGCAGCGGTCTTGATATTGCCGTTTTTCACGCAGGTGTTTCCGGCATGGCGACTTCCCGTCCCGGGGCCGTTATTGACAGGCCGTTTGGTCTTTCGAACCGACGCAACGGCAGGTACTGAGGCAGTGGGACGGCAGGGAACAATCGCCGGCAAGGCTATTGACACCGGCAAGCCATGGGTGGTCGATGCGGCGCTAACGATCAGCGTTTTGTGGCTCTTGGGAGCCATGCTGAGCTTGACACAAATGGCGATAGGCTTGGCCACAGTTGAGCGCACGAGACGCACAGCAATGCCGCTGAACTTGGCAGACTTCTTAGATGTAATTGCCCCATCACAAACCAGGAGCGTGGAGTTGCGTGAGACGCCGGCGGGCAGCATGCCTATGACCTATGGATTTTTCCGCCACACAATCTTGTTACCTACCGATGCGGCCGAGTGGACCAGAGATCATGTGCGGAGTGTCTTGCTGCACGAACTGGCGCACGTAAGGCGCAAAGATGGGATGTCGCAATTTGTGGCGCGACTGGCTTTGGCATTCTACTGGTGGCATCCATTGGTTTGGGTGGCATGGAGTGAATTCTTGAAAGAGCGCGAATGTGCAGCCGACGACCAAGTACTGAACATGGATGTGAGCGCTACCGACTATGCAAGCCACCTGTTCGACATCGCACGATCGATGAGGGCGCCAGCCACTTTGAGTTGGGCTGGAATGGCCATGGCTAGAAATTCAAAGCTCGAAGTCCGGCTCGCGGCAATCTTGGATTCAAGCCGCAATCGCCTGGCACCCAAGCGCGCATTTGTCCTGCTCACTTCTCTAGCTGCTTTCCTTTTTTTGGCGCCGGTCGCGGCTTTGCGAGCAAAGTCTGACGCCGTGCAGGCCGTCGCAGTTCAAAAAAGCCCAGACTCAGTTTCCACACAACTAATGAAGCAGGGCGATGTGGCCCGTCACAAGAAGAAGTTCGATGATGCGAAAGCACTGTACGAAAGCGCTTTGAATAAAGCCGCAAACAGCTCCGAGACTGCGGCAGCGTTTATCGATCTTGGAAAGCTAGCGCTATCCACAGACGATTTTGAACAGGCAATCAGGAATTTCGAGCAAGCACAATCTGGGGATTCCGCTAAAACAAGCGAAGCCCGCATGTGGATGGCGATCACACAACAGCGGCAGAATAAGTTAGATTCGGCGGAAGGAATGTTTCAGAGCGCACTTTCTGCCGAGGATCCAAATTCAGCTGCTGCCGCTACGATCATGGAACTTTACACAACACTCCTTCGGCAACAAGGTCGAGAAGCGGATGCGAAGAAGCTCTCCGATCAGGCAGCCTTGGTGCGCAAGACACTATCCGAGGAACTGCCAGCCGACCAAACACCAAGCTCGAAGGTTCACAAAATGGGTGACGTTGAACAAGCGCCTACAGTGGAATCTAAAGTTGAACCAGAATACACGGATGATGCGCGATTGGCGAAGTACAGCGGATCAACACTTATTTTGGTTGAAATCGGAGCCGACGGCCAAACACATAACGCCAAGGTTCTGCGCGGGTTGGGCTTCGGATTGGATCAGAAAGCTTTGGAAGCGGTGAGCAAATGGAAGTTCAAACCGGGGACGCTGAATGGACAAGCTGTACCAGTGGCCGCCCACATCGAAGTAAATTTCAGACTTCTGTGAGGGCGTCGCCCAAAACACCGGAGCCGCCCTCTCAATTGCGCCACTAGGCTTGCTGTTCAGCCGCCGCGGTATCGAATTTGCCACAGCGGCTGCGCAAACCTTTCTGAAATTTCTCACGCTGTTCGGGAGTCATCTGTTCCCAACGCTCCATGAGGCGACGGCGCGATGGCCCACCGAAGCCCGAGCGCCCGCGAAAGCCGCTAAAAAAAATCTTGCTTAGCACTAGTAGGCCCAGCGCTTGCCAAAACGTGATGGAATGGAGCCCAAAGAGCGCAGGCATCAGCCAGTTCCATAGTTGTGTTGATACCAAGCCAATCAATGCGACTCCGACAATGGCAACTGCCCCAATCTTAAGGCTTCTTAGTAACCAATTTCTTCTCATTCCTCTCTCCTTCTTCTCTGTTATTCAGTTCGTCGTAAATTGTTTGCAAGCGTTCGCGCAAATGAAGCACTGCGTAGCGCTTGCGGGACAGCAGCGTGTTCACACTTACACCCGTCTCCGCTGCAATATCTTTGAAGCTGCGGCCCTCAATTTCGTGAGCAACGAAGACGTCGCGCCGCTCCGCTGGCAGTTCATCCAAAGCATCTTCAATTTCTTGTAGCAAAACACCTCTGGCAAAAGCCGCCTCTGGTCCAGCATCCGTCGAGGGAAGTAACTCCTCTAACGTCACTGCTTCGCCCTCTTCATTTACTGAAATAGAATCTGCCAAAGACGCTGGACGTTTCTTGCGGAATAGGTCGGTAATTCTGTTGCGCGCTACCCGAAACAGCCACGCGCCCGCGTATTCTATGGGCTGCATAAGCCGGTCGGCTTCTAGCAATTCATAGAAGACTTCCTGCAGAATATCTTCAGCATCGAGCGGATCTGGCACGCGGCCGCGGATGAAGTTTTCAAGACGCGCCTTCTCTCTGCGGATGGTTTCCGAGAGCCAGTTGTTTTGGTCTAGAGCCATCGGAATTGAGCTCGGTAAGTCCATCCAACAAGGTAGACGATTGAGCGGCGCAAATATTGTGTGATTTCCGTTTTTCGATGGTAGTTATTATCAAACAAGAGATGCTGCGTCTACCGGATGCGCTCAGCCTCTGCATGTTAGTGAAGAACGAGGAGCGCAATTTGCCACGGTGCCTGGAATCCGTTAAGGGCTTCGTTGGCGAAATCGTAATTGTTGACACGGGCTCGACAGACGAAACGAAAAAAATAGCCTCGAACTACGGCGCAAAAGTACTACCTTTTGATTTCGGCTTTGTCGATTTTGCAGCGGCGCGGAATTACGGAATAGCGAACGCAAAAGCTCCGTGGATTTTGGTGCTGGACGCCGATGAAACGTTGGATCGGGCCAGCGCTTGGGTGATTGACAAGCTCTTAGGATTCAACGAACCCGCAGGCTATTTTCTGGAACGGCACAACCATCGCTTGGGTGCGGCAAGTTCAACGATGGATTACGTGGTGCGGCTTTTCCCTAATCGCCCCGACTTTAGATACCGTGGAAGAGTCCATGAAACAGTTGACGGATCAATTCTTGGAGTCGGCGGACGGTTGCGACGAACTGAGATCCGAATTGATCATAATTTTGCATCGGACGCGGAATCACGCCGCCGCAAGAACCTTTGGTACGTGCAAATTTTGAAGGAAGAAATTACGGCCGATCCGAGCGATGACACGCGGCTGGATTTCCTGGCTGCCGAATACCACCAGCTTGAAATGTACAACGAAGCTACCGAAGTAGCAGAACAGATCACGCGCATGAGGCCCCACGATGCCCGGGCACATCTGTTCGTTGGCACCTATCACTTGATCTATCAACATGACCCGGTTAGGGCCCGGGCAGATTTCAACCAGGCTTTGAAACTGCGGCCTGGATATGCTGAAGCGGAGTCTTTTCTGAAACTGATTGACGAGCAGGAACGCCTAATCGAGCGGTAAGTGTAGGTTGCTGAGGAGACGATTAAATGTGGCATGCGAGAGGACAGCACCGCCCGCAAACGGCAACGGCAATTACAATGGCGAAGACAACGAGGATGACCAGCGCCGCGGGCGGATGGACCAGAGGCTCAAGCAAGTGACCGTCTTGGAGCGGAAAGGGAGAGACCCAATTCCACCCGATGACGTATCCATGGAGCTAACCGCCAATGAACAAACCGCCCACTTCACTTTTCCCCGCGTCACAGACGCAATCACCCAGGAAGATAAAGAAGTTACATTTGTTGTTAGTCGGCTGGGTGCCGCAACCTTGAAAGCAAGGTTCTCGCTAAAAAACATGATGTACAAAGATCAGTTGGCTCAATGAGCACCTAAAAGCGTAGGCCAACATCGATTCGAACATTTGGGGCTCCACTTTGCCGAAGCATTCCCTCGCAACACCAACCTGTTAGGATGGGGTTCTATCCTCTTGCGATGATGCTTCGCACCTCATCTGGCATTCTGGCCGAAATCGTTTCCCAAAAACAACAGGAAGTTGCCGCTCTCCATGGCCACGCGGCCGAACTCGAAAAGTCGGCGCATGAACGAAAATCACCAGTGCGCCCTTTTGCTTCGCGATTGCGTGCCTTGAACCCTGCGGTCATCGCAGAGATAAAGAAAGCTTCTCCAAGCAAGGGTCTTCTCCAGAGCAATTTTCATCCGGCCTTGATCGCTCACCAGTATGAGCAAGGTGGAGCAGCGTGCTTATCTGTGCTGACCGACAAGCGTTATTTCCAAGGATCTTTGCACGACCTGGAAGCCGCGCGCGCGGCAACCCAACTGCCCGTCCTGCGCAAGGATTTCACCATAAACCGTCTTCAGATCTTCGAAGCTGCCGCACATGGAGCGGATGCCATTTTGTTAATTGCGGCCATTCTCGACATGAGCGAGTTGCGAAATTTCCGTGAGTTCGCACATTCTTTGGGGTTGGCAGTGTTGGTCGAAGTTCACGACCATGATGAGTTACAGAAGGCGGTCGATAGCGGCGCTGAAATAATCGGCGTTAATAATCGAAATCTGGATACCTTTGAGGTTTCGCTAGATACTTCGCTGAGACTAAGTTACTTAATGCCCACAGGAGTAACACGCGTAGCGGAGAGCGGCATCTTCACACGTCAAGATGTTCAAACTTTGAGCGCTGCTGGGTTTCATGCATTTTTGATTGGCGAATCTTTGATGAAATCGAGCAATCCCAGCGCTGCATTACGGATGCTGACGGGCAGCGGAGAAAATGGCCATGAGTGAGACCCTGAAGGCTGCCGATTTGCCATTTGTAATTAAGGTTTGCGGCATCAACACCGAAGAGGATTTAGAGACTTCTCTTGAAGCTGGCGCCAATGCAATTGGGTTTAATTTTTATCAAAAGAGCCCGCGTTATATCACTCCGCAGCGGGGCCGCCAGATTGCTCGGTCCATGCAAACGCCGTATATAAAAGTCGGTGTATTCGTAAATCCCAGTGAAGACGAGTTGATTGAGACAGCTTCGATGGTGCCGCTGGACGTCTTGCAATTGCATGGTGATCAAGCGCCGGTTCATCTCGCGAGTTCCTTTCGAATTTGGCAAGGCTACCACGCAACTGCATCGCGTGAAGACTTAGACATCGACGTGGAAGCTTGGCTGCTTGATACGCCAACATCCCAACACGGCGGCTCGGGGAAAACGTTTGACTGGTCTTTGGCCGCAAATTTTCCGCGTCGGTCTGTCGTCGCCGGCGGGCTCGCTGGCGACAATGTCGCGAAGGCGATTGAGACCGCTCGGCCTTGGGGCGTGGATGCCTGTTCACGGCTTGAAACAAAGCCCGGCGAAAAGGATCCGGAGCGCATCAAATCATTTGTGGAAGCGGCGCTGGCTGCGTTCCGCCTCCACCAGGAAATACACTCATGACCACCACTTCCCTTCCCGATGCCGGCGGGCACTTTGGACCGTACGGCGGGCGCTATGTTCCCGAAGTCTTGATGTCGCCGCTCGAAGAACTCGAGCAGGCCTATGCGGCAGCGCGGCTTGATCCGGAATTCGAACGCGAGTTGCGCGAATTGCTGCATCATTACGCGGGTCGGCCTACCCCACTTTATTTCGCAACGCGTCTCAGCAACGCCTTGAAGGGCGCGCAAATTTGGCTGAAACGCGAAGATCTGCTGCACACCGGGGCACATAAGATCAACAACTGTCTTGGCCAAATTTTGTTGGCGCGGCGCATGGGCAAGAAGCGCATCATTGCCGAAACGGGCGCGGGCCAGCATGGTGTGGCCACCGCTACGGTTTGTGCGCTTTTTGGAATGCAGTGCGTTGTTTATATGGGCGAAGAGGACATGCGCCGCCAGCGATTGAACGTGTTCCGCATGAGATTGCTCGGTGCACAAGTCGTGGGTGTAGCAAGTGGCAGCCGAACATTGAAAGATGCCATTAGCGAAGCCATGCGCGATTGGGTTACGAATGTAGATAGCACTCATTATCTGCTTGGGTCAGTTTTAGGCGCTCATCCATATCCAATGATGGTTCGGGACTTTCATCGAGTCATTGGC
>Ga0182012_10003999_pt1 | contig 15551 bp, 13 predicted proteins | sample 612S2SmetaG_FD_120486 | JGI IMG/M metagenome (GOLD analysis project Ga0182012, IMG submission 120486) | Permafrost microbial communities from Stordalen Mire, Sweden - 612S2S metaG | ecosystem: Environmental > Terrestrial > Soil > Wetlands > Permafrost | place: Sweden: Stordalen | collected...
CTCGGAGTAGCTCAGAATCGCCTGCAACAGGTTGTTGAAGTCGTGGGCGATCCCCCCGGCGAGCTGCCCCACCGCCTCCATGCGTTGCGCCTGCCGGAGACTCTGTTCGGTCTCCGCTTGACGGGTAAGGGCCTCGTCCAGCTGTGAATTCTTCACTTCGAGTTCCTGGACGAGTCGGAGTGCCACGTCCCGGCGGCCCACCGCGACATCGAAGAGGGCGGCGAAGGCCAGGGTCAGGAGCAGTCCGAGCAGGAGCGAGACCCAGGGGAATTGATCGGCGAGGAAACCCCCGACGCTCGTGGCGAAACCGACCACAATCACCAGGAGGGTGATCCGATGGTGCTTCACGAAACCCTCCGAGGGAGGTCGGATGCCACTGCGTCTCGCATGGGTACCAGCCTGACGGGCCGGAGTCTCCAGGCTCTCCACCGCAACCCAACGGCAACCCAACTTTCCGGTCCGGGGCGTCCGCGGCGTTGGGATTAGCCCGGCATTGCGGGTGATCCCTGGCCAAAGACGCGCGTTCGAGCAGGTCGCGGCGTTAGGGGACGGTTCTGCGGACCCGGCCCTCCCCATTACATCGCCCGGCCTCCGGTGCGTAGGGCACCCCGATTCTCGCCACCCCGGGGGCGACGATGGTTACGTGGCGAGGGCGTGCCCCACGAGCGGAGCGGCGGTGGCGGCCCAGGCGCCGATCACACCGTCAAGGTCGTCGAACTGCGACTCGGTGACGTAGAGCCCGCGGGTCGGGGTCGTCGCACCGAGCTCGACGAGGAGCGGCCGCAGGTGCCACTCCGGGGCGAGCGCATGAATGGGCGCGGCTCCGGTCATGACGGGTATGGCGACGGCCCCGGCCAGGCCATTGTTGCCGTAGCGATCGAAGAAGGCCTTCAACAGGCCGGTGTACGTGGCCTTGTACGTCGGCGAGGCCGCGATGACCAGGTCACTGGCGGCCACCGACGCCAGCAGATCGTCGATCTTCTGGGACGGGTACTCGAACAACTCTCCCGCCACGTCCGCCAGGTCGACCACCAACCGCTCGGTGTTCTCGCCGAGTTGATCGGCTGCGATCAGCCGCTCGACCAGCAGGTCGGCCACGGCCTGCGCCACCCGCAAGGTCCGGGAGCCGGCCTTTGGATTTCCCACGACCACTGCAATGCTCATTCGTTCGTACCTTTCGTTCGGGCCGTCGCCGACGCCGTCGCCGACGCCGTTGTCACGGTCACGCCACGCCGATTCGTTCGAGGACGTCGGAGGGCGCATCGATTTCCCGGAGGGCGGTCGCCACCGCGTCGCGCAGGGCGATCTCCGCCCGGGTCCCGACCTGGTTCTCCGTCTCGAGCGGGTCGGCGCCGGTGTCGAAGAGGTAGGACTCCGACGGCGGGATGTGCCCGGCCCAGAACGGGAGCTGGTCGCCCGGCTCGAAGGGTTGGCGGATGACGGGGACCTCGGTGCCGGGCATCCGATCGAGCGTGGCCCGGCCGTCGGGGCGGGGCAGGCGGATCTGGGGGAACGGCGGTATCGGCATGGTCGACCAGCGGTTCGACCACACGGAGAGCGGGAAATTGTCCTCGCCACAGCCCCTGAGGTAGCGGTACGTTCCGTCGGTCACCCCGACGTGGCGGCCCCAGTACCCGAACAGGGCGAGCTGGCGGACCGAGGTGGCCGTGCCCTCGATCAAGGGGAGTAACGACCGCCCGTGAATCGGGTGCTCGACGGCGGCACCGAAGTGGTCCGCGATGGTGGCATGGATGTCGACCGAGGTGGTCAGCGCGTCGACGTCGCGCGGGGCCTGGCCGGGCCAGCGCACCAGGAGCGGGATCCTCCCCAGCTCGCTGTAGACGGGGGCGGCGGGCTTCCCGAATATGTCGTGTTCCCCAAGGTAATGCCCGTGATCCGTGCACACCACGACCGCGGTCGACGCGCCCAACTCCTGCTGGTCGATCGCCTCCATCAGCCGTCCGAACCAGTGGTCGATCATGGTGAGCTTGGACCCGTAGTTGGCGCGGATGTGACGCGCCGTGCGGGCATCGAGCTGCCCGCTGGCCGTGGCGTCGATCACGTACGGCGGCCAGATCGCCAGGGGGCCGTCCCAGTCGTCGTTGTACAGGCCGGCATAGGGGAGCGGGGTGTCGAAGGGCTCGTGGGGATCGAACTCGTCGACGAAGAGGAAGAAGCGGTCGTGGGCCGGGGCTTCGGTGCGGATCCACTGCGCGGCGGCTGACATCGTCTTGGGTCCCGGGAAGTCCTCTTCGGTGCGGAAGTAGGTACGCGAATTGTCGTAGGCGTGGTGGAACGCGCCGCGTGCGGCCGGGAGCGCTGGCGTGCCGACCCAGGTGGGATCCGCCGTCGTGCGCCACGGGTCACTCTCGTGGCCGCGTGCGTACTCCCAGGCGTCGAAGTCGGTGTGGTAGTTCTCCCCACCGGTCTCGAAGAGGTGGGGATGGTCCGACGCCAGCATGGTGGTGACGCCGGCCTGGCGCAGGTCCCGCGCAATGTTGTCCTCCCAGATCTCGATCGATCCCCAGGGGCGCCAGGGAAAGTCGAGGGCCCCGACGAGTATGTCGTGGCGCGCCGGCATGCAGGGCAGCGATCCCGCGTGGTGCTTAGTGAAGCGCAGCGCCTCCCGGGCGAAGGCGGCGAGGTTTGGAGTAGCGAACTCCCGGCCGCCGTAGGCCTCGAGCATGTGCCGGTTCAGGCTGTCCAACAGGACGACGACCAGGTTCTTCGGTTTTTCGTCACTCATGGGGACCTTCAGTGTGGCTGCTGAACGCCCAGCTCGCTCAGGAAGCGATTTCGGAGGGCGTCGAATCGCTCTCCGCCCACTCGGCGGGGCCGGGGCAGGTCCACCTCGAGGTTCAAGGAGATGCGGCCCTCTTTGAGGACGAAGACGCGGTCGGCCAAAAGGACCGCCTCCTCCACGTCATGGGTGACCAGCAGCACTCCCGGCTGATGGCGGGCGCAGAGGTCGGCCACCAGCGCCTGCATCTTGAGGCGGGTGAGCGCGTCGAGGGCGGCGAACGGTTCGTCCAGCAGGAGGAGTTGTGGCTGGCGGACCAGGGCCCGGGCCAGGGCGACGCGCTGGGCCTCCCCTCCCGAGAGGGTGCCGGGCCACGCGTCGGCGTGTCCTTCCAGCCCGACTTCACGGAGCGCGGCCACGGCGCGCTCCCGGGTGGACAACTGGCGTGGCTGCCCGATGACCACGTTGCGCCACACCTTCATGGAGACCACCAGGCGGGGCTCCTGGAAGACGGTCGTCCGCACTTCGGGGACGAAGACGTCGCCTCGCGTCGGCCCATCGAGTCCCAGGAGGATCCGCAACAGGGTCGTCTTGCCGCTCCCCGATGCCCCGAGCAGGGCGACGAATTCCCCGCGGCCGACCGTGAGGTCGAGGTCGGAGAGGACGTCACGTTCCCCGAAGGTCTTGGTGACGCCGCGCACGACGACGGCGGGAGCGTCGACCAGCGTGCCGGTCACCGGACCGCCATATGCCGGCGCCAGGGCATGGTGACGCGTTCGAGAATCCGTACCACCACATCCGCCGTGATGCCCAGAAGGCAGTAGATGATGATGCACACCATGAGGGTGGGCACCTGTTGGAGGCTGCTGGCCTGGGTGACGAGGTAGCCGATTCCCAGGTTGGCCGCGATGGTCTCTGCGAAGACCAGGGCGACGATGGAGATCCCGGCGGCGAACCGGAGGCCGTTGAGGATGGACGGCAGGGCGAGCGGGATGATCACTTTGCGGACCAGGCCCCAGCCGCGGAGCCCGAACGTCCGGGCGGCCTCGACGACCCTTCGGTCGACGTTGCGTACCCCGTTGGAGACATTCAGGTACATGGGGGTGAGGCAGGCCAGGGCGATCAGGAGCACCTTGGACGTCTCGCCGATCCCGAACCAGATGATGAAGAGGAAGATGAGTGCGGGGAAGGGCAGCGTCCGGAACATCTGGAGCGAGGAGTCGAAGATCTCCTCGCCCAGGGCGAAGAGGCCCACGATGACCCCGAGGAGCAGGCCCACGCCACCTCCTATGAGAAGGCCGAACACGGCGCGGCTGGCCGAGATGCCGATGTCGCCGAGAAGGTCCTGATGCAGAAGCAGGTCGACGAAGGCGCTCCAGGTGGCGCTGGGCGATGCAAGCTCCGTGCGGCTGATGATGCCGGTGCCGGTGAAGCCCCACCACAGGCCGAAGATGGCGGCCGGGAGAAGGGCGCGCAGGGTGAGGGTCACCGGCCGGCGGCGGCGGCGGGGTTGCTCTACGACCGGGCGGAAGAGACCGTTCGGCGGGGCGGCGTCCGCTGGCTTCTCGAACATCCGTGCCGAAAGCTCCTGGACCACCCAGGAGTCGGTCACACCTGTCATCGTGTGCCACCAGCATGTACATGGGTGATCACGAGATACCCGCCTTGGCGTCGATCGCCTTGTCGAAAGGTAGGTCGAATATACCCTTCACGTTGATTTTCTGAGTGATGAGCCCGAGTTGGAGGAACGTATTGGCCTCGGTCTGCTGATAGGCGATGATCGCCGGCGTGATCGGCGTGGCTGTCTGCACCACCGTTTCGGCGGCCTCCTTGGCCTCGGCCAGCGTCACCCCGTAGATCTTCACGTAGGCCTCTTCGGCCAGGAGCGGGTCCTTCTTGAGGACGGCGGCGGCCTTGTAGAAGCGCACCACGAAGTCAGCGATGGCGGCGGCCTCCTTCGGATTGTCGAGGGCGGATTGGCTGGCGGTCAGGTAGCCGAGTGTCTCGGCGTAGCCGGCGGCCGATGTGAGCACACGGATCTTGCCGCCCGTCAGGTCGATGGCCTTGAAGACGAACGTGCTCATCTTGCGCTAGGCGGCCTGGAGTGAGCTTGACCCGAGCAGGCGCCGCAGCTCCTCGGGGGTCGAGGAACGCTGTTCGGCGAGCTTGGCGGAGATCTTGCCGGCCCGCACGAGCTGGGCCAGCGAGGTGTCCATCGTCTGCATCCCGAGCGCCGAGCCGGTCTGCAGGACCGAGTAGATCTGGTGGGTCTTGCCCTCGCGGATCAGGTTGCGGATCGCCGGGTTGGGGACCAGGACCTCGCATGCGACGACCCGGCCCGAGCCGTCGGCGTTGGGCAGCAGCTGCTGGGTCATGATGCCCTGCAGGGCGACCGACAGCTGAACCCGGACCTGGCCCTGCTGGTGGGCCGGGAAGACGTCGATGATGCGGTCGATCGTCTGGGCGGCGTCCTGGGTGTGGAGTGTCGCGAACACCAGGTGCCCGGTCTCGGCGGCGGTCAGGGCCGTCGAGATCGTGTCCAGGTCTCGCATCTCGCCGACCAGGATGACGTCGGGGTCCTGGCGCAGGGCGGCGGTCAGGGCGTCGGAGAAGCTCTGGGCGTCCGAGCCGAGCTCGCGCTGGTTGACGAGGCACTTCTTGTGCCCGTGCAGGAACTCGATCGGGTCCTCGATCGTCATGATGTGCTCCTCGCGGGTGGAGTTGATCTCGTCGATCATCGCCGCCAGCGAGGTGGACTTGCCCGAGCCGGTCGGCCCCGTCACCAGCACGAAGCCGCGCGGACGGCGGGTGAACTCATGCACGGCGGGAGGCAGGCCGAGTTCGTCGATCGAGGTCAGGCCGAAGGGGATCAGACGGAAGGCGGCGCCGATCGCCCCGCGCTGGTAGTAGGCGTTGACACGGAAGCGGGCGTGGCCGGGGATCGAGTAGGCGAAGTCCAGCTGCCAGTTCGTCTCCAGGCGCTGGCGCTGATCGCCCGTGAGGATCGAGTAGACGATCTCCCGCGTGTCGGAGCTCGAGAGCTTCGGGTACTCCTCGAGCGGGCAGAGTTTCCCGCGTACACGCACGGTCGGGTGGGCGCCGGAGCTGAGGTGGAGATCCGAGGCACGACGGTTGACGACCTCCATCAGGAGGTCTGCGAAATCGATGTCCATGACCCCCCTATCGGCTCATGAACGCGATTTCAGGAGGGGGTGGGTCGCAATCGGCAATAATTCGATCATCAGTTCGTTCCGATGACCCTGGCGATCTCGGCCATCGAGGTGCGTCCCATCCGGACCTTGTTGAGCCCGTCGTCGCGCAGACGGACCATCCCCTGGCTCACCGCGAGCTCGCGCATCACCTCGGCGGGACGCCGTTCGAGGGCCATCGTCTGGATCTCCGGCGTGATCTTCATGACCTCATAGAGCCCGACCCGGCCGCGGTAGCCGTTGCCCCCGCAACGCCGGCAGCCCACGGGCTCGTAGGCCTCGAGCTCCATCACCGCTTTGTAGCCGCTTTCCTGGAGCACCTTGGCGGGGATGATCGTCCGGCGCTTGCAGCTCGGGCAGAGCATCCGCGCGAGGCGCTGGGCGACGACGCACTCGAGCGCCGAGGCGACCAGGAAGGGCTCGACCCCCATCTCGATCAGCCTCGTGATCGCCGAGGGGGCGTCGTTGGTGTGCAGCGTCGAGAGGACCAGGTGGCCGGTCAGGGCCGACTCGATCGCGATCTGGGCCGTCTCCTTGTCGCGGATCTCGCCGACCATGATGATGTCGGGGTCCGCCCGCACCATCGCCCGCAGGCCGGCCGCGAACGTCAGCCCGGTCTTGTTCGAGACCTGGACCTGGGTCAGGCCGGCCATTTCATACTCGACGGGATCCTCGACCGTGATGATGTTCTTCTCCGGCGTGTTCAGCATCTGCAGCGCCGCATAGAGCGTCGTCGACTTGCCCGAGCCGGTCGGGCCGGTGACCAGCACCGCGCCGTGGGTCTCGCGGCAGGAGCTCTCGAAGCGCTCCCGCTCGCGGTCGGCCATGCCCAGCTTGTCGAGGTCGACGACCACGTTCGACTTGTCCAGCACGCGCATCACGACGCCCTCGCCGTGGACGCTGGGCAGCGTCACGACGCGGAGGTCGACGTGGCGGCCGTCGACGAGGAGCCCGATCCGGCCGTCCTGGGGCAGGCGCTTCTCGGCGATGTCCAGCTCGGCCATGATCTTCACCCGCGAGACCACGCCGCTCGCCATCCGGCGCGATACCGTCGTGATGTCCTGCAGGACGCCGTCGATCCGGAACCGGACCCGTGTCTGGCTGCCGTCGGGAGCGAAGTGGATGTCCGATGCGCCGCGCTCGACGGCCTGGGCGACGATCTGGTTGACGAGCTTGATGACCGGCGCGTCCTCGTCGGACTCGTGCAGCGCGAGGACCTCGTCGTCTTCCTCGGCCTGCTGCTGCTCGTCGGACTGCCCGACGACGTCTTCAAGGCGGTCCAGGCGCGAGATCAGCGCGGTGATGTCATCGGGCGGGGCGACCGCGACGCGAACCTCGTGACCGGTCATGATCGCGATGTCGTCGACCGCCAGGACGTTCGAGGGGTCGGCCATGGCGACGAGCAGGGTGCGCTTGTCGGCGAACGCCACCGGGACCGCCTGGTAGCGCTTGGCGATCGTCGTCGAGACGAGGTTGGCGGCCGACATGTCGACCTGGAAGACACCCAGGTCGAGGTGGTCCAGCCCGTAGCGCTCGGCCAGCGCCCGGGCGAGCCCGTCGGCGGTGATCGCGCCCTGGTCGAGCAGGATCCGCTCGGGTGGCTGCCCGGAGGTGCGCGAGGTCTCGATCGCGTCCTCGACCTGGCGGGCCGTCGCGAGCTGCATCGCGATGATCACATCAGTCAAGAAGCGCGGCGAGGAGCCCCGGCGCGAGGGTCGCGTGATACCCGACCAGCCCGGCTCGGGCCCGCTGCTCTCAGCCGTCACCTCGAGCTCCTGTGCCGGCGCCTGAGTCTGGCGCGCGTGCTCCCAGTCCGTCTCGGGGGCGGCCTCGACCTCGGCCTGCCCGCGCGGCCAGTCGCCCGGGGGAGCGGCCTCGACCCGGACTTCGACTCCGGGCTCGGCGTCGATGCCGAGCGAGATCGTCGGCTCACCCGCCGGCGTCGCGCCGGCGATGCCGAAGATCGCGTGCAGGTCCGGGCTGGCCGGCGGCGGCAGCTCGCTCATCGCGACCGGCCGCCATGGCGTCTCGGGCTAAGGGTCGAGGGCGACCGCGGCGCGCATCGCCGCAAGCGGCGCGACTCGGTTCGTCCAGCATTCAAGGCTGAGGGCGCCCTGCGCGATGAGGATTTCGAGACCGTCCGTTGTCGGCACCCCGCGCCGGGAGGCGGCGGCGAGCAGCGGGGTGGACCCTGAGCGGTAGACCAGATCGGCAACATGTGAGTACTCACCGACCTGATCGCCCGTCAGTCGGAGTTGGTTGAGCGCACGATCCTCACTGGCCGAGCGTTCTACGGACAGGCCCACCGAGGTGCAGTTGACGAGCAGATCGGCCGCTCGCGGCGTCGCCGTCGCGGCGGCGCCGAGGCGCTCGGCGAGGCGCTCGGCCCGCTCGGGTGTCCGATTCCAGACCCAGACGGGGTCCGCTCCGGCCTCGAGCAGCGCCCAGACCGCCGCACGGGCGCTGCCGCCGGCACCCAGCACCTGCGCGCCCATTCCGCCCGGCGCGAACCCGAGCGCCGCGATCAGGCCCGGGGCATCGGTGTTCTCGGCCAGGATCGCGCCGTCGGCGGCGAAGCTCAGCGTGTTGGCAGCGCCGATCTCCCGCGCCGTCCGGCTCGCCTCGCTCGCCACCGCGAGCGCCGCCGCCTTGTGCGGGATCGTCACGTTCGCGCCGACGAAACCGGCCGCCCCGAGCGCTCTGACGACCTCCTCGAACAGCCCCGGGGGGACCGGCAGGCGCTGGTAGTGCCAGTCGTCCATCCCCAGCGCCGCGAGCGCCGCATTGTGGATCGCCGGGGAGCGGCTGTGGGCCACCGGCCAGCCGAGGACCCCCAGGCGGCGCATCAGTGGTGCTTGCAGACCGGCGGATGCCCACCGTTCTTTTCGACCGCGGCCCGGTAGGCGGCGACGTCGGCTTCGAATTCGGCCTGGTCGTTCGAGAAGACCTGCTCTCCGCACCCGTCGGCGCCCGCGACGTAGTAGAGGTAGGAGACCCTGGCCGGGTGAGCCGCCGCTTCGATCGAAGCCGCCCCCGGGTTGGAGATCGGCGTCGGCGGCAGGCCGGCGTGAAGGCGCGTGTTGTAGGGCGAGTCGATGTGCAGCTGCGATTCGGTCAGTTCGTGGGTGTAGGTCGGGATGTTCAGCTGCAACTCGACCGCGTAGTAGATCGAGGCGTCGATCCCCAGCGGGATACCCCGCGCCAGCCGGTTGTAGATGACCGCCGCGATCTTCGCCCGGTCGCCCGGAACGAGCGCCTCGCGCTCGACCATCGAGGCGACCGTCAGCAGCTGGTAGGGCGTCACGTGCAGCGCTTTCGCAGCCGCCACCTGGGGCGGGCCGAAATGTTCGGTGAAGGCCGCCAGCTGGTCTTCGACGAGCCGTAGCGCCGGCGCCCCCTTGTCGAGTTCATAGGTCGCGGGGAACAGGAAGCCTTCGAGATCCGGGGTGCCGTGGGGCGCCCCGTAGCTGGCCGGGTCGAGCAGCGGCGAGTGCTCGGAGACCTGGCGATAGTCGCCGGTCAGGCCTTTGGCTCTGGCGATCTCCGCGATCTGCAGGCGGTTCTCGCCCTCGGGAATCAGGACGTTGATGACCGCGGGCAGGGCCACCACCGTCTTTTTTGTCCCCGAGGAGAGCGAGAGCAGCGCGAGCACGGCCGCCGCCACGATCGCGCCGGCCAGCGCGAGCAGCGCGAACAGGCGCCGCCGGCCCGGTCGCCGCCCCCGCTGCCCTCCCGCGAGCGCGCCGGCGCCCCGGCGCGAGCGTGCCCGACGCGAAGGCGGCGGCGCCAGCCGCTGCTCGGCGCGGGGAGCCTGGTCATCCGGCGGCTGCGGTGCACCTCCCGTGAAGGACGCCGGCAGCTCGAACCCCTCGGTCGGCTGCTCCGCCCCCGGCCACGGCTCCGGCTGAGCCGGCGGGCCGGCGGGGCCCTGCGGCGGGGGGGCTAGGGGCGCCGGCGGGGGATCCGGCTCCGCGGCCGGCGGGCCCGCCTCGGGCGCCCCGGTGGGAGGCGCCTCGCGCACGGGCTGTGCCCCCTCGGCTCGGCCCTCGCGGCGGCGTTCGCGCGCTTCGCGATCGCGTTCGCGCTGCTCGGTGGTTCGCTCGGATCGCTCGCCGCGGGACACTGAGCCGGACCCTAACGCGATCGGGACGACAGCCAGCTCTCGAGCAGGTGCGCGGCGGCGCGCGAATCCTCGCTCGAGCGCTGGCGCCCTGTGGCCCGCTGCGCGAGCTTGGTCGTGAAGCGCTCGTCGTACATCTCGACCGGGACACCCTCGCCGAGACCCTCCGCCAGGCGCCGCGCGAACGCCCGCGCCTCACGCGTCTGCTCGGTGTCGGCGCCGTCGAGACCGAGCGGCAGCCCGACGAGGACCAGCTCCGCCCCGCGCTCCGCGGCGAGGTGGCGAAGGGCGGTGAAGCCCCGTTTGCTGGCCGGCCGCAGCACCGGCTCGATCGGGGTGACGATCGTCCCCGTCGGGTCGCTGAGGGCGCAGCCGCAACGGGCGCTGCCGTAGTCCAGCGCCAGGACCCTCACCGGCGCCCCCGCCCCATCAGCCGGCGAGGGCAGCCTCGATCGCCGCACGGCCCGCGGCGATCGCCTCGTCGAGTCGCTCCGGGTCACGCCCGCCGGCCTGCGCCAGCGTGTCGCGCCCGCCGCCGCCGCCGCCGACCTCGGCGGCCGCCTGCTTGACGACCTCCCCCGCCCTGACGCCGCGCTCGACCAGCTCGGGAGCGACGCTCGCGAGCAGGTGGACCCGACCGTCGGACTCGCTCCCCAGCAGGATCGCGGCGCCGGCCAGCTTGCCCTTGAGGCGGTCCGCCAGCTCCAGCAGCAGCTTCGCGTCGGCGAGCGCCACCCGTGCGGCGAGCACCGTCGCACCCCCCAGCTCGGTGGCCTGCGCGGCGAGCGCGTCGATGTCGGGAAGCCCGTTCGCGGCGCCCCCTCCCCCCTGCTGCAGCTGCTTCTCCAGGCGCCGGCGCTCCTCCGCCAGCGCGGCGACGGCGGCGGCGGCGTCGGCGGGGCGGGTGCGCAGCTGCGCCGCGATCTCACCCAGCAGCGAGTCGTGCCTGCGCAACAGCTCGACGGCGGCCGGCCCCGTGACCGCCTCGATTCGCCGGACGTTGGCCGAGCTCGAGGTCTCGCTGAGGATCCGGAAGGGACCGATCTCGGCGGTCGAGCGCACATGGGTGCCGCCGCAGAGCTCGCGCGAGTAATCGCCCCGTCCGACCTCGACCATCCGCACGACGTCCCCGTACTTCTCGCCGAACAGCGCCATCGCGCCGAGCGCCCTGGCCTCGTCGAGCGTCGTCGTGATCGCCCGGACCGGATCGTTGCGGGAGATCCACTCGTTGACCCTGTCCTCGATATCCGAGAGCTCCTCGGCGCTCAGCCCCTGGCCGTGGCTGAAGTCGAAGCGAAGCTTGTCGGGCCCCACGTAGGAGCCGGCCTGACGCACATGGCTGCCGATCCGCTCGCGCAGGGCTGCCTGCAGCAGGTGGGTGGCCGTGTGGTTGCACTCGGTCGCGTGCCGGGCCAGGCGGTCGACGCGCGCGGTGACCGTCTCGCCCTGATGGAGCTCGCCGCGCTCGAGGACGACCTCGAGCGCCTGATCGTCGCCCAGGCGAAAGACCTCGGCGACGCTCGCCCGGCAGTCGCCGTCGGCGCATTCGATCGTCCCGCCGTCCGCGATCTGACCGCCGCCGGGGGCGTAGAAGGGCGACTCGGCGAGCTTGAGCAGGTAGCGGCGGGCGCCGTCCCCGTTCGCGGCGACGCCCTCCAGGGCCGCCACCGTCGTGCGCTGCTCCTCGGTCTCATAGCCCGTGAACCGGGTCGGCACACCGCTGTGCCGGGCGAACGAGCTCGCCGTCGCGCGGACGTCGCCGCCGCCGGCGGCCTGCGCGCCGGCACGCCCGCCCGCGCGGCCCCGCTCGCGCTGCTCCTCCATCAGCCGCTCGAAGTCACCCTCGATCTCGAGGCCTTCCTCCGCGAGCAGCTCGCTCGTCATCTCGAACGGGAACCCGAACGTGTCGTGCAGGCGGAAGACGTCCTCCGCGGGGACGCTCGAGACGCCGTCCTCGCGGGCCCGTTCGATGTGTTCGCGCAGCGTCCCCATCCCCTGCGCGAGCGTGTGACCGAAACCCTCCTCCTCGGCTGCCAGCCACATGTCGGTCGCATCCGCATGCTCCTGTAGCTCCGGGTAGGCGCCGCCCATCACCTCGCGGACGCGGCCCGAGTAGCGGACGAGGAAGCCCGGCGGGAGATCGAGGCCGCGTCCCTGCTGGATCGCCCGGCGCATCACGCGGCGCAGGACGTAGCCGCGGTCCTCGTTCGACGGCACGACGCCGTCGGCGGTCAGGAACGTCATCGCCCGGGCGTGGTCGGCCAGGATCCGCAGGGCGCGGTCGCTGGCGAAGTCCGCGCCGTAGCGGCGCCCCGAGAGCTCCTCGCCGAGCTCGATCAGGGGGGCGAACTGGTCGGTCTCGAACACCGACTCCTTGCCCTGGAGGATCGCCGCCATGCGATTCAGGCCGAGGCCCGTGTCGATGTTGTTGGCGGGAAGCGGCGCCAGCACGACGCCCGTGTCCTGCGGGTCCGGGCGCTGGTCGTACTGCATGAAGACCAGGTTCCAGTACTCGAGGAAGCGCTCGTTCTCACCGCCCGGCAGATCCTCGGCGTTGCCGTGCTCGAGGCCGCGATCGACGTAGAGCTCCGAGCAGGGGCCGCAGGGGCCCGTCGTGCCGGCCTGCCAGAAGTTCTCCGAGCGGGGGCATTCGACGATCCGCTCCCGTGCGACGCCGATCTCCACCCAGCGCTCGATCGCCTCCCTGTCAGGGCCGAGCCCGAGGCCCTCGTCGCCTTCGAAGACCGTCACCCAGATGTCCTGCTCGGAGAACCCGAAGACCTCCCGCGAGAGCTGCCAGGCGAGCTCGATCGCCTCGTGCTTGAAATAGTCGCCGAACGAGAAGTTGCCGAGCATCTCAAAGAAGGTCAGGTGGCGGGCAGTGTTGCCGACGTTGTCGATGTCCACCGTCCGGAAGACCTTCTGGCAACTCGTCAGCCGGGGCGCCGGCGGGGTCTCCTGGCCGAGGAAATAGGGCTTCAGCGGATGCATACCCGCGACCGTCAACAGCGCCGAGGGGTCGTGTGCGGAGGGGACGAGCGAGGCCGAGGGGATGCGCTTGTGACCCCGTTCCTCGAAGAAGCTCAGGTAGCGCTCGCGGATCTCGTCGGTGCTCGTCACGCGAGTGATCTTAGGCCGCCGCCGCGCGCTCAGGCCGCGACCGTCGCGTGGCCGACGACCAGCTCGCCCGCATACAGGCAGGCGAGCTGGCCGGGAGCCGTTCGCTCCGCGGCCTGCACGAGCTCGACGGCGCTGCGGGGATGATGCCCCGCCCCGAGGCCGGGCGGCAACCGGCACGCGAAACGGCGGCCGTGGGCGCGGATGCGCACGCCGTCGACGCTCTCGCCGGGACGGTGGAGGGTCAGCTCGCGCAGCGCGATCGCTCCCGCCAAGAGCTTCTCGCGGGGGCCGACGACGACCGTGTTGGAGCTCGTGTCGGTCGCCAGCACATAGAGCGGCCCGGCGGCCGCCAGACCGAGGCCGTGGCGCTGGCCGACCGTGTAGATGTGGGCGCCGTCATGCTCGCCGAGGCGCTCGCCGGCGCAGCTGACGATCGGCCCCGGCCGGCGCCCGAGGCCGCCGTGGCGCTCGAGGAAGGCCCGCTGGCGGGTGCCGGCGAGAAAGCAGAGATCCTGCGAGTCGGGCCGGCGCGCGACGCTCAGGCCGGCCCGCTCGGCGATCTTCCGGACGGCCGGCTTGTGCAGCTCACCCAGCGGGAAGCGCAGTCGCGCGAGCGACCGGGGCGAGAGCCCCGCGAGCACGTAGCTCTGGTCCTTCGCCGGGTCACGGGCGGCTCGCAGCAGCGGCGCGGGCTCCTGTGCCGCGATCCGCGCATAGTGGCCCGTCGCGAGCCGAGCCGAGCCGAGCCGCCCCGCCAGCTCGAGCATCGCGTCGAGGCGCACGTTGCCGTTGCAGCGCACACACGGGTTGGGGGTCAGCCCGGCGGCGTGGTCTGTCAGCCAGTGCTCCACCACCCCGGCGCGGAACTCGGCCCGCAGGTCGATCGACAGGTGGGGGATCCCGAGCGAGTGGGCCATCGCCCGGGCGCCTCGGACCGCCTGCGCCGAGCAACAGCTGAGATCGCCGTCGTTCTCGGGATCCGACCACAACTCGAGCGTCACCCCGACGGCCTGCTCGCCCGCCTCGCAGACCAACAATGCCGCGACGGCGCTGTCGACGCCGCCGCTCATCGCGACGAGTGTCCGCCGCGGCTCGCCTGCGAGCGCGCTCACGCGGCGGGCGCCGGCGCCCAGGGCGCGGTGCAGCGCGTCCGCGGCGAGCTCGGCGGCATGGGCCTTGGCGGGGATCAGCCCACCCAGCTCGGCGGCGATCGTCCCGGCCCCGATCCTGGCGCCGTCCAGCAGCCGGGCGCCGCGGAGGAGCCCGACGGTGGCGCTGCCGGCGGCGACGAGCGCACCGCAGCCGCTGGCCTGGAAGCCGCAGTCGGCGATCCGCCCGTCGCGGCTGTCAGGGTCGAAGGCCAGCGAGAAGCGGATCAGATCGCCGCACGCTCCACCGCCCGCGGCGCCCGTGTGGGCGTCCGGCGGCGTGTGCCCGCGGCCGAGCGGATGTTCGAGATGGCTGGCGAACAGCTCCGCGCTCGGGTCCACCCGGCGAGTTTAGGGCTCGCGGCTCAGCTACTCGGCCTGGCGCGCTTCGGCGATCGCCTGTTCGATCGCGAAGGCATCCTGCAGGCCCGTGAGGGTGATCGTCTGGCCCTTCGCGTTGACGATCAGGAACGTCGGCGTGCCGTAGATCTGGATGCCCCGGGTGATCGTCCCGAAGGAGGCGACCTGGTCGGCCTGGGCGACCGAGACACCGATCTTCAGGTGCGCGGCGGGCAGCTGATCGACGGCGCGGCGGTCGGCGGCGTCCTCGGCCCCCTTGGGGTCCCAGAAGAGGATCACGGCGATCTTGCCCTGGGCCAGCTGCGCTTCGACGATCTTCTGCTCGGCGGCGACCGCCACCTTCGAGCTGCCCTTGGCCGCGGCCGGCGTGTGTGACCTCGCGGGTGAGCTCTTCACGCTCGCCGGCTTGACGGTGCTCTTCGGCGCCGCCGCGAGCGTCTTCGTCGGGGCAGCGGCGGCGGCGGGGGCGCCGGAGGTGTGGGCGCCCGCAGGGGCGCGTTCGTTCGAGGCGGCGGCCGACTTCGCTTCGAGCGCCTTGGCGTTCTGCTGGGAGGTCGCGACGGCGCCCTCGGCTTTGGCGATGTCCTTGGTCAGCCCGCTCACCCCGGGCGCGGAGCCGTGGTAGATCTTCGCGCCGGTGGCGGTGGAGTGCTTGACGGGGCCGGGCGTGACCGTCTGAACGGTCGGCACCGGCGCGCTCGCGGCGGTGCTGTTCGTGCTCGAGGAGTGACCCTGGAGCAGTACGAGCCAGACGCCTGCGAGCAGGAGGATGCCGAGCAAACCGACCTGATAGGGACGCGAGAGCTGTGCCATACGCCTCCCCATTCGGCATTCGGGCGAGAGAAGTTGAATGC